>TARA_R110001592_G_scaffold14449_4_pt1 | contig 11573 bp, 8 predicted proteins | sample TARA_R110001592 | Tara Oceans TARA_R110001592 (sample SAMEA4398387) | marine metagenome | biome: Polar Biome; feature: [SRF] surface water layer (ENVO:00010504); material: water (ENVO:00002006), including particulate matter (ENVO:01000060) such as... | depth 5 m | reverse complement strand
CAATTTCTGCATCTGTTTTATCAATTGCTGCTTTTAGGGTTTGTGCTTTTTCTTGTTGTTCGTTAAAATATTGCATCCATTCAGCTTCTTCAGAAAAATTTAAAACAATTTTTGATTTTTTTAGTTCATTTGCGAAATGTGTAAAGTCTTGCTCAAACCAATTTGATAATTTACTATTTAAATTTGGTATTTTATTTTTTACAAATCCAATAAAGAAATCTATAGTATTTTGGAAAGCCTCAGTATTTTCTATTCGCTCATTAGATTTTTGAATAAAACTACTTTGTGTATCGCTATTCGCTTTTGCTATAGGTAATTCTTTTAATTGATACCCTTTTATTTTTGGGAATAACTGCTTGCCATCAGAATACTTAGTTATCCAATGTTGTTTCAGCATTTTAGAATTTAAGATACACAGTAAATACTTTAAATTATAATTTTCATCTTTTGGAAAAACACTATAAAGAGTATTTGAACCTAAGATTCCTGTTTTACACATACCAACTATTGGGGTATGTCCAATTTGTCTAATCACTATTCTTTCTTGGTTATAAACATTCCAATCTCCCCCACTCTTAATGTTTTCTTCTTTGTAGTTAAAATATTTAGTTGGTTTTGAATATATGTAAGGAAATATATCTCCACCATCAATAACTTCTATATACTTATCATCTAGCTTTTCTTCTGATATAGAACTTTTTCTATCGTATGCTTGTATTCCAAAATATGTCTTACAAATATCGCCTAACTGCAAAGTTTTTTCAGTGTTAATTTCAAATCCTGTTCTTACGTTAAAGATATTATTAGATTCATTTTCCCATTCTATCTGTTTTTTATTTCCAACCTCATAAATCATATTGTTTTTACTTTCAAGTAAAACAATATTGTTGTTATCAGTTTTTTGTTTTTGGAAAATAATAGTTGCTACATCTACACTTGCATCCGCAAATACAGCTTCTTCGTGTGTTACAACATTACAGATATCCGATTTTTTTAAAATATAGTTTCTTAAAGGTTGTATATACTTATTCGTTAAATAAGTGTTAGGTGTAATAAATCCTAGAGTACCTTTTTCCATCAAAATGTTTATTCCTCTTTCAAAAAATAAGTGAAATAAATCAATTTTATAACTTGCTACTTCGTACTCTTTGTATGAATTGAGTAAATATTCTGGTGTATTTGATGGTTGACACAAAACATAAGGTGGATTCCCAATGATTACATCAAAACCACCTTTTTCAAAAACATTTGGAAACTCATTTTTCCAATTAAAGGCTTTATCTCCTGCAATTACTTTATCATCAATTAAAGAGTTACCGCATTTAATATTATTGTTTAATGTGGTTAGCTTTCTGCCTCTTTGTGCAGTTCTTAACCATAAAGAGAGTTTGGCTATATCAACGCTTTCTTCATTAATATCAACACCAAAGATGTTTTTTTCTAAAATATGGTTTTCCACTCCAGGAAACTCAAAAGCGTGTCCTAACAATTGTGATTCTAATTCATCAATGTAAGCGTGTTCTTCCATTAAAAACTCTAAAGCTTGGTTTAAAAATGCTCCAGAGCCACAAGCTGGGTCGCAAATGGTAATATTTAACAACCAATTACGATATGCTTGTAAGTTTTTATCAAGTTGCTTAATGGTATCTTTCTTTCTGTTTTTACGTCCTTTTGCATATTCTTCATCAACAATACTTAGTTCAGCTTTCTGTTCATCACAAAGTTTACCAACCGAATTATCAACAATATATTTAGTAATGTATTTAGGTGTGTAAAAAACACCATCTTTTTTACGCTTGTTTTTACTTTTATCTATCTCCTGTCCTTCTAGTTCGGCAGTAATGTTTTCAATTTCGTTAAGCGAGTTTTCAAAAATGTGTCCTAAAATGTTTACATCAACTTCACTCTGAAAATCGTAGTTGGTTAGTTTTAATACGTGTGGATGAATGGTTTCATCATCTAAATTAATGTTGTCTAATATTTCATCAGGTTTAAATAAACCTCCATTGTAAGCAAAAATATCATCAATGGTTTTTTGCCCTTTTCTCCCTTTATTAATGTAGCCGAAATACTGTTGAAATATCTCATATAAAGGTTTGTAAGCATCTTCTTCTTTTAAAATAGTCCAACGCTTCACAATTCTGCTAATAGAATTTGGTGGCAGTAAACCACTATCTTCAGCAAAAAAGATGAACAAAAACCGATCTAATAGTTTCTGTGTTTTCTTAAACAACAACAATTTATCTTGTGCTGCATTATTCTTTACCATATTTTGCCACAAATCGGTACGAAATGCTGCATAATCTTTGTAAAGCTGTTTGGTAATTTTCTCTTCTTCTAATAAACTTTCTTCTTTAACTTTTAGCGGAATGCCTTTTAAAAGGTTTTCGGCACTTAAGCAAAGCCAAAGTAACTTAAATTCACTTTCGGTAAGTGTAAACAAGTTAAACTCTAAATGATCTACCGAATGATGTATAAAGAAACGTAGTTTTTCAAAATTAGAAGTAATTACATAAACACAACCTGTCTGATTGTTCTTGTAATTAAATGCTTGTGCATTAATTTTATCTAAATCTTTAGTGTTAGTTCCTTTTAGCTCAATAACTCCTAATGCTTTTGAGTCTTGTAAAATAGCTCCATCACATTTCTTTGCTCCTTTTTCGTTTTTTAATTCAGTAGTTAAATTAAAGTTTGGTTGTGGGTTTAAGGTATAGCCTAAAATATTAACAAACAACTCTCTTAAAAAGCCTTCTTGAAATTGTTCTTCTTTAGCTTCCCTAATATTTTGTTGAATTTCAGGGTTTTGAAAGTACGCCTTAAACTTTTCAAAAGCAGCTAAAACAGTTGTTTCATCTTGTGTTTTTAAGTGTTTATTAAGTACTGAATTTTGAAAAAATGACATCTATTATTTTGCTTTTTTAGAATTAGCAAAGTACGATTTATTCAGTAATTTTTATTTAAAACAAAGGGATAATTATTAAGGCAAAGTTGGTTTTCTTGGGCGTGCCCTAAAGGTCGGGCTATCCGCTATATCTTTTTGTGAAAAACAAAAAGTATGTCACTTCTATCCCTCACGCTGCTTCAAATAAGCTCCGTAAAAAACGGAGCACATTTATCGCATTACTTAAGCGGTATGTAAAAGTTAAAAATTTGCCCGAAAGCGGTGCCAAATTTTCAACAATTACATTTTTTGTTTTTGTTATTTTTTTCCTTCCCTTAACATAAAGTATAAATTTATATAACCGAAGCTAAGTTACATAATGCAAGTACATTATAAGACAAAACGATAGTTTTATTATTTAAGGGTATTTAAAGGTTTTGTACTATAATGGTTATTATGTCTGCGTTCGTTCCTCACTTGCCTGGCTTATGGCAGCCAGGTAAATAGCTCGCACATTTCTTACGCTCTTCTAAATTCTTTTATTCTTAGTAATTGTACATAAATTTAAAAATATTCAATTCTCAGCGTTTAGGATTTTTATAAGGTTTATCATTTTGTCCTTATAATTAGTCATTATAAGACAAAACGATAGCTTTGTATATTTAAGGTATTACAGCTTATATAACAGTAATTACGGTATATAGCTAGCAGTATATCTCGTTTGTATCTTATAATGTTATTATGTCTGCGTTCGTTCCTCACTTGCTTGGATTTTTGGCAGCCAAGTAAATAGCTCACACTGATGACTGTCTTAATTAACCTAAAGTCATCCGACCACTCTGCTAAATTACGAAATTATCAGGCTTTTTTGATTTCAAATTGGTATTACACCCCTCGACAAGATCAGGATAAACTTTGTATTATATTCTCACGCCTATAATACAAACATCATCAATTTGTTCAAGGCTTCCTCTCCATTTTTCAAAGGAATCATCAATGATAGTTTTTTGTTCCTCCATAGATTTATCTTGAATACTTAATAGTAAATCTCGAAATGCTCTAGTTTTGAATTTCTTTCCTTTTTTACCACCAAATTGGTCTACATATCCGTCAGAAAAGATATAAATAGAATCTCCAGGTTCTAAATCAAAACTATGCGTTGTATAAGGTTTAGGATTATCAAATTGTCCTATAGGTTGTTTATTAGCTTTAGTTTCAATTAATTCATAATCGTCATTGCGGGCTTGATCCGCAATCTTATCTTTAGGAGATTCCGCATCAAGTGCGGAATGACGTGAACGGATAATCCATAATGGATTATGAGCTCCTGCATATTCCAGCAAAGCTGCTGTTTCGTGTTCAGAGTTTAACGTTTCTTTGTTTTCTTTCAACGTTGAACCTTGAACGTTGAACTTTAAACTACAGAGAGCGATGTCCATTCCATCTTTCACATCTTCCTCTGCTTTCTCAAATTCTTGAATAACTATTTCTCTAGTTTTGGTAAGGATTTCACCAGGATCAGTTAACCCATGCTCTCTGACACTTCTGTTTAATGCATTATTACAAACCACACTTACCATTGCCCCAGGAACCCCATGACCAGTACAATCAGCAGCAGCAAACAACACTTTGTTATCTTTATGCTCCATCCAATAAAAATCACCGGCAACCACATCTTTAGGCTTGTATAAAATAAATGATTCTGCAAGGTATTCTTTTACCAATTTTGCTGGCGGTAAAATTGCAGTTTGAATACGTTTGGCATAAGCTATACTATCGGTAATTTCTCTATTTTTTTCTTCTACTATTATTTTTTGTTGATATATAATTTCAGCATCTCTTTTCTTTAAAATATGACTACGAATAATAGCAATAATAAATCCTGCAGCTAAAATTAATATAACGATTAAAATAATGGATTGTTTGTTTTTTGTTTCAATTTCCAGTTCTTGCTTCTCTAATTCTACTTGTTTAATTTCAAGTTCGTATCCATGTTTTTCGTTTGATAACTGAGCTTCTAAATTAGAAATATTGGCAGCGGACAATAAAGAAGCTTGTTCTTTATCTAATTCCATGTATTTTTCTAAATGCATTAAAGCCAGCTTATAGTTTGTATTGTTTTTATAAGCTTCTGCTAAAAAATAATTTATGTCCTTAATTTCTTTTTTAGCTTCTAAATCTTGTACAACGTTTAATGCTTCTTTTCCTAATTCTATCGCTTTCTCAATTTTATTGTTTTGTAAATATCCACGAGCTAAATGAATGGTACTAAAAGCTTTTAGTTGGATATTTTTAACTGGTACAGCATCATAAGCTTTTCTGGCGAAAATAAATGCAGAATCACTATTTTCCTTAACGGTATATGAATTGGATAACAACAAGTAAAGCCTGTTTAATTGAATGGAATCATTCTCGGAAATAATTTCTTTTTCAATTGCTTTAAACTTTATTATCGCTCCAGCTACATCTCCATTGTGTTGTGTTAATTCAGCCTCTCCCATTTTTGCTTTAATTAACAACTTTTTCATGCCAAATTTTATTGCATGCTTAATCAATTTAGTGATGTAGTCTTCAGCTTTAACTAGGTCGTACTGTATTTGGTTAATCCAATACGCAATAAAATAAGCATCGCCTATTATGGTAGGATATAAGATATGATCTTCTTTCTTCTCTAATATTTTTAATAATTTGACTAAATAGGTAAAGGATTCATCAAAATCAGCTTCAACAGCTACATAATACCTCATTAATTGATGATTTAAATAAACCTCTTGAGTAAAACTTAATTCGGGTTGATTTAGTTGTTTTTTAGCGAATTCAATAAATTCATTTTTTTCATTTCCATAAAGCGGAGTTTTTAATACTTCATTAATTAATTCCTTGTTTTTAGAACGACTTGCTTCTTCAATTTTTTTAATGTTATTGCTAAATGATTCGTTGATTAACGAATCATTTTGACTAAACCCGTTAAAGGAGATTAAAATCAATAATATGTATATGAAATATTTGATGTAGCTAAGATAATAAATTAACGGTACTCTTCTCCTAACTTACAATAAGACATTTAGTATCTAAACTAAAATTGACAAATGATTTGTGTAAATTAGTAAAATGAGGGTATGGTATTATATAGGACGAAAAATCAATCGAAAATTATTGTGGAATCAACGGCGTACTTTTGTTTTACTCATCTTAATGGCTATAGGAATGTTAGTAGTTTCTATTTTGCTACTAAAAATTACCTAAGACTCATTAAACAATTAACTTTTCAATTCTGTTAATTTGGCTTTGTTTATTAACCTCTCTTAATCGTTGTGAAGTTGCTGTAAAAAATTGATGGGTACTCAAAAACCTTACTTGAAGCTTATTCCACTCATTTAAATCAGTAATAATGTTTTGTGCTTTTAATTCTTCAAATAAAGCATTTGAACCAGGAATAAAATCAGCACGACCCAAATAATCTAAGTCTGAGTCACAAATTATCATTTCCAGTAAATTATTAGGTTCTGGTGGTAATTGGGTAGCCATAATAATTTCACAAATGGTATCAATTTGATTAGGTAAATAGCCATATTTTGGCAACCATTCTCTTGCAATTTCAGTACTATAAAATTCATGATTAGGGCTTTGAATGACATGCCCAGCATCATGAAAAAGAGCTGCTGTTTTTAATAGCAATAAATGTTCGTCAGAAACCCCCTTTCCTATACCAATTAATTCAGTTTGGTTAACAACATCAATCGTATGGCAATAATTATGATATAACAAATGCTCTGGTAGTTTCTCTTGTAAAAAAATCGAGTACTTTCCGTTCTATATCGGTAAACTGTCGCATCAGGTATTTTAACATGAAATCCCTATTAGGAAGAATCCCTTTTTTACGGTCTTTTGAATATATTTTTTTAATTCTTTTGAGTTTATATAATCCTAAACTTCCTCTATATTTTGCAGGTAATTCGGCTACATAATCACAATTAAAATAACTTTTAATTAGCTCGTATGTATAGTCAGATATATAGATTTCTCCAGGCTCACTCATAGCAGCAATACGTGGCAAAGTGTTGATTACTTCCCCTGTTAAAGTGTACGACTTATTAGTCTCACCTTTTACATTTACTATTCCATTTCCTGAATGAATACCAACTCTTAAATTCCAAAAAGCTTTTCCTTCTTCTTGGTAAGATTTGTAAATGGTATTTAAGTACTCGCTTATTTCTAAAGCGATTAATGCAATATCAATTGAATTTGTTGTGTTTTTTTCAGCAATACCTCCAGCACACACATAATAGTCGCCAATTACTTTAACTCTTTCAGCCTTATGCTTTTTGGCTATTTCGTTAAATTTAATGTAAATTTCATCTAATTTATCATAAATCGATTCTGATGATTGGGCATCATCAATAATATCTTTATGTCCTTGAAATTCAATAAATAAAACAGTAACCCCTTTAACCTTAAAGTTGTTTTCATCATCCTTTTTCTTCCCTTTAATTAGCTTTTTTTCTAATTCATTAACAGTTGTTGTTAATTCATCATTTTTTATAATGAGCGACTTAATCTGCTCATTTAACCGTTGATTGGTTTTAATTAAATCATCGTTTTTTAATATGAGATTTTGGTTTTCTGACATTATTACTCAAAGATAAGAAATTCAGTTAGGATAAAAGTTTCTCATAAGCCAATCGCTCTGCACCGCTTTCTAAAACAATAACACCACAATATTGATAGCCCAATTGAGTAAGCAATCCTTGCATACCTTTATTGTCTCTATGTGTATCTATTCGCATGCTTTTATCACCTTTCAGTTTTAGTTTATTCTCACATTGCTCAAAAACAAATTTTGCTAGCCCTACTTTTCTGTAATCATTATCAACCGCCAAACGGTGAATTACACCATATTGAGCATCTTTTTCAGTTAACCACTCCCCTTCTATTTTATTATAAGTATGCTCAGATTTAGTAGTAAAAACAGTTGTTCCAATTATTTTATTGGTTTCATTTAACACAATGTAACTATCATTATTTTCTATATCTAATATAATTTGCTCCTTGTCGGGATAACCATCTTGCCATTGGTCTATATTTAAGGAAGCTAGATAACGTTGAGCATCTGCTATTATTTTCATAATAGCCGGAATATTAGCTAAGGTTGATTTCTGTAATTTCATATCTCAAAAATAATAAATCAGCACATTAAAAATAGTTAGTTGTTTTATATATGATATACCCTAATTAAAAACACTAGTTTTGCCGTCCATTAAAAATGAGTTATGAAACGTATTGCTGAATATAAAAAATTATTTAATGTTGAAGGAGCTATAGAGTTAGCAGAACTCAAGAAAACGTATCGTAATTTAGTAAAAGAATGGCATCCTGATAAGTTTCAAACAGGTGATGAAAAAGCGGTTGAAGCTGAAGAAAAAAGCCGTCAGATCATTGATGGGTACCACTTTTTAATTAGTATTGCACCTGAGACTATTGCTAGTAATTTAGATGCTTATAATACAACGCTAGCAACTTCTGGCATTGAGGATTTTAAACTTAAAGGACAAGTTTTAGAAGTCACTTTTCAAGATGGAACTACTTACGAATATTTTGGAATTTCTAAAAATCTTTACACTAAACTGATAAATTCAGATAAGCAGTTTCGATTTGCGAAGAGAAATATTTTTAACGCTGCCATTTTCCGTAAATCTAAGAAAAACAATGAGTTAGCTTAAAGAGCTACAGTGACCCAACTGAAATTATAATCTTTTAAATTTTGAATAAAATTAATTTAAGGCTCTTTTTGTTACATATAATCTCCATCCAAAAATAGCAAGCTGTAGTTTTGATGCTTTACTTAAATCGAGTCGTTGTCGAGTCGTTGTTTGGTAAAGCTAGGCAATAAGGCTTTATTAAGCTTAGCTAAGATTTTAAAAAATGAACTTTTCATTATTTATTCTTTAATCATTAAGGTAACTTCATCTTTCTCATTAATAACCCCTTCGCTATATACTTTAGCTGTTACTCCTCCTCTCCAATTTGGAGTTAAAGCTTCTTTTAAACCTGTAAAAACATCATCAAACTTATCGGTTGGTGTGTTTTCTCCTGTAATTTCTAAATAAAAATTACCTATTTTCAAGAAGTTGCCTTTTGAATCTTCTAAATCAATACCTTCCACAATAATATTAACATTACTTAATGTCCAATGTAATTTAGTTCCTAATTCTTCACATACTTTATCCCAACTCTCTTGTGAAATCACAGTAATCTGTTGGTCATTTTTAAGTGCTCCACGATAATCGTCGGCAACACCATTATTAAAAGATACTTTTGCAGAAGCATAAACCGTAATTGGTAAATTTTCTTTTTCTTGAGCGGCTATTCCTATTACTTTTCCCATGCTGCGAATTTAGTGATATTCTCCATAAACTTATGTAAAATATGTGTTAGAAGTTTTAGTAATTTCGTTTAAAAATCAATCTTATATTATGAAATACATATTAACTTCCATTCTTTTATTTTTATCATTATTAGTCTTTAGTCAAGCTCAAGATGAAAATTTTTATTTAGCTGACAATAAAATTAGTTGGAGCAAGGCGTATAAAACTGACCAAACTCAGGAACAAGTATATACTTATTTTAAAAATTCTGATTTATTTAGTGAGTTTAAAACCATAAATAATCAAGTTTTTGCAGTATTAAAACCACATGCCACCAACCCAAAGATTACAGGAGTTGCTGGAGTTCATAAAATTGTAAATGATAATGATTTTAAAGGTAATGTTGCCATTCAGTATCGACCTAAAGAAAAGGAATATGTCGTTACTTTTGATAACCTAAAATTTATAGGTAGAGGTGGATATTTTAAGAAGAAAGAAGAACAATTATTTGAAGATCATTTTTTACAAAAAGACATTAGTGAATACCGCCTTTACTTTTTGAAGAAGCCAAAAACGGTTTATAATCAAACTTTTGACAAGATATTTATGATGAAATAACTTTATATTCTTCGGTATTCAGTTACTGAGCGGTTAAATGCTTGATAACTTACATTTGTATTAGTTAAAAACATTGTTTTTCCATTTTCTTCCATATGTATTTTAATATCTTGGAATGTGGTTGAAGAATACAACACTAAACCAGAGACTGTGTAAGTTTCAGTTGAACTGGGATTGTTATTCCATATCACTTCTGTAGCATTAAAACTCAAATTATCTCCAGACCACCCTGGATCAGAATTCGTATTATAAAACCCATTAGGTCCACTATAATAGATGTTATATTCCAACCAAGTACCTTGTGCTAAATTGGCCTTTACAAATGAATCAGTTAAGTAACCTGGAGTTGAACCATTACTAGTTAAAGTGGGAGTTGATGACTCAAAATTTTCATCATCTTTAGTACATGAGATGCAAAAGAATGTGCAAATTAAAAGTGTTATAATTGACTTTTTCATTATTCTTTCTAATTAGTAATGTATTAACAATACATAACAAATCAGTAATTAACAATCAATTAATAGCCTATTTTTCTAGTGAGCGGTCACTTTTTTCAGTTAAGCGGTAAAAAAAAGACGCACTTTTCAGTGCGTCTTTTTACTAACTAAAAATTCAGGTTTTAATTAACCATTATTTTTTCAACTGTTGTTTTTGTTTTAATTAAGTAGATACCTTTTGCCCAGTTTGCAACATTTATATGATATTGTTGACTGCTAGTAGTTGAAGTATAAACTTTATTACCTAATAAGTTATAAATTTCAAACTCAGTGTCCTCATTGTTTTCAAAAACAATATTTAAAATACTATTAGTAGGGTTTGGATAAACTTCAAAATCATTTTTCACTACTTTTATTTCATCTACACCAACAGTAATCGGTAGGTTAGAATTTTCAGCTGAAAAAGTAGGATTCATAAACATAAATGAACCTGTCCCATTAGGATACCTACCAAAAGTTACATCAGTTGTTTGATTTGTAAATGATATTTCATCAAGTAAATTTCCAGTTGCATCTGAAAAATAAATAGTTTCTCCACTCGCCGATAATTTAAAGTTAGTATGCAAACCTGTTTGTAAGGTATCTTTATCTGCCCAAATAATTAAATAATCGTTGGCATTAATTGTAGTTCCTATTGGGAAAGTCCACTTCATTAAATTAGAACCTCCATCAGAAAGGTAGTATCCATCTAAGCTAATTGGTGAGCTTGTATTGTTGTAAAGTTCAATCCAATCATCATACTCTCCAGCGTCATCCATTTGTATTGTTGCGTTTGAAGCCGACAATTCGTTAATAACAACATCAGAACCAACCCCAAGAGTATAAAACTCAAATTCTGCTCTTTCTGGAGAGAACATTCCTGCTTGACTATTCTCTGCATAAATATAATATTCGACCTCTGAAGCACCTATTGTAATGTCAGCTCCATAAATCCCATCTCCAGCACTTCCATCATTATGAACTCCATCATCAAACATTTCTACCTTCTGAAACACATCTGGATTGGTTAATCTATAGCCTAAATAAACATAAGTTGGTGTATTGCTTACATCTGCTGTTATAGTAATCGTTGTATTTGCATTTACTATTGTTGGTGTAGTTATATTCGATATTGTTGGAGCAATATAATTGTAAGTTGTTAAACCTTGTAAATAACTTTTCCTTCCATCTAAAATTTGTGATATACCATATTTAGCAGAAGGTCCTGAACCC
>TARA_R110001592_G_scaffold191260_1_pt1 | contig 11585 bp, 4 predicted proteins | sample TARA_R110001592 | Tara Oceans TARA_R110001592 (sample SAMEA4398387) | marine metagenome | biome: Polar Biome; feature: [SRF] surface water layer (ENVO:00010504); material: water (ENVO:00002006), including particulate matter (ENVO:01000060) such as... | depth 5 m | reverse complement strand
GAGAGTAATCCTGACGCTCGAGAAGATGTTGGTTTACATGCTGCTTTCAAATCAGTATTTCCAATTGTTAGTTTTTCAGGTAATGCAGCTCTTGAGTATGTCAGCTACCGTCTAGGTATCCCTGCTTTTGATGTGAAAGAGTGTATTCAGCGTGGTGTAACATATGCAGCACCTTTGCGAGTAAAGGTACGCTTAATTATTTACGATAAAGAATCGTCAAATAAAGCAATTAAAGATATTAAAGAACAAGAAGTTTATATGGGTGAAATGCCATTAATGACAAAAAACGGTACTTTTGTTGTAAATGGTACAGAGCGAGTAATTGTTTCTCAGTTACATAGATCGCCTGGTGTATTTTTTGATCATGACAAAGGTAAGACACATTCATCAGGAAAGTTACTGCATTCTGCGCGAGTAATTCCATATCGTGGATCATGGTTAGATTTTGAATTTGATCCTAAAGATAATGTATTTGTACGGATAGATAGAAGAAGAAAGTTACCGGCATCAATTCTCTTACGTGCTTTAGGGTTTGAAACACAGCAAATTCTTGAAATGTTTTTTGAGACAAGTTCGTTTCAACTAACTGAAGAGTTATGCAAATTGGAGCTTGTTCCATCAAGGCTTCGGGGTGAGCTAGCAACTTTTGAAATTAAAGATTTATCTGGAAAAGTTATTGTTGAAGAAGGTCGTCGAATTACAGCTCGTCATATTCGCCAATTAGAAAAATTAGGTCAGTTTTTAGAAGTACCAAGAGAATACTTGTACGGTAAAGTGACCGCTAAAGACTTGGTAAATGAAGATACTGGTGAAATTATATTAGAATGTAATACTGAGCTGACTCTAGAAAGTGTAGATGCAATTCTTGAAGCGGGTATTACGTCATTTGAGACAATCTATACAAATGAATTAGATTGTGGCCCATTCATGTCAGAAACACTTCGTGTCGATCCGACAAGCAATCAATTAGAAGCGCTTGTTGAAATTTATCGAATGATGAGGCCTGGCGAGCCACCAACAAAAGATTCAGCTGAAAATCTATTTAAGAATCTATTTTTTGCGCCAGAGCGTTATGACTTATCTGCAGTTGGCCGGATGAAGTTTAATAGACGTATTGGGCGCGAAGAAGAAATTGGTGAGGGTGTCTTATCGCAAGAAGATATCATTTCTGTACTAAAGACTTTAATAGCAATACGTAATGGTCAGGGTGAGGTCGATGATATTGATCACCTAGGTAACCGTCGTATTCGTTCTGTTGGTGAAATGGCAGAGAACCAATTCAGAGTAGGTTTGGTCCGTGTAGAGCGTGCAGTTCGTGAACGATTAAGTATGGCTGAATCAGATGGTTTGATGCCTCAAGATTTAATTAATGCTAAGCCTGTTGCTGCTGCAGTTAAGGAATTCTTCGGATCGAGTCAGTTATCCCAGTTTATGGATCAAAACAATCCATTGTCTGAAGTGACCCATAAACGTCGAGTTTCTGCTTTAGGCCCTGGTGGCTTGACGCGTGAACGTGCAGGTTTTGAAGTTCGTGACGTACACCCAACACATTATGGTCGTGTTTGTCCGATTGAAACTCCAGAAGGTCCTAACATTGGTTTGATTAACTCTCTAGCTACTTACGCGCGAACAAATTCATTTGGTTTCTTAGAGAGTCCATATAGAAAAGTAGTCGACAGTGTCGTAACTGATGATATTGAATATTTGTCGGCTATTGAAGAAAGTAACTTCGTAATTGCACAGGCCAGTGCAACAGTAAATGAAGAAGGTAAATTAGTAGAAGAGCTGGTTACCGTACGTCATAAAAATGAATTTACTGTGACACCTCCAGAAAAAGTAAATTACATGGATGTCTCGCCAAGGCAGGTTGTATCTGTTGCGGCCTCATTGATACCATTCTTAGAGCATGATGATGCCAATCGTGCATTAATGGGATCAAACATGCAAAGACAGGCAGTACCAACATTGCGAGCTGAAAAGCCGTTAGTAGGTACGGGTATCGAGCGTATCGTAGCGCAAGACTCGGGTGTTTGTGTGGTTGCTGAGCGTGGCGGCGTGATTGAGCGTGTCGATGCAGGAAGAGTTGTTGTTCGAGTTATGGATGAAGAAACGGCTCAAGGTGATGCCGGTGTAGATATTTACAATCTTACTAAGTATGTTCGTTCAAACCAGAATACATGTATTAACCAACGACCATTGGTGAAGCAGGGCGATATTATTGCTCGTGGCGACGTTTTGGCTGACGGTCCTTCTGTTGACATGGGTGAACTTGCCTTAGGTCAGAATATGCGCATCGCATTTATGCCTTGGAATGGTTATAACTACGAAGACTCGATATTGGTGTCTGAGCGCGTTGTTCAAGAAGATAGATTTACCACGATACATATTCAGGAGCTGACGTGTGTTGCGCGTGATACTAAGCTAGGTAGCGAAGACATTACTGCTGATATTCCAAACGTTGGTGAAAGCGCCTTATCTAAGTTGGATGAGTCGGGTATCGTTTATATCGGTGCTGAAGTATGTGCGGGAGACATTCTTGTCGGTAAAGTTACTCCTAAGGGCGAAACTCAATTAACGCCAGAAGAGAAGCTACTTCGTGCTATTTTTGGAGAGAAGGCGTCAGATGTTAAAGACACCTCATTGCGTGTGTCTTCAGGTACTCGCGGCACGGTTATTGATGTGCAGGTATTTACAAGAGATGGTGTAGAGAAAGATCAACGTTCTAAAGATATTCAGAATGAACAGTTGAATCAGTTCCGTAAAGATTTGAAAGATGAGTATCGAATTGTTCTTGGTGCGACATTTGAGCGTTTAACAAAAACTCTCACAGGAAACTCGGTTATTTCAGCTCCAGGCTTGAAAAAAGGCGATGTAATTACAGAAGAGTATCTTAAGGGTGTAGACAGTAAGGATTGGTTTAATATCCGGATGTCTGATGACTCACTAAACGATACTCTTGAAAAGGCTGAAGCACAGTTAGAAGAGCGACGTAAAGATCAAGAAGACCGATTTGAAGTTAAGAGAAATAAACTTCAAACAGGTGATGATTTAGCTCCTGGTGTACTGAAGATTGTTAAGGTTTATGTAGCAATAAAACGTCGTATCCAGCCAGGTGATAAAATGGCGGGAAGACACGGTAATAAGGGTGTTATTTCTGTCATTATGCCTGTTGAGGATATGCCATATGATGAATTTGGTAATCCTGTAGATATCGTTCTTAATCCTCTTGGTGTGCCTTCGCGTATGAACGTAGGTCAGGTTCTTGAGACGCATCTAGGTTGTGCTGCCAAAGGTTTAGGTAAAAAGATAGATCAAATGCTTAAAGAACAGCGAAAAGTTGAAGATATTCGTCATCTTTTAGATCAGATTTATAACGGTGTGGCAGATAAAAAAGAAGCGTTAGATACCTTTACTGATACTGAAATTCTAGAGTTGGCGAATAATCTACGTGAAGGTGTGCCAATGGCTACACCTGCATTTGATGGCGCTAAAGAGCACCAAATCAAAGAATTGCTGCGTTTAGCTGGTCTTGATGATACTGGGCAAGTTCAATTATATGATGGTCGTACTGGTGATAAATTTGATCGTCCAGTCACTGTTGGTTATATGTATATCTTGAAATTGAACCACTTGATTGATGATAAGATGCATGCTCGTTCTACAGGCTCTTATAGTCTTGTAACTCAGCAGCCGCTAGGTGGTAAGGCTCAATTTGGTGGCCAGAGATTTGGTGAGATGGAAGTGTGGGCACTTGAAGCGTATGGTGCTGCTTACACTTTGCAGGAAATGCTAACTGTTAAGTCTGATGATGTAGCGGGTCGTACTAAGATGTATAAAAACATCGTTGATGGTGATCATAGAATGGAGCCTGGTATGCCAGAGTCATTCAATGTTCTTGTTAAAGAAATACGTTCGCTTGGTATTGATATCGAGCTTGAGGCTGAGTAATTCAGGCAATCAATAGAATAAGCGGAGGCGAGCGCGAATGCGCTTGCAGATATATCACTCCAAATGGAGCATTAAGCGATGAAAGATTTATTAAATTTATTAAAAAACCAGAATCAAAATCAGGAATTTGACTCAATTCGTATTGGTCTGTCTTCACCTGAAATGATTCGTTCTTGGTCGTATGGTGAAGTTAAGAAGCCTGAAACAATTAACTACCGTACCTTTAAGCCGGAACGTGATGGCTTATTTTGTGCCAAAATCTTTGGCCCAATTAAAGATTATGAGTGTTTGTGCGGAAAATATAAGCGATTAAAGCATCGTGGTGTTATTTGTGAAAAATGTGGTGTTGAAGTTGCTCTAGCTAGCGTGCGTCGTGATCGTATGGCGCATATTGAATTAGCTAGCCCAGTTGCCCATATTTGGTTCTTGAAATCATTGCCATCCAGAATTGGTATGCTGCTAGATATGACGCTTCGTGATATAGAGCGTGTTTTGTACTTTGAATCATATATGGTTGTTGATCCAGGTATGAGTACGCTTGAGCAGGGTCAACTGTTAAGTGATGAGCAGTTCTATGAAGCGCTAGAAGAGTTTGGTGATGAGTTTGATGCCAAGATGGGAGCAGAGGCCATCCAAGCGATGCTTCAAAGCATTAATTTGGAAGAAGAGATTGCTCGTTTAAGAGAAGAAATTCCAGCGACAAATTCTGAAACTAAGATCAAGAAGTTATCAAAGCGTCTTAAATTACTAGAATCATTCTATAGCTCAGGTAATAAGCCTGAATGGATGATTTTAAAAGTTTTACCAGTATTGCCGCCAGATCTTCGTCCATTAGTGCCTTTGGATGGTGGTCGATTTGCAACATCTGACTTGAATGATCTATATCGTCGAGTAATCAACAGAAATAATCGTTTAAAGCGTCTGCTAGAGTTAAGTGCGCCTGATATTATCGTGCGTAACGAAAAGCGTATGCTGCAGGAATCAGTTGATGCGCTTCTTGATAATGGTCGTAGGGGTCGAGCGATTACTGGTTCAAATAAGCGTCCGCTTAAATCATTAGCAGATATGATTAAAGGTAAGCAAGGTCGTTTCCGTCAGAACCTTCTTGGTAAACGTGTTGATTACTCTGGTCGTTCTGTAATTGTTGTTGGCCCAAACCTTAGATTACATCAGTGTGGTTTGCCAAAGAAAATGGCTTTAGAGTTATTTAAGCCTTTTATCTTTTCAAAGCTTGAGCTCCGTGGTTTAGCGACCACAATAAAAGCGGCTAAGAAAATGGTTGAGCGTGAGACACCGGAAGTGTGGGATATTCTTGCAGACGTTATTCGTGAGCATCCAGTTATGCTTAACCGTGCACCAACACTGCATAGATTGGGTATTCAGGCGTTTGAGCCAGTTCTAATTGAAGGTAAAGCAATTCAGTTACACCCCTTAGTGTGTGCGGCTTACAACGCTGACTTTGATGGTGACCAAATGGCTGTGCATGTTCCGCTGACTATTGAAGCTCAGTTAGAAGCGCGTGCATTGATGATGTCTACCAATAACATACTTGCGCCAGCAAGTGGTGAACCAATTATCGTCCCTTCTCAGGATATCGTACTAGGTTTGTACTATATGACTCGAGCACGAGTAAATGTGCAGGGTGAGGGAATGGTTTTCTCAGATATAAAAGAAGTGCAGCGTGCTTATGGCGCAAAGAAAGTGCATCTTCAAGCCATAGTAAAAGTTCGTTTAACAGAGCAGGTATATCAAGAAGACGGATCTACAATAACTACGACAGCGATTGTTGATACAACAGTTGGTAGAGCAATGTTATTTGAGATTCTACCAAAGGGCTTGCCTTTTGATATAGTCAATCGCCCGATGGTTAAGAAAGCTATTTCGAAGCTGATAAATACTGCATATCGTGTCTGTGGTTTGAAAGATACGGTCATTTTTGCTGATCAGTTAATGTATATGGGTTTCTCTCAAGCAACGTTCTCTGGTTCATCTATTGGTGTAAATGACTTTGTTATTCCAGATGAAAAGTACACCATCATCGATGCTGCTCATGAAGAAGTTAAAGAGATTGAAACTCAGTTTTCGTCTGGTCTTTTAACGCACGGTGAGAAATACAACAAAGTAATCGATATCTGGGCGCGAGCCAATGATAAAGTTGCTAAAGCAATGATGGATAACCTGGGTAAAGAAGAGGTTTTTGATAAGGACGGTAATGCGGTCGATCAAGATTCTTTCAACTCTGTCTTTATGATGGCCGACTCTGGTGCCAGGGGTTCAGCAGCACAGATTAGACAGTTAGCTGGTATGCGTGGACTGATGGCTAAGCCAGATGGTTCAATCATTGAAACGCCAATTACAGCAAACTTCCGTGAAGGCTTGAACGTACTTCAGTACTTTATTTCAACTCACGGTGCGCGTAAAGGTCTTGCTGATACGGCATTAAAAACGGCTAACTCAGGTTACTTGACTCGACGTTTAGTTGATGTTGCACAAGACTTGGTTGTTACTATGGATGACTGTGGAACGAGTCATGGTCTTTTAATGACGCCTTTGATCGAAGGTGGTGACGTCGTTGTTCCTCTTGGTGATCGTGTGCTAGGTCGTGTATCTGCTAAAGATATTTTTGCGCCAGGTGATTTAGAGAATGCAGTATTGCCAATTGGTACTTTCTTAGATGAATCTAGGATTAGCGAGTTGGAGGCTGCTGGTGTTGATGAAGTTTGGGTAAGATCTGCTATTACTTGTAATGCTCGGCATGGCGTTTGTGCTATGTGTTACGGTCGTGATTTGGCACGAGGACATATTGTCAATAAAGGTGAAGCTGTTGGTGTTATCGCAGCCCAATCAATTGGTGAGCCTGGTACTCAGTTAACGATGCGTACTTTCCACATTGGTGGTGCGGCATCGAGATCGTCAGCTATCGATAATATTCAGATTAAGCATGGCGGTAAGATTCGTCTTCATAATATGAAGTCAATAGAGCGTAAGGATGGCTGTTTAGTTGTGACCTCACGTTCATCTGCGCTAGCAATTGCTGATGAGCATGGTCGTGAGAGAGAATGGTACAAGTTACCTTATGGTGCAGTTATCTCTGCTAAAGATGGTGATAAGGTTGCGGCTGGTTCGGTTGTTGCTAAATGGGATCCACATACTCATCCAATCATTACAGAAACTGGCGGTAAAGCTCAGTTTGTTGGAATGGAAGAAGGTATTACCGTTAGAACTCAAACAGATGAGTTGACCGGTCTTTCAAATATTCAGATTATAGATCCTAAAGATCGTCCCTCTTCAGGTAAAGAAGTGCGCCCAATGGTGCAGTTACTTGATGAAAAGGGTGAAAGCGTAATGTTGCCAGGTACTGATATTCCTATTCAGGTGTTCTTGCCGCCAAATGCTCTTTTAAATATGAGAAATGGTGACAATCTTGAAGTGGGTGATGTGCTGGCGCGTATCCCGCAAGAATCGTCAAAAACTCGAGATATTACCGGTGGTCTTCCAAGGGTTGCGGATTTATTTGAAGCACGTAAGCCAAAAGAATCTTCGATATTGGCTGAAATAAGCGGTGTCGTAAGTTTTGGTAAAGAGACTAAAGGTAAGAAGCGATTAATTATTACACCAAAAGATGGATCAGATCCTTATGAGGCTCTAATACATAAGTATCGCCAGATGAACATCTTTGAAGGCGAGACTGTAGAGAAGGGTGAAGTTATCTCTGATGGGCCATCAAACCCGCATGATATTTTGCGTTTACTAGGTGTTGTTAAGTTATCAAAATACATCACTAACGAAGTTCAGGACGTCTATCGCTTGCAGGGTGTTGTGATTAACGATAAGCATATCGAAGTGATCGTTAGGCAGATGTTGAGAAAGGTTGAGATTGTTCAATCTGGAGATACAGAATTAATAAAAGGTGACTCTGTCGAGCATGTTAGGTTCTTAGAGGCTAATGAGGCTGCAGATGCTTCAGATAAGATGCCTGCGCAATGTGAAAGGCTCTTGTTAGGTATTACTAAAGCATCTTTGGCTACCGAATCATTTATTTCGGCAGCTTCTTTCCAGGAGACTACTCGAGTACTGACAGAGGGTGCGGTAACGGGTAAGAGAGATTACTTGCGAGGCTTGAAAGAAAACGTTGTGGTTGGACGATTAATACCTGCAGGTACTGGTCTTGCCTATCACAGTGAGCGTAAGCGTAAAAAAGAAGCACGTGCACTTCGTGGAAAAGAAGAAGGGTTAGGTGTTAGTGCTCAGGATGTTGTAGCTGCGTTAAGTGCAGAGCTTAATAAGCGATAATACATCTAAGTAGTTGTTCTAGTGTGCTGGTGTGCAAAAAAACATCAGTTTACTTGACAGTTTGAAGGGCTGTCATTAGACTCCGCCCCTCAATATTATGGCACCTATGTTATAGGTGCTTTATTTGTACAATGAATTTAATGGAGTTTGCTTACATGGCAACGATTAATCAGTTGGTACGTAAGCCTCGTAAACGTGTTGTTGCGAAAAGTGACGTGCCTGCATTACAGGCTTGTCCTCAGCGTCGAGGTGTTTGTACTCGGGTTTACACAACTACCCCTAAAAAGCCTAACTCGGCTTTAAGAAAGGTATGTCGTGTACGTTTAACAAATGGTTACGAGGTTACATCCTACATTGGTGGTGAAGGTCATAACTTACAAGAGCACAGTGTTGTTCTTATTCGTGGTGGCCGTGTTAAAGATTTACCTGGTGTTCGTTATCACACAGTTCGTGGTAGCCTAGATACATCTGGTGTAGCAAATCGAAAGCAAGCACGATCGAAGTACGGTACTAAACGACCTAAAGGTTAGTAGTAGGCGCACACAGGTTTTATTTTGTGTCGTTCTTAATTAATAAAATTAGTTGAAGGATAAGAGTAAGGCTAAGCGAATGCTTAGACTAACCTGAAGACCTTTAATATTTAAAGAGGGCTTATCATGCCAAGAAGAAGAGTTGCCGCAAAACGCGATATACTTCCAGATCCAAAGTTCGGAAGTAAATTACTGGCAAAGTTTATGAATCACGTAATGGTTCACGGAAAGAAATCTGTAGCAGAGAAAATTGTATACGGTGCTTTAGATACTGTTGCTCAGAAATCAAATAAAGATCCTTTGGAATTGTTCGATAAAGCGCTTGAAGCAATTCAGCCGATGGTCGAAGTAAAGTCAAGGCGTGTTGGCGGTGCTACTTATCAGGTTCCTGTTGAGGTTCGTCCTTCAAGACAGATGGCATTATCAATGCGTTGGTTGGTTGATTATTCACGTAAGCGCGGCGAAAAATCTATGGCGCTTAGGTTGGCTGGTGAAATCTTAGATGCATCTGAAGGTAAGGGTGCCGCGGTTAAGAAGCGTGAAGATATTCATAAAATGGCAGAAGCAAACAAAGCATTCTCACACTATCGTTTTTAATAGTACTTTGTTTGATATGGCCTGCATTCTAGCAGGCCTTTTTCGGTTTAAGAGGTCTAAAAGTGGCTAGAAAAACGCCTATAGCTAGGTATAGAAATATTGGAATTTGTGCGCATGTCGATGCAGGTAAAACAACTACGACAGAGCGTGTTCTTTTCTATACAGGCTTGTCTCACAAAATTGGTGAGGTGCATGATGGCGCGGCTACGATGGACTGGATGGAGCAAGAGCAGGAGCGCGGAATTACCATTACATCTGCGGCTACTACTTGTTTTTGGTCTGGTATGCAGCAGCAGTTTGAGCAGCACCGAATTAATATTATAGATACGCCTGGGCATGTTGATTTTACCATCGAAGTGGAAAGGTCGTTGCGTGTGCTTGATGGTGCTGTTGTTGTGTTGTGTGGCTCTAGTGGAGTCCAGCCTCAAACAGAAACAGTTTGGCGTCAGGCGAACAAGTACGAAGTCCCGCGAATAGTGTTTATCAATAAAATGGATAGAACGGGAGCGGATTTTTTATCTGTTGTTGGTCAGTTGAAGGATCGTTTGGGTGCTGTGCCGGTTCCCTTGCAAATGACGATTGGTTCAGAAGAAGAATTTAATGGTGTTGTTGATCTCGTAAAAATGAAATCAATCATCTGGAATGAGTCTGATCAGGGTATGACCTTTGATTATGGGGAAGTCCCCTTAGATCTTGTTGATGAATGTGCTGAGATGCGTGAGTATCTTGTGGAAGTAGCGGCTGAGTCATCTGATGAGTTAATGGAAAAGTATTTGGAGGGTAAAGAACTTTCTGAAGATGAGATTAAGGCCGGTGTCCGCCAAAGAACGCTCAATAATGAAATTGTTCCAGTGATAGGTGGTTCTGCCTTTAAAAATAAAGGCGTGCAAGCAATGCTTGATGCCGTCATTGATTATTTGCCTTCTCCAACTGAAGTTAAGCCTATAGAGGGTTTGGTTGGTGAGGATGTTTACGAAATACGTAAGGCGGACGATGCAGAGCCTTTTTCAGCTTTGGCATTCAAAATAGCAACAGACCCTTTTGTCGGTACGTTAACTTTTTTTAGAGTATATTCTGGTGTCTTGAGATCGGGTGACGCTTTTTATAACTCGGTTAAAGGAAAAAAAGAACGTGTCGGTCGTATGGTTCAGATGCATGCTAATAATCGCGAAGAAATTAAAGAGGTCTTAGCGGGTGATATAGCGGCAGGAATTGGTTTTAAAGATGTAACGACTGGCGATACCTTGTGCTCGATAAATAATCAGATCATATTGGAGCGCATGGATTTTCCTGAGCCTGTAATCTCTGTTGCGGTTGAGCCTAAAACGCAGGCGGACCAAGATAAGATGGCTGTAGCGCTGGGTAAGTTAGCGCAAGAGGATCCTTCTTTTAGGGTCAAAACAGATGAAGAAACTGGACAAACGATTATATCAGGAATGGGTGAGTTGCATTTAGATATAATCGTTGACAGGATGCGTCGCGAGTTTAGTGTTGCGGCGAATATTGGTAAGCCGCAAGTGGCTTATCGGGAAGCTATTAAGAATACCTGTGATATTGAGGGTAAATTTATACGTCAGTCTGGTGGTCGCGGGCAGTATGGCCACGTTTGGGTTAAGTTTGAGCCAAAAGCAGAGTTGAGTGAAGGGTTGGAGTTTGTCAATGAGATTGCTGGTGGGACGGTTCCAAAAGAATATATACCGGCGGTTGAAAAAGGTATTGCAGAGCAGATGCAAAATGGTGTGCTTGCTGGCTTTCCTTTGTTGGGTTTAAAGGCAACTTTGTATGATGGTTCATTTCATGATGTAGATTCTAATGAAATGGCATTTAAAATAGCAGGAAGTATGGCAACTAAAAGCTTAGCGCTGGAAGGTGGTGCTGTCTTGTTAGAGCCGATAATGAAAGTGGAAGTTATAACGCCTGAAGAAAATATGGGAGATGTTGTCGGTGATCTGAATCGGCGTCGTGGCATAATTCAAGGTATGGATGATTGTTTGTCAGGTAAAGTAATTGATGCGGAAGTGCCGCTGTCTGAAATGTTTGGGTATGCAACGGATCTTCGTTCGGCTACTCAGGGGCGTGCTACTTATGCGATGGAGTTTTTGAAATATTCGGAGGCACCAAAAGGTGTTTCTAATTTAATAGTTAATAAATCATAGAGTGAAGAAAGGGGAAGTCTCGTGGCAAAAGAAAAATTTGAACGTAATAAACCGCACGTTA
>TARA_R110001592_G_scaffold98342_1_pt1 | contig 11587 bp, 13 predicted proteins | sample TARA_R110001592 | Tara Oceans TARA_R110001592 (sample SAMEA4398387) | marine metagenome | biome: Polar Biome; feature: [SRF] surface water layer (ENVO:00010504); material: water (ENVO:00002006), including particulate matter (ENVO:01000060) such as... | depth 5 m | reverse complement strand
CCTACTTCTTCTGCTTGGCGGACGCTCTAACCTTATCAGCAAGATCTTTATCTGCCCTCTGCCAGGTGCCAGGTTGTTTCATTACGAAACTATATATTCTCGCGACCCCCCATTGCTCGGCAGACATCTTACCTTTAAGACTTTTCCCTCCCCGCTTTTTACCGTCAGAGACACTTCGCACACTTTGCGGATTTGATTTTCGAGCACCCACTCCGCGATTATATACTTGATTAAGAATTCTGATAGATATTCCTGACAATCTTGATATTTCTGCCCGACTATGTCCTTTATCTTTTGGAAAACCATATTTACTATTAATCTATTTTTATTTGTTATCATTTATTTTAAATTATAAAAAAATTTGATAATTCATTCGTTTAAATTTAATATTGTTAATATTTTATTAAGTATGTCTGATTTCGCATATCCATTAATGTGGTCGCACGTTCAATTACCGGGGGATAAACCATTACAACAAGACGACCTCCCAGATTATTATTCTGGATGTAAATATAATTACACGAATTTTGAAAGGGATGAAAATTTCTTTGATGATAGTAATTATTTTGGAAATCCTTTTGAAGAAGATTTCCAAAGTAAAAGAGAATATGAAGAAGAAGAGAACGAAAATTATTCTGTTCTTGGTTTGAAGAGGTCTGCTTCAGATGAAGATATTAAACAAGCATTCAGGCAGAAGGCAAGGGAAACACATCCGGACAAGGGCGGAGACCCCGAAGAATTTAAAAAGGTAAGGGAAGCATATGAATGTTTAATTTCTTAAGATATCTTTTCAATTGGTTCATCATCACTACTATAATCACTATCACAATCGCGAAAATATTTCGCTTTTAATGTTTCATGATCTTTCTTTAAGGTTTCATAATCTTCAAGAAGTTTTTTATATTTATTTTCCCAATTTGCCCCTAACCTTTTCGCAGTTCTTTCTACTTCTTTTTGTTCGGCAATCTTTCGTTTTTCAATCCAGTTTTCGAATTTAATATATTCCCTGTTTCTATCAATGTCCCCTTTGTATTGTTTTCGCATTCTGTATTTATAATTATTCTTTGTGCTATTGTTTTCCGCTAATTTCCATCTGCCTTCTCTTTCAAGATGATTACAATACATACTGAAACAATATTCAAAATTGTTTTCAATATCAAATTGATCCATAATATCTTGTAGCATATAATCTATTTTATATAAGGAACAATGTTTTAAATAGATTTTAATCTATCTAATAGATTTATTTTGATTATGAAGATAAAAACTATATGCAATTAATATTCTGTAAAGACTTATTTTGATGGAAATAACAATAAATCTATTAGAGGTATTAAATACTGTTTTTCTATTTCTTTGATTTCTTTGGTTTAGATTTGTAATTTGCCCCAAAGACTTCCTTTGGTTTTACCTTTTTATTTTCGGCGACTGCTTTTGGAACCTCATGCTGACACTGCCCCTCGGGACACTCCTTCATTTTTCTCACAGGTTTATCTTTTTTTTTACGTCCATACATTTTTTAATTTTATCATATAAAATAAAATATATACTGAAATTATAAATATGTCGCTAATAGTTGCTACAAGTCGCTTAGATGAAAACACCCTTCCCCAAGCATCGGAAAGACCATCCAACTTTAAGAATTTTTTTAGGTCCCCGATTGAAATTGAGGCAGATAGTGAAATAGCAGTTCAGAGTGTGAAAATTCAAAGAACTGGAAATATTACAGTTGAAGGGGATGATTTCTTTTGCCATTACTTCGGCATAGACCCCGATGATTTGGGAGGATACCCGGAACTTACATCACTATCAAGAACCATAAAACCTCCAAAAGGAACATATACTCTTTCTGGATTTGAAAAAGTAATTCAGGATACTCTTAATAAACAATATGACGACCCAAGAACATTTGGCGGATATTTGGTAAACGTTCATACAAATGCCTCTGGTCAAGAACTTGGTTTTGATATTCAGTGTGTAGATAAAGGTTCGGCAAAGGGTAAAGATCTCCACGCTTCTATGATTGCTGTCCCAACATACAATATCGCAAATCCATATTCTTTTTGGGAAGATCGTTTGATAGAAAAATCGTCTAAATTTACTTGGACTGGTGGAACAGGAGAATTTGAAAGCACAGAGGATAGCACTCTTCTTGCTAATTCTGAAAGTATTGGTATTTTAACTGGATATCCATTTGGTCTCAATGAAGGTGAATTTATTATTGAAGTCGACAAGTGTGATGGTGCTCCTTTTGCTGTTGGTCTTACACGCCCCCAAATTCAGGTTGAAAGTTATCGCAATGCTTCTGAAGCACAAACAACCACCCAAAGACACAATGGCATTCACGATTTAGATTACTACACAAAAGTTAGGGAAGAACATTCACTTTATATGTATAATGCAAGTGGCAAGGAGGACGACGACCTTGAAGGAACTTATGAATATTATGATTATGTTTTTATGCTTGATGATGATGATGAAATTACAATCGCACAGAGGGCATTCCACACCGATGAAGAACCGTTCGGCGGCGAAGCAGGTCCAGAGCATGGTGTTATGCAAGAATTAGATTATTGGAATAATGCTTACACAGGTTCCCCGGGAACTACTAAACTAACCAAGGCACAGTGGCAAGCGAGTTGGGATGGAATAAAGTTTGTTGGTGTAGGGGATGAAGTTGAATTGTATTTTAAACAGAAGGGTAAGGCAGTATTTGATGTAGTTGTTTCTTCTTCATTTGACAATGGCAGACCCGGTTCTGCTTTCAGTCCAATTGGTTCAACTTCCTATGCTCTGTATCCTCAATTGAATATTGGCAAGGGGAAAGCAACCATTACTAAAATGGAAAGTTCCAATACTCTTAATCAGTATAAATATCCTGTATTTACACCTGGAGCAACTGGTTCATATATAGCAGGAGATGATGCTTTTTCGAATGAAGGTTTTTTCCGTCTGAACGCATTAGATTACATCAAAATAGGAAAACCTATTTGCTCTGATGGTGTTAGTATTATGACACTCCATGCTGATAGAAGCGAACAAAAAAGAATATTTCCGACCCAAACGAGTGAACTTCTGGCAGACGGCGATTATGTTTATGCTGGATTGAATGCGGCAAAGGGAGTAGATTTCGTTCATTTATTTACAATGAATAAATTTACTCAACCATCACCCCTTGATACATTAATAAATTCCCAGGAGTTCCCCAATATGTCTGGATTACTTGGATTTGTTGATAGGGGATTTGCTATTTCCAATAGCACCGAAGGATATGTAGCAGGGGATGGAGGACTAACTATCACCTTCACTTCCCCCAATGAATTACAGAAAACATTACTATCAAGTTTTATAAGAGTTCCTAATCTGACCCATACAACTTTCAACGGGGCACAATCTGGTCTGTCTAAAATTCTTTATCAGTTGCCACAATTCACCCCTTCCGGTAAGCAATTCGGATCATTATATTTTGAAGCAAATGAAAAGACTTATATCAAACTTAATAATACCTCACCACTAATTTTGAATATGCTACAAATTCAGATAGTAGATAGTCAGGAAAGAGAAATAAATAGTTTAACTGGTGATACGCAAATTGTATTCCACGTCAGAAAACATAAATGTGATTAATCATTTTCAGTCATATATCTTTTAAAATTTAGTCATTATTATAAATTTATTGATAATATATATAAATGACCGATTGCTTTCCTGATGTTGTTATGCCTACTGCTCCTCCACCAGAACCTGAAGAACCTCTACCCCTTACAGATGATGTTATACAAGAGCAAATGGATGCTGATGAAGCAGAGGACGAAACTTACTTGGAAGTAGATGAAATATCTGAAGAAGAAGAAGATATTATCCCTGAACCAAAACGCAGACCTAAACTTACACAAGATGAAATATTCACTAAAGAACTTCCAAAAGTTAAAAGTGTATTAGATCCTGAAGAACCACTTATCCCTCCAGAACCTACTCAAAAGAAAACTGGTAGGGGTTCTGTAGGTCAAGGCACCCGTAAAAAAAGAGGTCCTTGCACACCGGAACAACTTGAAAGACTTGCTAAGGGTAGAGCAAAGGCAGCAGAAACAAGAGCAAGAAAAAAGAAAGAAAAAGAAGATAATAAAGCAAAAGAAAAAGAAGACAAAGAATTAGTTGAAGCAATCCGTCAACGTGAAAGGGTCAAACTAAAGAAAAGATTATCAAAACCAATTGAAGAAGATGATGATGAACCTCACAGAGTTCCCAAAGTCCAAATTGTAGAAAAACCGGTTGTCGTTGAAAAGGGATATTCACAGGCAGATCTTGATGGGGCAGTTCAGAGAGCAGTAGAGCAATCTGTCAATCGTGTAGAAGTATTAAGGAAACAAAGGAAGAAGGTGAAAGCAGACGCACAGGCGAAAGCAAAGCATGACGCACAAGTTTTCAAAGAAATTAATTCTGCTCTCAAGAATGATGTTTGGGCGAACTGTTTCTTATAAAATAAAATTGTTTAATATAAAATATTATGTATATAGAAATATAAAATATGGAAGGAACCCAAGGTCCCAGAGTTATCCCTGTTAAAGATCCTGACGCAATAAAATCAAACAAACCTCCCCTCCACCCAAATTTACCACAAGTAGATGGGTTCGGTGGGGGAGCATTAGTTCTTTTAGTAAGTCCTGTCCGCACAGGAAAGTCGACATTAATCTCTAATATGTTATTAAACGATCAGTTCTATGACGCACAAGAAAGATTTGATAATACAACTATAATCAGTAATACAATTGCTAATGATATCACATCCCGTTTTTTAAGAAAAGCATTTGATACTCACGACCATTATGACGATAGTATTATAGAAGGTCTTGTCAAGACCCAGAAATCCTATGATAAAGAAGAGCAACCTGAAATCGCTGTTGTTCTTGATGATTGTTTAGGTTCAATTAGAAGGGAAGCAAAAATCAACCATCTTGCATCAAGATTCAGGCATTTCAATATTAAACTATTAGTTATCAGTTCCCAAAATTTCAGGGCATGTTCGCCAATCATTAGGCAGAATGCTACTAATGTAATTGTAGGATCTCCTTTCCCTAATCAGAAAGAACTTGGTAAAATGGCAGAAGAATATGGGGATGTATTTGGTGGTGGTGAAAACTGGTTGAAGATATACGCCCAAGCAACTCCCAGCAGATATGATTTTCTTCACATGGATTTCCAAAGTAATCCTCCAAAAGCATTCAGAAATTTTGAAGAATTAATTGCTGAAGGTTCTAAAATTTTAAATTCACCAGAATAAAATATTATATATATTGTTATATAAAATGGCAGATATTCAAAATCAACTCGGGCAACAGTCAAGGGATATGAATGAATTGCGTTTGAATGGATGGAAAACCCAGACACTCGCATTCAAAACATTGGACGGAAGGGAACAAGATAAAAAGGATGCTGATATTAAATCTGATGCAGAAAGCGATGTCGCGAAAGTCGACCAAGTATATTCAGTTGGCAAAGCAACTACTCGTGCGGCAGTTGGAGCAGGGACTGTATTAAAATATGGCGGAACTGCTCGTCAGGCAGGGGCAGTCGCTGGAAAAGCATTTTCAGAAGTTGGTGAAGGAACTAAATTATTTGGTAAAGGGGCAACTGCTGTAAAAGACCTCACGGGAGTTGAAGGAGTTGTTGCTGGAGCATTAGTAAAAGGAGGCGGTGAAACCTTTGCAAAAGTAGGAGCAAAAGGATTGGGAGCACTCGGTGCTGGTATTGCTCTTTATCAGGATGCAGATAATCTTCTGGATACAGGAAGTATTTTTAAGAAAAAGGATGCTGCTGGGAATGATGTCAATCTAAATGCTGGAGTTGTTGTTGGGAATGCGGCAACAGTTATCGGTGGAGCATTAGATATCGCAACTGCTTTCACAGGCGGAGCATTAGCACCTATCGCTGCCGCGGTCAATATCTTTGCTGCTGTAGATAGTGCTGTATCGGGAATGGAACAAGACAACGCCGATAAAAAGGCAGATGAAAAGGATAAACCTGACGCAACTCCTCCTCCCGCCGCTGCTCCAGCAGCATTCCAGCAATTTGGTATTGTTGCGAACCAGTCCCACAATCCACTCAACCATATTAATTAAATTTTTATTTTTTCAATATTTTTTTTTATATATTTAATAACATAATCAATAATGAAATCATCAAAAGCAAAGAGATCCCCAATGAAAGTGAAACCCGACCAACCGATGCCTGCTGTAAGAGTAAGAAAACCTAAACGAGGAGAAGTCCCTCCAGCAGAACCAGAACCAGAACCAGAACCAGCAAGCGAAGCAGCGGAAGACCCGCATCCGGTATTTGAACCACCTGCTGAACCAGCAGCGGAAGAATAAATTTTTTAATTCAATAATCTTTTTTTTTTTATATATTTAATAAATATAATTAAATATGCCCCGAGTAAAAGCAGGTGAAATGTCTCTTCCAGAAATCCGTAATTTAGCACGTCAACACAACAAAGCATCCCAGATAAAAGATATCGATAAACTATCTCGCTCCGCCCTTATGGGTGAAATAGAAAAAATGGGATATTCTATAGATCATGAAAAGAAAAGAATTGTAAAAAGATCTCTGAATAAAATTGAAACAAAAAAACAAACTAAATCTGTATCAGGTGAAGGTGAAAGGAAACCCCAGAAAAGAACTAAAAAGAAAGCACTGATTGCTGGTGGTGAAACACCTCCAATGGTTAAGAAAACAACTAAAAAGGGCAATGCTCGTAAAGGAAAACCCGTAGGTAGTCGTTTAGCATTTGATGCTACTAAACAAGAAGCAGATAAAAAGAAACCTCCTAATGTGAAAGCAGCAATCGCTAAACAGAAAAAGAAAAAGGAAGAACTCGCGAAGAAAAAAGCAGCACTCGCCGCAGGTATGTAAGTTTATCAACTTACCAGAGGTAATTATACGCCCAGTATGCTGGACTACTCTTATCCTTTATTGCTTGACTGCCATCCTTACGTTTTATCCCCGCCATCCTTGCCCTGAAAGACTTCCTTTGTTCTTTAGTTGCTTTCCCTGACCGCCAATCATCCATCCCTGCTGCCCCAAAGTGTATAACTTTGTATCCTTTTTTTGTATCTGCTTTTACATAAACAGAAAATTTCTTTCCTTTGGGAGTTGATTTTCCTTTGAATGGTTTATTTAAAATCGGTTTTCCTTCTTTAGTTAGTGGCATACTATTATATGCTATATATTTTATTTTTTTAAAATAGACATAGAAATAAAATATAGTATTAATTATAAAATATGTCAAATCAGCATTTAGAAATCGTCCCGAGCAACATCACTTCAAATGGTAAATTGTCCTACAAGAACGGACAACCCACAATCCAACTTCTTATCGGAGCACAGGACCGCTTCATTGTTCCTGGTTCCGTCCGCCTATGCGGTGAAATCACAATTAAAAAGGATGATACTATTATTCCTTTAGAAACAGATGGTATCCGTATGAATGAACGCCTTGGTGTCCATTCGGTAATTGATACTCTTTCCATTTTCAGTCAGAGATCTTCCCAGAATATTGAAACTATTAATCATCACAACAGATTTATGTCTTCATACCTCAGCGTCACCCAGTCCCAGGGAGACTTTGCCTGCCATGCATATGAAACTGCCCTTCGTTTCCCCAACTTCAAGGCACAGCAGTTAGGAGTAATTACCAACACCCAGGGAGCATCTGCTTCCGGTGGTGATTCACCTAATTCATTCTGTATCCCGCTTGTCAGTGGTCTATTTTTAGGACAGGAACCTATCCCGCTTTCCAACACGTGGGGAGTAGGTGGTCTTCTGGTTGAAATTCAACTTTCACCAGACCAGAATGTTTTATTTTCTGCTGATAATAGCGATACTAATCTATTGGATAGTTATTATGAACTCTCAAATGTTCGTCTAATCTGTGAAGTCCAGCGTCCGGGTGATGATTTCAAACCGCAGATGACAAACACTTTCACTTACAATTCTATCAGTTCCTACTACAACACGATCAATTCCCGCAATGCTGTTCTGAATTTCAACCTTGGTCTTAAATCTGTCCTTGGTGCTTTTGCGAATGTTGTTCCTTCTTCACACATTAATTCTTGGACCCGGGATGGTCTTGCTACTCTTGGTTTCACCAACACCGATGCTTCCCGAGCACAGGTAAATCAACTTGTTTTCACACGTGCCGGTCAGCGTGTCCCATTAGAATATAATATTGATACTCTTCAGAAAGAAGAAACTCCTGGATTTACTAATGAAACGGCAGACGCCCAGATTGTTCGTAATTACATGAATGCTGTTATGAAGTTCAATGCTATCAACCGCACATCCGTGGGTCCGGAAACATTCCGCTCTATTGGTTATGGTGCTAACTACGCACAGGCAAAGGATATCATCAAGGGTGGTTCCGCGTGGGGATTTGGTGTTGCGTATGATTCCATTAGCAACCAGGGTATTGACTTCGCTCAGGTTCCGTTCGGCGTTCAACTTGACGTTGGTCTTACGTCAGACAATCCTAATGCTGTGTTCCTCTTCGTCCACTCGCGCCAGACGATTGTATCCTCGGATAATTCCATTCAGGTAATGAAGTAATAGATAAATCTATTCCTACTCTATCGTGAAATAAACACTTAATCGTAGACGTAGTAATTTCTAATTTTTATTCCACATTAATTAGATTTGTTCGTAGTCCTTATCGATATTTTAAAATACCCCTTCCTTTTTTTTATTTTCATTAATTATAAATAATGGAAACCCCTACTGCTCCTGCTGCCTCTCAAATCCCCGACCTCGTAAAAATTGGTTCAGTCGCTACTGACACTGCAATTAATGTTCAGACAGATATTCTGGACCCAGTTATTTTCTCTGAACGTGAAGCACGTTTCGTTTTAGATAACAAGGGAATTCTTCATTCTAATTCCCGAATTACCTTCGCTACTGCTGGTGATACTGGCACTGATGCTGATGGTCGTGCCTTCTTCCCCGCTGGTGTAGGAGTTCATTCTCTAATCCAGCGTGCTTCCCTTCGCATCGGCACCAAGACTGTCTGTGAAATTGAAGATTACGCCCACTTTGCTGCCTATGAAACTACATTCCTCCCTCCGGATGCTATCAAGGAACGCGAAGGTGTTATGTCTGGTCGTATGATGTCTATTGCCCCGACGCTTGATGAACGCTCTGCTTCATTTGCTTCTGCTTCCAATAGTGCTTCTATTACGGAAAGTATTACTGAAGCAAAGAGTATTCAGATTGATAATGGTATGAATGCTACTCTGAAGGGTGCTGATTCCAAAATGTGGGAACCAATTGTCAAAGAAACTGTCCCGGATGCCTCCCGCACAATCTTTGATTACCAGAAAGAAAGTAATAAACCAACCTTCTCTGTTATGTTAGCAGACCTCTTTCCTTTCCTCAAAACAAATCAGTTGCCACTCTTCATGATGTCAGAGCAGGTTAGTATTCATTTAACTTTCACACCGTTTCAGTCGGGAATATTATCCAAGCGTGTATCTTCTACCAACGCCACGGATTTAACCAAGGATGCCTCCCTTGTTCGCACGGATTGCCAGTTAATCAGTGATTACATTTTCTATCCCCAGGAAATGATGGAGCAGTATCGTCAGGCAAATGCTAATATGCAGTTCGCCTATGTTGATTATCAGTTTGTAAAACGAACTGTTTCTGCTACTGAATATTCGGGTGGTCTTATCCAGAATGTTGGTGGTGCTGGTCGCGTAGTCAATAAGGTTTTCTGCGGAGCACAGCAGAGCGAGGAGCAGTCCGATGCTCTATTAAACGATTACATTGCTGAAGGTCCTGCCATTTCTTCCACGACCACGGGTGTCGTCAAGACCAATCTTAAATACAATGATAACTTCCTTTACCCGATTGATGTTGAAAATGATGCTCGTCATTATCACAATGTTTTCTCCAGTGAGGGTCGTGTCCCATATATCTCCCGTGATTTATATCGCGGTGAGGGTCAGTTAGCAAATGATAATGCTGGTGCGGTTGAATTTGAAGATTACACTGCTACTCTTGATTTACGCCAGAAGTTCTTTTACACGGCATATCGCCTCAACAAGGGTGAACGGGTCAATTCCCGTGGTATTGAACTTTACGATACCAGAACCACGATGGCGGGTTCCTCTACTCTCCGCTGCTGGTTACAGGTGATGAAGGTTGCTTCGCTGAAGGATGGAATGTTCTCAATGGCATTCGCTTAAACAATTTAAATTCATTAACCTATATTTTTTATAACTATTTCTATTATAAATGTCAGGATTAACCCGAACAACATTAATAGAATGTCCGCGATCCCAATCAGACGAAGGTCTTGCTAACAATAATGAAAATCCATCACAATGGACCAATAGGACCGGTGATGGTATTAATTTAAAACCAGGTGATAGTATCACAGTTCATAGTTCTTATGTAAGTGAAATAGGAGCAGAGGCAGGTCAAATTCAAATTAAAGGATCTGATCTTAATGCTTCTGTTGAAATAGAAACAACTGATACTGTAGAAAGTTTATTTGAAGATGAACTTCCCAATAAATATGTTCTTTCGACTGTTTCAAATACAAAAAAAATAATAAATATTAGAGACGATACATTAAATTTAGTCGTTTCACCTTATAAATGTGCGAATGGAGAATATTATGCTCACCTGCCTCGTAGATGGATTGGAGACGGAACTGCTATTAATTGGATTACATATGCCTCCAGAGACAACGCTACGATATCGGGGGACATAGGTCAAACACAAAATGCTCCTTATGAATTAAATAGATGTAAAGCAGATATCAATACAAAATATTGGGCGTATCGTGTGGGAGCAGCACACGGTAGACACAGAATTGATGGTCGCAATGATGGTTCTCGCTACACTATTTTTAGAAGAAAACAAACTTTCTTTGATACTCCTCACGCCGTGAAACCACTGGTGACAGGACAAGCAAAAGTTGGTTCGCAAATAATTACTCTGGCACACGGTTCTACAACAGCAGATATTCTCCCTGAAATGCAAATCATAGCACAAAGTCCTCAAACTGCTTTTGCTGGAACACCTTTGGTTTTAGAAGTAATATCTGATACAGAAATAAGAATGAGTGCTCCTGGTGCTACCTTAACGACCTCCACACATAATCAATTTACATTTGAATTTCCATTAGCGATAAGTGATGTATTTCTGCCTCCAACAACTGCAGGATCTTTCACTGCGGCAGAATGTGAATCATTCAGGGACCCTGCTCTGATTGGGGATTACGTTCAAGTTAGGGATTTATTAACTATGAAAGCAAATCCAGGATATAATTCACCGAGTGATTTATCAGACCAATTAACTCAACAGGTAAATCAAAGACAAGATTTCGAAAAATATGAATTCCCAACACAAGATGCCGCAGGATTAGTTAAACGAAGAGAACCATTCACTTTTAAAACTGAAACAGATGCTTATAAGGTTCATAATTGTGCGACTGCTACTAATTATTCAAAAGCAAATCACACAGAATTTATCAAAACTGCTGCGACTTGGAATGTTCCTTTAGCATATAAATATCTATCATCGTATCAAA
>TARA_R110001592_G_scaffold11019_13_pt1 | contig 11593 bp, 12 predicted proteins | sample TARA_R110001592 | Tara Oceans TARA_R110001592 (sample SAMEA4398387) | marine metagenome | biome: Polar Biome; feature: [SRF] surface water layer (ENVO:00010504); material: water (ENVO:00002006), including particulate matter (ENVO:01000060) such as... | depth 5 m | reverse complement strand
ATCAGGAATATGAAAATCACAGCCAATACTGCTGCAAATACTATTTTATTTTTTTCTATTTTCATAAGAGTAGTTTTTAAAATGCCGATTATGGGCTTTCAATTTTCATTATTTAGTTTTTTTAAAGTGTTCTCGAAGTAATCAGTAATCAATAATCCGTGTGGGTTATTGGGGAAGTTACGGTCAACCATAATTAGGTTTCCAGTGGAAACCAGCTCGTAAGTATCGACAATAGAGCCTCTATTTATTTCAAAAATTGTCGTTGTAGTGAAACTATACGAACCATTATTTTCAGATATCCTTGAATCGACAATAAGTACTCTTTGAATCAATGAATACTGTAATAAGCGGTTGTAAACACCATCTGCATTTTTCTGACGGTATATATTGTCCACAGAACTATTGCCCAACCAAAGTGCTTTTTCTAAGTTTCGTTCATAGTTGCTTGCATCGATGTTATAGAAGTAGTTGTGGAACAGTTCTAAATGTGCCAAAGCTTCAACCCTAAAATTCTCTTTTTGGGTAACGAGCTTTAGAGGAATAATGCTGCCATCAGTATTAATGGCAAATGCACTATTGAGTGCATTTTTATTGGTAGTGAAAGTCATCCAAACGGAAAAAGTGCTGGATAACAATGCACAGATAATGACTGCTAAAACGATGAATCGATTTAATTTTAGGACATTATAAATATTTTTATAGGGTGTTTTCATAGTTGCATTTTTAATCTGCCTTAGGCAGTAAATAATCTGAGTGTGAAAGATGTGGCACGTCTATAGAGCTTGAATTTTAGGAAGACAATAAAACCTACCGAACCTAATTGTACAATTGGTGCGAAAAAGCCTTGCCCCACATCTGTTCCAAACAGATTCGTCCAGAAATTTGTGTTTATTTCTGTGTATAGTGCGTTTACAAACACATTGACCAAAAAGAATGCAGGCACAAGCATATAAACAGTTGCGTACAATTTGAAAAACGTGTAGGCGAGTGACCGGAATTTTTCAAAAACTGCTAGACTTATAACCAAAGGAAAAAAGGCTTGCATTATGCCCAATAAAAAATAGCGTTCTGCAAGAAATAGTGGGTAAATGAACAAATCCAAAATCCAAAGAAAGAGACTAATAATGAAGGCAAATATTTTAAAACCGTAAAGTGGTGTTATTAAGGCTTCATATAGGAGCGTCATTGCTGCTTGTGCTACTTCAATTATACTTACGTCTTCTTCAATGGGAATGTCCTGCATCTGCAAGGGCAACAACGCCGGTGCTGTGCCACGATATTGTGCTTCTATGGAAACTAGTATACTATCGAAAAACCCTAATACCTGAGTAGAGAAAATGACCAAAAGTACTACTGCAAAATTCTTGGCCAATTCCCCTGGACTTAATCCCCAAGTGTAGCCATATTTATCTGCAATGCCTTCATTATACTTTTTAAGGATATTGACCAGGAAGAACAATACCGCAAGCGTTTTCATTCCAGTAATGGTATACTGTGAAAAACTACTGTTCTGTATGGTCTGGAAAACAGTATCAATATATTCCAGTCCGATTCCTAAAAGAATGGTCGCGGTCATTTTTTAATAATTTGTTTCGCGGTTATTGATTTTATCCTGCATTTTTCTGAAGGAAATAATATCCTTATATCGTCTAGCCTTAGTTTTGACGTTGGATACCATTTCCTTTGATTCTAGTTCTTTTTCTTTTAGAATTTCCGCACGTTCTGAATCAGTCATTTTTAGATAATCACTCGAAAGAATTTCATCAATAAAATCCATTGTGTCTAAGGAATTCTCAACAATAGCAGTGAAGGATTCCGAAACTCTTGAAACTTCATCTGGTTTGATATATGGGCTATCGAGGATATCTCTTAAATCATTTTGCATCATTTGGATAAGGCGTTGATTGTTACGTCCAATTTCACGGACAGCTTTTAATTGCCTAACCACATTATTGACTTTTTCAATGTTCTCTTTTTGTGTTTTTAAGAACTGGACGGTCTTTATAATGTTAGCGGTTTGCTTTCCTGATTCTACCAGTTGTTTTACCAAGCTTATAAAATTGGTATTGTCATAAGTAGGCATTCCCTGGGCGGTAGCATCGCCAGGCAATAAGAGGGTTACCGTTAAGATTAGCCCGAATACGATTGTTTTAATTTTTGTCTTCATAATGTTATGTTTTAGATGTGAATTGAATTATTGCTTTTTCCATATCCTGATGCTCATCGTAGAGCTTCATTATGGCCTCGTTTTCTTGTCCATCGGTTAAGTATGCTGCGTACACTTCCTTGGGAACTTCAAGGCGAAAAATGTTACTTTCCTTTCCTATTTTGATAAACATTTCGGTGTACTTCCGTGGTCCCGAAAGATTATTCTTAATAGATTTCAATTGATTTAAATCGTGGCTTGAAAGATTGAGCCTTTTGACCAATTCATCATATCCCTTTTCGTTGTTCAGACTGTAAATGACCTGTGTGTTTTCTAATATGCTGGCAGAAGTCGAATTATTAGGAAGCTGATTGATGGATTGCAGAATAATCCCAATTGCTCCGTTCTGTTTACGTATGGCTTGGTAATAGAATTCTACGCTTTCCAATACGTTTTCAAACTTCAGTTGCTTTGCAAACTCATCGAAAAGGATAATGCCTTTTTCAGCACGGTTCTTCCAAATAGTTCTTTGGATAGCGGATTTTATCAGCTTCAACATTACAGACAGGATTTCCTTATTGTCCTTCACTTCATCCAGTTCAAAAACAATCAAGCGTTTGTCCTCAATTTTATAGGTTTGGTCTTCGCTGACCTCAAACAGAAAACTATATAGACCATCGCCGACGTATTCTGACATTACGTGCAAAAAACTCGTGACATTGAAGTAGTCGGGATGGATTTTTAGGTTATCAAGAAGATTCTCTTGATTCCTTTCTATAAAGCTGTAGAAGCCTTCCAAAGAATGATTGTCGGAAGTGCTTTCGTAATAGTGACGAAGTATTTTCTTGACGGAAACCGATTGTGCCTTGGTCACTTTTAAATCCGAACCGAACAGCTCAAAGAGAAATACCGATAAATCTTCAAGACGTTCAGGTGTCAGGTCATTTACATCGCTGATGTAAAATGGATTAATACCTAAGTTCTTTCCACTTTCGTATCGCAGTACGGTGTATTGTTCAGGATATAGCTTCGCAAATTTAGTATACGAGCCCCCTAAATCAATAATGACCAAGCGAACGCCACTTTCAAAATATTGACGCAGAATATTATTGGCCAAAAATGATTTCCCCTCACCGGTTGGTGCGAAAATGGCAAAATTTCGTGCTTTTATACGTTTCTTCCGTTCGTCCCAAACATCTTTTAAAACTGGAATATTATGTTCACGGTCATTAAAGATGATGCCGGTAGCATCCGATTTGTAATTGGTGTTATTGATAAACAAGCAAAGTGCGTGTTTTAAATCCGTAACATACAAATCGTTATTCGAGAAATTTGAAGAAAAACAGCAGTAACTGTTCAATATGTAATTCTTTCGTTCTTCGCCTCTGGGGTAGTAGGGGATGATATCCAGTTCTTTGAATACGGTCTTTATTTTTGAAGTGATCTTTTCTAGCTCTCGGGCTTCCCGAGACCAATAGACGATATTGAGATGACCACGTACAATCCTAGCATTATCATCTGCGTTAATTTGGTCGAGAATGTGTTGAATCTTCTCAAGTACCACTTTATTCTGTGAACCGAAATTGGAACTCTTGTTCAATTCCTCAATTTTCTTATCAAGCAGCTTACGCCACTTTTGTTTGTCGTCTAGATATAGAATCTGATTAACAATATGATTTTCATTAAGCGTAAGCCCTAGGCCATCAATAAACCCTTGATGAAACACAAAATCGTCAGATGTGAATTTCTCATTGGTCTTGCTACTCTGTACACTTTCGCCAAAGCACAGTTCGCTATTGATGGCCAGGGCATCAAAATGGTTTTCGCCAATATTAACGCTTTTTTTATCTAGTATAATGTCGGTGTCAAAGCCTTCGTTAAATCCATTGAAATATCCATTAGTGAGTTGTTGAATCTCTTCAGTGGTCAGGGGAAGGAATGCCATTTTTCGACTATTGTTTATAAAAGAAACCGAGTCGTTTACGGAGTTGGCGAAGCTTTTAATACTATCATCTAATTCCTGCACAATCCCTTTGGAAACCTTACGGAAGGGATTGACATATTTTGAATTGTTGAGCGCCTTATTTTTAGTCAAAATGAAGAACAAATAGCACTTGTGCTCAATATGTCCGCGCCCTTTGAAATGCTCATGTGTGGCTTTTTCTAAAAACGTTTTATTCGGAAGTTGTTCTGAAGAATAAAAATTCTTCAAGTAGATATCCTGTTTATGAACCACAGTTCCGACAGGCAAGGATTTCAAAGCTTGAAACCAGGCACCGTGCATATCCTCAAAATCGGATGCCGAAAGGGAATAGATTTCAGGTAAATTCCCTTCATAGCAAAGGACAACATTGCCATTATTGGCAAACACGATATTGTCTTGAATATCTGCTATTGGTTGATATGCCGAAAGGTTAATCTTGTTCATAATCAGTTCCGGAATTTCTTTTGTTACTTATGATTCTTGGGAAGGCATTGGCCATCTGAAAAAGTTGTGGGTTTTGGTTGATTCTAGTTAATGCGATATATAATCCAGCATTGAAAATCAGTATACCGATAATCAGTACAAAGCTGAAAGAGAATATGATGATTAACAGCGAGGCAAGAATGGAAACCATGATTAAAGAAAATAGAGAAATGGGCAGGCCAAATATGACTGCCCGCTTCCTAATATTCTTATAGACCTCGAATTTTTTCATAGTGCTTGGAAATTAAATCCCTCTTAGAGGGTTAGACTACGATTGAAATCAGATACGTAAATATGCCAACAACTGCACCTGCAATAAGGACGAAGACAAGAACCCTTGTTATCCCTTTTTTTAGGTCTGCGTTTTCCCCAAAGAAGTGTCCTGCGTTAAATAGGAAACCTATAAGGAATATGACCCCTAAAATGATGGGGAAAATTGTTCTGATGGTATCAGAAACATCATTTACAGAATCTTCAATGCCACCAATTTGAGCAAAAAGCGAAGTTGATAGAAGCGAAAGAAATGTTGCCAAATAGATTGATTTTTTCATAACAGAAAAGTTTAGATTTTTGATTCGTTTTCATTATTGGAAATTTACATATATTTGGTTATAATATATTGATAATCAAATATTTGTGAATAAAATATTATTTGTATTCAATTGAATTTAGTTGCTATTATTTGGCATCAAATTCTATGAAATTTTAAGTCCAAGTTGTTAATAACCTTGAAAATAGAAATGAAAAAAGCACTCAAAAACGTCAGTTTTGTCTTTTTGCTCCTGCAACTATGCATCATTTTTGGTCAGGAAACTGCAACGCAAAAAATAATACTAATTGACGTCGGACACGGTGGAAAAGATTCTGGTGCCATCGGAATAAATAAAATTCAAGAAAAAGATGTTGTACTCGATATTGCTTTGGAAATTTTGAGCTTAAACAAACAATCTAAAACGCCATTGGATATTTACTTGACGAGATATAGTGACACACTTATTTCGTTAACGGATAGAACTAAGTTGGCCAAGGTTCTAAAAGCAGATGTGTTTATCTCTTTGCATTGCAATCATTCGAATAATCCAAATGCTAGAGGAATTGAAGTTTACGTGGCAAATACTATTTCACAATATTCAAAAGAGGCCACTTGGTTGGCTTTTGAGTTGCAAGCTTCGTTCAAAAGGCAGTTGGGATTTGAAAGTAGAGGTGTCAAGTTTGCAAATTTTCAGGTATTACGAGAAACTCTAGATTATTTTCCAGCTGTGCTTTTGGAATTGGGTTTTTTGAGTAATCGAGATGAAAACAAATATTTTTCAAATCTCTCTAACATACGATTGTCGGCATTGTCAATTTTACTAATTATTCAAAAGTATTGAAACTATGAAAGATATATTTATAGTACTAACTAAAAGTCTTAAGGCTATAATTGAACATTTTATTTCAGAAGTGATTTTGTTATATAAATCTTTTCGAAGTTGATTACTTTCTTTTATCCCCAGCGCCATCATCAAAAGACACCAAATTGAACAATTCTCGCATTCGGCTTCGAACTCGATGACCATACCGTTCTTCTAGTTCATCGGCACCGAGGTTAGTCGTAGCGTGTGTTTTGATTTTATGTTTGGTCTGAAGATAAAGCTCGTATCGAGATAAAAGTACTTCTCCCATCACATTAAGATCCTTACCATAAAACCTTCCAGGTGGCTCGATGCCTAAATCATCAAAACAGAAAAATTTAGTATTCCCATATTCCTCAATCGTTTTAAAACCAAGATGGTTAAAGCTAAAGGCTATATTTCGGCATGGAATTACCTCGTAGGGTCTTTGCGTTGGCACAATGTGCCGAAGTAGTTTCATTAACGTAGTTTTTCCGCACCCTACTGGTCCAGAAAGTAGAATTCCTTTGTTTGGATCAATATCATCCTTCTGACAATTTTCTTTGTCTTTAATGAAATAATAGCACAGTTTACGAATGATAACCAGGTCTTCGTCATAGATTCTGAACTCTCTACCAAAAAGTGATTTCCCTTTCGCATTCAAATAAATCAGAATCTTATCAAAATCATAGAGAACGCTATTACCATCAAACTTCCCAAGAGAATATTCCATTGCACCTTCGGTAATTTTAGAGGGGTTGTCCATAGTTTTTATTTTTAGTGGTTCGCAAGTTGTCCTTGATTCGGGACACTTGTTTTTTGTTTGGTTTGTTTTCCTCTTCAAATAATTCGGCTCTGTCCATCCAATTTGTTGCCAGGGCACGCCAATCTCGAATTTCATTTCCATTGCTTGTCTGCCAGTTCCGGGTTTCATAATACTCGAAGTATTTTTTTCCTTCATCAGCATTAAAACCTTTTTCAATAAAAAAATTAATAACGGCCTGCCAGCCCTTTGGTTGTTTTATATTGTTTACTTGTTTGGTATTGTTTATAGTAGGTCCCAAAGTAAGTCCCCTAGTGGGACGGTACTGTTCCGCGACCTGTTCCAATATGGGATTGTACTGTCCCTTTATCGGTCCATTTTTGGGACGGTACCGTTCCTCCACCTGTTCCAATATGGAGCTGTACCGTCCCATAGCAGGTTCATCACTTGTACCGATAATGGACATCTTGATCTTACTTCCTTTGTAAGGACTGTTGGAAGGAAAATAGGAAAGGTAGTCCCAAGAATCAAGTTCTCTAACACACCTGTGATAAGAGGATTTTGAGCCTATTTTTGACACAAGCATCAGATCCCTTCGGTTCACATAGAATTCATCCGCAAAGCGGCTGCTGTTCCATTCCTGGAACAGCGCCATATACAAACTGATATGTGTGGGATTTAAACGGTCATCCAAAAAGAACTTTTCAAAAGCCGCATTAAGTAGCTTTATATAGTTCATCGCTTAAGAATTTAGACCGTGTTGCACACGATTGGAATCCATTACATTTTGAATTTCTTCGGAATCGTAATATATGATTCCGCCAACCTTCGTGTAGGGCAGGGTACCATTGATTCGAAGATTCTGTAATGTCCCTGGACTAACTTGAAGTAAGTCCATTACTTCGGATGATTTTAGATACTTCTTCAGTTTTCCTGTTGCTTGCTTCGCAAGAAGATTTTTAATGTCATCGAGCAATTCCATTTTGAAATCCCGAAGATCGTCGGTAGTAATAATACTTGTCGGCATAATAGAAGGGTTTTAATAGAAAGGGGCTATCTGATTTTTAATTTTAGTTGATAGCCCCTGACTTGATTTGACTTTCGTTCCACAAAACTGAGAAGTAGTCACCGATATATTTCCATAGCTATGATAGAGGTGGGGAAGTTTTTTAGACATTTTTTTTGGCGATTTTTGGTTCATTTTATTCCCTACTCCACTGTCCGGACGCACCAAATACGCTCAACTATCATCCCCAAAGGCTCCAAAACAAAATCTCCCACCTTGGGATAGAGGTGGGAGATTTAGATTCAGTCATCCAAGGCCTCCATCCGCTGCTTGAGCATCTCGATAAGCTTGTTTAGAAACTTGGTCCTCCCGGTCTTTCTTGAGCGAATCTCGATAAAGGTGTGGTAGTAGTTCCCAAGGTCCACATTATAAAAATGTTCGAAGTGTGCCGCCAGTTCTTTGATGTCCAGAGTCCCACTATTTATCGTGTTACTGGAATGTAGGGCATAGATGAGCTCGATCAGGTCGGTCTTGCTCCCGGTCCAAAATAGTTTTGATGGTTTTTGCATAAGGATAGCTTCGGGGTTTTCTAGGAGATTGTTCAAATTGTCTACTTCGCCCTGTAGGTACACGATAAGCATATCATAAGCCAATATGGTGGCTACGGTACTATCGTGACAGGTAGAGAATTCATTATCCGTCAAAAAATGAAAAGAGTCTGCAGGAAGTCTTATGTCTCTATTTCCCCTGACAAAATATTGTTCATCTAAGGAAATGGCACCGCGATGGTAGTAATTATAGAATTCTAGGTTATCATTAAAAAAGGACTGGAGTCTATCAATTTGGAATTTAAGATATTTGGTTTGGGCCTTATGATTACCTATAGGTCGTTTACACTCAATTTTGAATAACCTTACGTAATAAATAAGCTTACTGAAAATCTTGGGTTTGACATGTTTAAAAAAGTAGATTTCATCGGCTTGTGAATCAAATTTTTTGTGGATGATATTCTTTTGTAGTTTTTTGATACAATTTTCTACCAATTCAATACCTTTTTCTGCTCTATAGAGTATGTCCTTCCCATTATGCTCCAATGTTTCCAATTGGGTCTCAAATTCCGTTAGCAGCCTTAAGTATTCCATGATGATTAAAATTTATCATTTATCGTATATAATTCTAGACCTTTTTAATGTATCCTTTTCTTCAATTTGGATATAGGCACACTTGTCATATTGTTTGATTTGATATAGCAATATTGTCATAATGTAACAGCCTTGCAATAATTCATGTTACGCATTTTATAAGATCATTTGCATTTTACGTATTGAGGAGTTAATCCCATATTTCATACCTTTTAAAGTAATATTTTGACAATTACATAATTTTTTAACATTAATTTTTATGTTTAATTAGAATATTATGAAAAAATTCCCTAATTATAAACAACTGGATTCCTGGGATTGTGGCCCCACAAGCCTAAAAATTATAGCACAACATTTTGGAAACAAAATCGATATTGAAAAAATAAGAAGGGAAATAGATTTTGAAAGAATTGGTGTTTCGCTTAATTCTTTGGAATCCGCTGCAGAAAAAATTGGGTTCAATCACCATTCTATAATGGTCACTTTTGATGATCTAAAAAACAAAGCCCCGTTACCTTGTATCTGTCATTGGGCACAAAATCATTTTTTGGTGGTTTATGCTATTAAGAAGAACAAGGTATATATCTCAGACCCCGGGAAAGGGAAGTATGCCTTAAGTATTAAGGAATTCTTACAAGATTGGTCGACCAATTCACAGAAAGAACATGAAGCGGAAGGAATTGCCATGCTTCTAGAACCGAATGAACTTATAGGCACACAGTATATAAGTGACGGTAAAAAAAGCCATACCCATATTTATAATTTCTTTTTTAGGAGACTATTGAACGAAAGGAAAGTTCTTTATTCTTTAATGTTCGGTTTGGCCGTAGCCGGTATTCTACAAGTTTTGTTGCCTATAATGACCCAATCAATTGTTGACCAAGGAATATTTTTCCAAGATAGACGCTTGATATGGGTGTTGATCATAGGACAGTTCTTTTTCTTGCTTATCAATTTTTTAGTGGAAATCGTAAGAAAATGGATATTACTTTTTTTATCGATGAAATTAAACCTACAATTAATGGAATCCTATTTAAGTAAATTGTTGTCCCTACCGATTTCTTTTTTACAGAGAAGAGCAAAAGGGGATGTAATCAATAGAATCAATGATTCGAATAAAGTAGAATCTTTTTTGACAAAGCATTTATTAGATTCCTTATATGATGCCACTATATTAATAGTGCTATCTATTCTATTATTCATTTACAGTCCACTAATTTTTGGAATTTTTATTGTTGGTAGCCTAATGTATGTATTATGGGTCTCCTTGTTTATGAAAAGGAGGGCGACCTTGGACCATGAGTCTTTCGGGCTTAAATCAAAAGGACAAGGATATGAGCTGCAACTAATCTCCAATATTGCGGATATAAAAACCAGTGGTTCTGAAAATCGAAGGAAAAAGGAATGGTACGAAAATCAGCTTAAAATTATAAAAACTAAGACCAAATCCCTCAAACTTCAAAATGCCCAAGAGAATCTAGCCGACATTATAAGAAGTAGTGTCAATATATTTATACTGCTGATATCCGCATTGGCGGTAGTTAACGGAACTATGACCCTAGGAACCATGTTGGCCATACAGTTTATTCTTGCACAGACCAATATACCACTTAATAGAAGTGTTGACTTTATGCTTGAGCTTCAGGAAACAAATCTTGCCATGAGCCGTTTATCTGAAGTGTTTAGAGAGGAACCAGAAGATATTTCCGAAATGAACATTTCCTTGCCCAAAGGCTCCTTCGATATCGTCCTTGACGATATATCGTTTGGATATCTTGGACAGAACAATTCTATATTTAATGGATTAAGCCTTACGATAGCATCAGGTAAGACAACAGCTATTGTAGGCGCTTCAGGTTCGGGCAAAACAACATTGTTCAGATTGATACTAGGTTTTAGAGAACCTTCAAAAGGACGTATTACTCTTGGAGGTGAAAACCTTAATCAAATAGGTATTTCAGATTGGAGAAAACGATGCGGTACCGTTCTACAGGATGGAAAAATATTTGATGACAGCATTATTCGGAATATCACGGAATCAAATTCAAACGAGAAATTAGACAAAATACGACTTAAAACTATTCTAAAGTGCACAAAACTTGATGAAATTATTTCCGATTTACCTAACGGACTTAATACAAGAGTAGGAGAGAAAGGTATACTGTTATCTGGAGGGGAGACACAACAGGTTTTAATTGCGAGGGCACTATATAAAGACCCTGATTTCCTATTTATGGATGAAGCCACATCAGCTTTGGACGCTACAAATGAATCAGAAATAAAAAAGAACATCAATTATTTTACTAGGGAGAGAACGGTTGTAATTATTGCACATAGACTTTCCACGGTAGTCAATGCAGACCATATAATTGTACTGGATAAAGGCAAGGTTATCGAAATGGGCAATCATATAGAACTAATGAAAAATGGTGGCAATTATTCACGATTGATTAAAAACCAGCTAGGAAATGGATAACGATACAGATGTTTCACTCGGCACATCGGAATTCATGGGAAGGACATCTAAACGTTTCCTAACCTATGGAAATGCCCTGAGTTTATTTACAGTAGCCACCTTAGTAATCTTTGGCTTCTTTGTATCCTTCAACCAGACCATTGAGGCGGAAGCATTAATTACAAGTAATCCACCACCTGTTACCTTATTAGCAAGAATAAATGGCAAAATTCAGGAAATA
>TARA_R110001592_G_scaffold105374_2_pt1 | contig 11595 bp, 11 predicted proteins | sample TARA_R110001592 | Tara Oceans TARA_R110001592 (sample SAMEA4398387) | marine metagenome | biome: Polar Biome; feature: [SRF] surface water layer (ENVO:00010504); material: water (ENVO:00002006), including particulate matter (ENVO:01000060) such as... | depth 5 m | reverse complement strand
GCGGCCCGGGGCGTGAAGTTTCAGCCGCCCCTGTCCGGCACCATCGGCCTGGACCGCACCAACGCCTTCTTCAAGGGCGGCGGCAAGGCGGTTCTGAACGCCTATTACGCGACGGCGGAAAAGCTCGGCATCGATTGCCGCTACGAGGCCGAGGTCATGGACCTGAAGATCGAGGACGGCGCCTTCACCGCCGCCCGCGTGAAATACCAGGGCCGGGAACAGACGGTCGAGGCGCGGGCCATCGTGCTCGCCTCGGGCGGGTTCCAGGCCGATATCGAGTGGCTGAAGGAAGGCTGGGGCGAGGCCGCCGAGGGCTTCCTCATCCGCGGCACCGGCTACAACAAGGGCCGCATGCTGCGCGTCCTCATGGACCACGGCGCCGAGACGGCCGCCGACGCCGACCAATGCCACGCCATCGCCATCGACGCCCGCAGCCCGAAATGCGACGGCGGCATCGCCACCCGGGTCGACTGCGTGATCTATTCCATCATGGTCAACCGCCGGGCCCAGCGGTTTTATGACGAGGGCGAGGACATCTGGCCCAAGCGCTACGCCATCTGGGGCCGTCTCCTGGCCAAGCAGGAAGACCAGATTGCCTTCGGCATCGTCGATGCCAAGGCCAACGACCTGTTCATGCCGTCGCTCTACCCGCCGCTCAAGGCCGACACGATCCGTGGTCTGGCCGAGGCGCTGGAACTGGATCCCGACGCCCTTGAGGCGACCGTGGCGGACTACAACGCCGCCTGCCGCCGGGGTGAGAACAAGGACAGGGAATTCAAGCCGGGCGTGCTCGACGGTCTGTCGACCGAGGGCCTGACCCCGGCCAAATCCAACTGGGCCCAGCCCATCGACACCCCGCCCTATTACGGCTATCCGCTGCGCACCGGCATCACCTTCACCTATCTGGGGGTCAAGGTGAACAAGGAGGCCCGCGTTCAGTTCAAGGGCAAGGACGGCCGCGCCCTGTCCGCCGCCAATATTTTCGCCGCCGGCGAGATCGTGTCCGGTAACATCCTCGGCCAGGGCTATGCCGGCGGCATCGGCATGGCCATCGGTCTGGTGTTCGGCCGCATCGCCGGAGAGGGAGCCGCCCGCAATGCCTCAAACTGAGACACCGCTGACCCGGATGGCCGCCGCCTCCGACGAAGCGTTGCAGGGCGACCAGATGGCGGATCTGCACGACGAAGCCCGCCGCCTGATGACCATCTGCAACGCCTGCCGGTATTGCGAGGGGTTCTGCGGCGTGTTCCCGGCGATGATGCGCCAGAATACCTTCGCCGACGCGGATCTGGATTACCTGGCCAACCTGTGCCACGGCTGCAACGGCTGCTATTACGCCTGCCAGTACGCGCCGCCCCATGAATTCGCCGTCAACATTCCGCAGGCCTTCGCCCGGCTCCGCGCCGATACCTACCGCCGCTACACCTGGCCTGGTTTTCTCGCGGGCCTGTTCCAGAAGAACGGCACCCTGGTCTCGGTCCTGATGGCGGCGGGCATCGGCTTGGTGCTGCTGCTGATCCATCTGTTCCAGCCGCCCGAGGTCATCCACGGCGAGCACGCGGGAAATTTCTACGCCGTCATTCCCCATAACGTGATGGCCTGGTCCTTCGGCGGCGTGTTCCTTTATGCCGTGGGGGTGCTGCTGGCCGGGTTCTGGCGGTTCCGCCGCGACACGGCACCTTCCCAGGCCGACGAGACGGCGCTGTCCGTCGCGGGCGCGACCCACGACGCCCTGGTCATGAAGTACATGGGCGGCGGCGGCGTGCGCGGAAAGATGGACGGCTGCAACTACCCCGCCGAAAGTTTCTCCCAGGTCCGCCGCGTGTTCCACCAGATGACCTTCTGGGGCTTCCTGTTGTGCTTCGCCGCGACCTCCGTCGCCACGCTGTACCACTACGCCTTTGGCTGGGAAGCGCCCTACGGCTATACCTCGCTGCCGGTGTTGCTGGGCACGGTCGGCGGCGTCGGGCTTCTGATCGGCCCTCTCGGCCTGATCTATCTCAAGCGCATCGCCGATCCCAACATTCTGGTCAACGCCCAGCGCGGCATGGACACGGGCTTTCTGGCCCTCCTGTTCCTGGTCAGCCTGACCGGTCTGGCGCTGCTGGGCTGGCGCGAGACGGGTGCGATGGGCACGCTTCTGGCGATTCACCTGGGCACGGTGCTGGCCCTGTTCCTGACCATGCCCTACGGCAAGTTCGTGCACGCGGTCTACCGTTACGCCGCGTTGCTGCGCAACCGCCGCGAACAAAAGCGCTGATTTCTTCCTTCCCTTAAGCCCAACGAAAAACCGGCGTCCGTTTCCGGACGCCGGTTTCGTTTGCCGGGTCTGCCGCGCGCCGCCGTGATGCGGCCGGCGCGGCGCCCGTCAACCCGTTAGTCGTCGGAGCCGGGCGCCGTCGGCGTGACGATGGTCACGACGTTCAGCGTGCCTTCGAAGGCGGCGAACTCTTCAGCCGACCGGTTGGCGGCGGCGCTGGCAAGCTGGGCATCGTCAACCGACTTCGGCTGAACGATCTGGCCTTCCTGCTGGCCGAGCTGCTGCTGCTCGTGGTTGGCATATTCTTCGGCCGACATCAGGCCGGTGTTGCTGGCGGCCAGAACGGTCTGGGCGGTCATCAGGGTCAGGCCGAGAACGAGCGCGGGAACGACATGGGTGCGGGACAGGGTAAACACGTCAATGGCTCCTTGAGCTGCCGCGTCCAACCAGGAGGCGGGGGAGGGACAGCCCTTTAAAATCGCCGGATACAGTCGGCGGCTGCGCCGGACCAAACCGGCGACAGGGACTTTAGGTGAAAATTTTATCGCCTCATATCGAATATAAATAATTGATGATATCGAAAAAATTGAAGTTAAAAGAGGCTGCCCGGATATAAAGGAAGCCGGCGCTCCCGGGGGTATGGGGGAGCGCCGGCGTTGGGGCCGGAAGGGGGTTCGACCGGCCCGCGGCTGTGGCGGGATCAGTCGCCCCAGCGATGGGCGTCTTCGATCTGCGTGCTGACGGACTGATGATCGGCGCCGGTGTTCATGGCCGTTTCACCGGCCTGGGCCGGGGCCTGGAACAGGGCGACGCCAAGGGCGAACAGAAGAGCCGGCAGGACGGCGGCGGAAGTACGGTAGGTCATGGGGGTATCTCCATTTGGTTTGGTGGTTGGAATCGGGGTTGCGTCCCGGTGATGGAGGAAAGATGTGGCGGGCCCGCCGCTTTCGCCAAACACAGACGATCAACGAGACGTGATCGTATAACCTATTGAAAAACAACTATATATTAGAAGAACCAGCGCGCGCGGAAGCCCCCCTTGCTCACGCCCCTATCGCGAGCAGGGTTTTCCGGCGGGGTGTTTTTCGCCGATTTTACCGGGGGGAGAGTTAGTCGAAGCCCATGAACCGGGTGAAGCCGTCGACGGGTTCGCGCACCGGGCGGAAGGTATTGGCGACCGCGTCCGGGTCCGCATGGCCGAGCGCCATGCCGCAGACCACGATCTCGTCCTCGGGGATGTCCAGGACCTGCTTCACCGTGGTGTGGAAGGAACACCAGGCCGCCTGCGGGCAGGTATGCAGGCCGAGACCCCGCGCCATCACCATGATGTTCTGCAGGAAGGTGCCGTAGTCGAGCCAGCTGCCCATCTCCAGCGTGTTGTCGATGGTGAAGACCAGCCCCACGGGGGCGTCGAACAGCAGGAAGTTGCGCCCGTGCTGGCGGTGCATGGCCTCTCTGTCGCCCTTTGCGATGCCGAGGGTGCCGTACAGCCCCCAGCCCGTGGCCCGGCGGCGCGTGAGATAGGGTTCGGGGAAGGGATCGGGGTAATACTTGAAATCCCGTTCCTGGGCGCGTCCGGCGTCGTGTTCCGCGCTCACGGCCTCGATCAGCCGGTCCCGCACGTCACCGGCGACCACGCGCACCTTCCAGGGCTGCATGTTGGAGCCCGAGGGCGCGTAGGAGGCGGCGGTGAGGATGCGTTCGATGGTTTCCCGGGGCACGGGCGTCGGCAGGAAGGCGCGGATCGACGCGCGCGAGGTGATGGCGGTTTCAACGATTTCCGCCTGGGTATCCTGCGGAACGGCGGGGGAAACGGCGGCGCCGTCGTGGTTGGGCATGATCATATTCCTTTGTTCGGTCGCTATGTTCTGACCTACCATCGAAAGCGGACAAGGCCAAGACCATGACATCCAACGGCGGATGAGGGAGGAACGCAATGGCGGACGGCGACGGCAAGGCAGGCAAACACGCATCCAAGGATACCTTCGACCGGCGGGCGACCGCCGAGATGGAGGCGAATCTCGTCAAGACTGACCAATGGAGCCTGCGCCAGAAACTGGCGTTGACCGCGCGCATGCTGGCCCGCGAAGGCCACGGCAACGCCCTGGCGGGGCAGATCACCGCCCGGGGGCCCGAGGTCGGCACCATGTGGACCGCGCGGTTCGGCCTGGGGTTGGACGAAATCCGCGCCGGCGATTTCCTGTTGGTCGACGGCGACCTAAAGGTTCTTCAAGGGGAGGGCATGGCCAATCCATCCAACCGTTTTCACCTTTGGGTCTACAAGGCGCGGGCCGACGTTCACTGCGTCGTGCACACTCATCCGCCCTATGTTTCGGCCCTGTCCATGATCGGCGTGCCGCTGAAGGCGGCCCATATGGACACGGCCATGTTCTACGAGGATTGCGCGTTCCTCGACTACTGGCCCGGCCCGCCCATCGGTGACGAGGAAGGGGACCTGATCGCCTCGGCCCTGGGTGGCAAGCATTCGATCCTGCTGGCCAATCACGGGCAATTGGCGGCGGCGGCGACGGTCGAGGAAGCGGCCATGCGCTCGCTCTACATCGAATACGCCGCGCGTCTGCAACTGATGGCCCAGGCCGCCGGGACGATCCAGGAAATCGATCCCAAACGCGGCAAGGAGGCCCATGACTATCGCCTGAAGCCCCAGCCCCTGAACGCCAGCTTTCATTATTACGCGCGCAAGGTTCTGCGCGACGAACCCGACTGCCTGGAGGAGTAGGGTCGCCGCGTACAGCCGGCCAAAGGTGAGGAATGTTCGAAGCCGCGGAACTGAGCCACAAGATCACAAAGGCTGAATTCGACGCCGTCGCGCCGGAACTGCGGGCCGAGATGGTCCGTTTGCAGCAGGATCTGCGCACCGCCGATTTTCCCGTCATCGTGCTATTCGCGGGGGTCGACGGGGCCGGCAAAAGCGAGAGCGTCAACCTGATCAACGAATGGATGGACCCGCGCTGGCTGGTCACCCGCGCCTATGACACCCCCTCGGACGAGGAGCGCGAGCGGCCGGAGTTCTGGCGCTATTGGCGCGACCTGCCGCCCGACGGAAGGATCGGCCTGTTCCTGTCCGCCTGGTATTCGCAGCCGCTGTTGGACCGGGTGCACGGACGCATCGGCCGGGCCAGGCTGGACGCCCGGCTGCAACGCATCGTGCAGTTCGAACGCACCCTCGCCGACGACGGGGCGGTGATCCTGAAGTTCTGGATGCATCTCGACAAAAAGGCCCAGAAGGCGCGGCTCAAGAAGCTGGAGAAAAGCCCGGACCATCACTGGCGGATCACCGACACCGACTGGAAACACTACAAGCTCTACGACACGTTCATCGCCACGGCGGAACGGATGATCACGCAGACCAGCGCCGGGCGCTTCCAATGGAAGATCGTCGAGGGCGTGGATGCCCGGTATCGGGAACTGACCGTGCTGACCACGATCCGCGACCGGGTGCGTGAGGAACTGGACCGTCGCGCGGACGAGGCCAAGGCCCTGAAAACAAACGGGAAGCGCCGGTCTCGCCTTGCCGTGAAGTCGGGCGACGGCCCCCGTTCGAGCGAAAGCATCCTCGATAGCCTGGATCTGACCCGGAGCGTCGACCGGGACAAATACGCGTCGGAGATCAAGAAACTGCGCGCGCGCCTGCACGCCGCCTTCCGCAAGGGGCTGGCGCAGGGGGTGTCGAGCGTTCTGGTGTTCGAAGGTTGGGATGCCGCCGGCAAGGGTGGGGCGATCCGCCGCGTGACCTCGGCGCTCGACGCGCGGGGCGTCACGGTCATCCCCGTCGGGGCGCCGACGGACGAGGAACTGGCGCACCATTATCTGTGGCGGTTCTGGCGCCATGTTTCACGGGCCGGGCGGTTCACGATCTATGACCGAAGCTGGTACGGCCGGGTCCTGGTCGAACGGGTGGAAAACCTGATTCCGCCCGACGCCTGGCGCCGCGCCTACCGCGAAATCAACGAGTTCGAGGCCGAGCTGACCGGCCACGGCACCAACTTGGTCAAGTTCTGGCTGCACATCGACAAGGACGAACAGGAACGCCGGTTCCTGGCCCGCCAGGCGACGCCGTGGAAGGCCTGGAAGCTGACGGACGAGGACTGGCGCAACCGCGAGAAATGGGACGATTACGAGGCGGCGGTGAACGAAATGGTTGAACGTACCAGTACGGCCGCCGCCCCCTGGACCCTGGTCGAAGCCAACGACAAACGCTTCGCCCGCCTCAAGATCATCCGCACGGTCTGCGAGAGTTTGGAAGCCAGGCTCGGATAAGGCTTAGTGCGCCTTGTCCTCGCCCGGGTCCGCGCGCAGTCCCTGGTTTTCGATCCCCGCCACGGCGCATTCCTCGTCGCGCTCGCCCGTATCGCCCGAGATGCCGCAGGCGCCGATGATGCGCCCCGTGTCGGGATCGCGGATCAGCACGCCGCCGGGGGCCGGAACCATGCCGTTGGGCGCGGTGGAAATCACGCCGGCCATGAACTTGGGGTTCTTTTCCCGCAACTCCCGTCCGCCGACGCCGAAGCCGAGCGCCCCGTAGGCCTTGCCCACGGCGATCTCGACGCGGAGGATGCCTGAGTCGTCTTCCCGCTTGAGCGCGACGATATGCCCGCCGGCGTCGAGCACGGCCACGGTCAGCGGCGCGCAGGCGATGTCGCGCCCCTTCACCAGCGCCCCGTCGACGATGGCGACGGCCAGGTCCAGGGTCATCTGCGGCATGGTTCGGCTCTCCTCCCGTTGGCGGGCGCACGGCCCGTATTGGCGGCGATGATAAACGCCTCTATTCTCCCCCGCCATGACCGATACGCCCCTCGACCTCACCCTCGCCTGCTGGGACTACGACCGTGCCGCCGCCGTGCTGGACGGCCGGGTCGCCGTTCCCGGTTGCCGCATCGACGCCCAGGTCCATCCGACTTCGACCCTGTTTCCCCTCGCCGTGGGGGAGGCGCGGTTCGACGTCACGGAAATGTCCATGTCGTCCTACATCCTTCAGGTCGCCAAGGGGGAAGGGGCCTATGTCGCCATTCCCGTGTTCCTTAGCCGCGCCTTCCGCCACAACGGCTTCGTCGTGCGCGCCGACGCGGGGATCGAGAAACCGAAGGATTTGGAAGGCAAGCGCGTCGGCGTGCCCGAATACCAGATGACGGCGGCACTCTGGATGCGGGGCATTCTGGCGGAAGAATACGGCGTCGATACGGATACGTTCCAATGGCGCACGGGCGCGTTGGAGGAAGGCAGCCGCAAGGACCGCCTGACCCTCGACCTGCCGCCGCACATGTCGGTCACGCCCATCGAGGCCGGGGAGACCTTGCAGGACCTATTGCTGGCGGGGGAATTGGATGCCGTGTTGGCACCCAAGCCGCTCAACGCCCTGGTCGCGGGCGATCCCCGGGTCAAACGCCTGTTCCCCGATTTCGCGGCGGCGGAACGCGCCTATCATGCCAAGACCGGATTCTTCCCGATCATGCACGCCATCGGGGTGCGCAAGACCATCGTGGACGCCAATCCCTGGCTGCCCCGCGCCCTCTACGACGCCTTCACCCAGGCCCGGGACATCGCCATGGCCAAGCTGGAGGCCGTGTGGCGGGGGTCCGCCAACCGCCTGACCCTGCCGTTCTTCCATGCCGACATGGAGGAAACCCGCGCCCTCATGGGGCCGGACTTCTGGTCCTACGGGTTCGACGTCAACCGGGCGGAACTGGACGCCATGTGCCGCTGGTCGCAAATCCAGCACCTGGCCCCCCGGCGGGTGGCGCCGGAAGACCTTTTCCACGCCTCCCTGCTGTCCTAGGGCTGCGAAGATTGCTCTCCGGGGATATAAGGAAGCCATGAGCGAACAAGCCAACAACGTGATTGCCTGCCGAGGCGGCGACGCCACGGTGCTGGAGCCGCGCCCCGTGCCGACGGTCGGCGCCGGGGAAATGCTGCTGAAGCTGCGCGTCGTCGGGTTCTGCGGCACGGATTTGTTCAAGCTGGACACGGGTGCGGCGCAGCCGGGCACGGTCCTGGGCCATGAACTGGTGGGCGAGGTGGTTGCCCTGGGCGACGGGGTCACCGAATTCCAAACCGGCGACCGTATCGCCGTGCCCCACCACGTGCCCTGCGGCGACTGTCTGATGTGCCGGCGCGGCAACGAAACCATGTGCGAGACCTTCCGCGAAAACCTGATGGCGCCCGGCGGTTTCGCCGACACGGTGCTGATCAAGGCCCGGGCCACGGCCCAGGCGGCGCATCGCGTGCCTGACGGCGTGTCCGATGAAGCCGCTGTGTTCATGGAGCCGGCCGCCTGCGTGCTGCGCGGTGTGGAGCGGGCGGAGATCGCCGCCGACGGCGTCGCCGTGGTCCAGGGGGCGGGCAGCATGGGTCTGCTGCATCTGCTGGTGCTCAAGGCCGCATTGCCCGGTGTGCGGGTTACCGTCGTCGATCCACAGGCCGACCGCCGTGACCTGGCCCTGAAACTGGGCGCCGACGCGGCGGCGGAACCGGGCGAAGCGGCACAAGCCGCCGTCGGCAACCTCAGCAACGGCGCCGGGGCCGACGCCGTGTTCGACACGGTCGGCGGCGCCGGGCCGCTCAAGGCCGCGCTCGGCCTGACCCGCCAGGGCGGCAGCGTCGTCCTGTTCGCGCACGCCCCCGACGGCCAGGCCGCCGACTTCGACCTCAACGATCTGTTCAAGTACGAACGCCGCATCCTCGGCACCTATTCGGGGGCCGTCCGGGAACAGGGCCGGGTGTTCGACCTGATCGCCTCGGGTGCCTTGGACCCGACGCCGCTGGTCACCCACAGGATGCCGCTCGACGACTTCCAGACGGGCCTCGACCTCGTCCGCGCGCGCAAGGCGCTGAAGGTGCTGTTCACGCCGTCCCGCGCGGCGGAAGGGGCCTGACGCCATGACCCGCATGATGAAGGGGGCCATGCTGCTCGGGCCCGAGACGATTGAGGTCCGCGACCTGCCCGTGCCGGAACCGGACGACGGTGAGATCATCCTGGGCATCGAGGCCGCGACCACCTGCGGCACCGACGTGAAGGTGTTCAAGCGCGGCGGCCATCCCCGCATGCTCAAGGTGCCGACCCTGTTCGGTCATGAAATGGCGGGCCGGGTGGCGGCCATGGGCAAGGGCGTGACCAAGTTCCGTGAAGGCGACGCCGTGGTGGTCGCCAATTCCGCCCCCTGCGGCGACTGCGATTATTGCAAGCGCGGGCGGGAAAACCTCTGCACCGATTTGCAGTACATCAACGGCGCCTTCGCCGAATTCATCCGCATCCCCGCCCGCTTCGTCGACCGCAACACCTATATAATCCCCAAGGGCCTGGCCTTCGCCAAGGCGGCGCTGACGGAACCGCTGGCCTGCGTGCTGCACGGCATGGACGCCTGCGAATTGGATAAATACGGCCCGGGGACGGAGGTCGTGCTGTTCGGCGCCGGGCCCATCGGCCTGCTGTTCGTGGGCGCCCTGGCACGGGCCGGGCACCGGGTCATCCTGGCCGATCCCAACCCGCCCCGCCTTGCGGTCGGCAAGGAACTGGGCGCGGCCCAGGTCGTGCAGATTGAGCGCGGCGGAAACCAATCAGACAAGGTCAAGGCGCTGACCGAAGGGGGGCAGGGTGCGTGGGTCGCCGTCGATGCCTCCGGCGTGCCGGAAGTCTGGGTCGACGCCATCAATTCCGTGCGCCCCGGCGGCCTGATCAACCTGTTCGGCGGCTGCGCCCCTGGCACCTCGATCCCTCTCGATACCCATGCCGTCCACTACAGCGAACTGACGGTGAAGGGCGTCTACCACCATCGCCCCGACACCATCCGCCGCGCCCTGGACATGCTCGCCGATCCGGCGTTCAAGGCCGACCTGCTGCTGAGCGCCGAAATGCCCGTTGAGCAGACGGAAGCCGCACTCCGCGCCATGATCGCCAAGGAGGCGTTGAAGGTTGTCATTCGAGGATCGTGATGTCTGTACCGCTCGGCGATAGGTAAATGCCCGAATGCCGCATCTCTCGCCAAGCCCAGCCACGACGCGACAAAGGCAGGCTTGAATGTTTCCTCCGCGTTCCAATTGAGAATTGACGCCTAGGTATTCAGGTGGGACTTTCCGTGCTTCCTATTCAAATTCGCTTTCAGTGGGCAGGGTTCAAATGCGCGTAGATTCAAACAGTATTTGGAAAGACAGCTATGGTCGGGAATATTTTGAAATTCCCGATCCGTCAGAAACCCAGCGTCTGTATGAATCCACGAAAGAGTTCTGGGTTAAACGTGGGTTGAGGTCCGACGAGAAACTGCCACAGGAAGCGATTGATCAAGTTCTAAGTCAGCAGGCTCCCCATTATGCGACGCCGCCTTGCGCACCATTGGCTCATCTTCTTAAAAGCGTGGCGCAAGATGCCCGCGGCAGTGGCGGCTCGATTTCCGTGGTTGAGCTGGGTTGTGCGAATGGCATCCTGGCGCGGCATTTCGATAAATTCTTCCCTGACTTGGATTTAACCTTCTTCGGAATGGAAGCCTTGTCTGCCCTGGTCGATGACGCCTGTAAGAAATATCCTAATCACAGTTTCATGACCGGGACGGCGGAGAATTTTCTGGATCTTGGGTCGGACAAGCTCGGAGGTTTGCGGTTCGATGTGTTTTTGGCCTCCGGTGTCCTCTGTATGCTGCCGCCGGAATTGGCCAGGGAAGTTCTGCGCAAGGCGACGGAAATCGCCGAAGTCATTATTTGCCGTGATTACTTGCAGAACAAGAGCGGGGAACTCTCGCGCGACAAAGCGGTCTATTTCGAACTGTCGGAGGAGCATCCCCATATTATTTTTGCCAACCCCTATGAAATCTTCATCCGGGAGATTGGCCATGCTCATATCGAATACAATTTTTTGAAGTTGGCGGACCCTTATGTCCGGGGCACAGGGGCATTTCTCGCCAAGCGCAACTTCTGAACCCCGGTGGGGGCGCCGATTCCCATGGCCTTGACTGCGTCGGGCTGAAATCCGCCGTCTGCTTGGCATCCGGTAATAAACGGTCGATCTTGCCGGCAATTTGATCCGCTAGACTGTTACACCGCCGGTGATAGAGTGATGCCGTCGCACCGCTCCGGGGATCAACATGCAACGCTTCACCACCTTCGCGCTTTTCGTGCTCGCCACGCCCGTGCTTATCGCGCTGGCGTTCTTTCATTTCTGGGTCATTCCCATCGCGGTGATCGCCGCCGCCTTGACGGCGCTGGGCGTGTGGGACCTGTGCCAGACGCGCCATGCAATCATGCGCAACTATCCGGTGATCGGCCACATGCGCTGGCTGTTCGAGGGCATCCGCCCGGAAATCCGCCAATACCTGATCGAAAGCGAC
>TARA_R110001592_G_scaffold3377_3_pt1 | contig 11597 bp, 14 predicted proteins | sample TARA_R110001592 | Tara Oceans TARA_R110001592 (sample SAMEA4398387) | marine metagenome | biome: Polar Biome; feature: [SRF] surface water layer (ENVO:00010504); material: water (ENVO:00002006), including particulate matter (ENVO:01000060) such as... | depth 5 m | reverse complement strand
TTTTCCCATTCTCTAACAAATCTTGTATCAAATGGTTTTGTAGCTTCCGTTATAGGTTCTTCTTTAACTACATGCTCATGTACTTGACTTTCTAATACCTTTAATTTTTTAGTAGGTATATTTTCAAAGATTTTACCAGTGCCAAAATCAACATCAACAAAATTAACCTCTCCTGATTCATTTAATGAATGATTTACTACCTTGCCTTTCTTACCTGATTTCATTTCTTGTACATGTTTTGGACAATCATGAACTACATCACCCGTTCCATATTTAGGAACAAATGGATCCTTAGTATCCGCTTCAAATATTCTTTTAATTTCCTTTCGAACTGCTGATCTAAATTTTTTCTCAGTATTTTTCATATTATCCCACTTTAACTAATTTATGTGTTTGTGTAGCCATCCATGAATTACCTACTCCAGCCATTTTTGCTGCCTTCTTAATAGCTTCAACAGTAGATCTTGCCTTTACCGTATAAACTTTTTTTGGATCCAAATCTACACCGCTTAATTTCATTGGTGCGAATTGCATTCTCCAGGTAGCGAATCCTTCATTAACAACAGCTTCGGTTTTCTTTGCTACAGTTCCTAATTTTTTATGAAGATACTCATCACTATCATCTGTATCGCCATCATTGTCAATATCTTTATCTTTAAGATCATCAAATTTAGTTGCCGCTTCTTTATCATCTATATGATCGACCTTCTCATTTATTCTTTCTTGTTTTTTAACCCAAGTATCTATATTAAATTTCATCATAGTTGTCCCCTTTCATTAAAAAATTCCTTAGCCTCCGTTAGGGAATTAATTTCTCTTAGATCCCAGTATAAATCATCGAGTTTGGAACCTTTCATTTTTTTATGTAATATTGCTTTTTGAAATTTTGCAGCTTTTTTACCATCTGGTAACATATATGCTCCACGGAATCTACCGCCTTTTCTTAAAGCTTGTGATGCCTGTACTCTAGGAATACCAGCTGCTCCAATTTGACCATTAGGTAATACTATAGTATACTTCTGCTCATTTATTGAAGGAGTATCCTCTTTTACTGGTTCTGATTCAGTAACTGGATTCCATTTCATTTTTTTAAGCTTTGCACTAGGTAATTCACCTAAAACATTTTCATTAATATTTTTAAGAGTTTCCTCTTTCAAAAGATCTTTTAATAGTGCCATATTTTTCTTCTTTTTAATATCTTACTCCCGGAACAAGTCCGGGAGCTTTGATATTGTTGTTATTGTTTACTAGTTATTAAACTGTACCATAAAATTCAATAAGTAATCTACCTGCTGTATAAGCTGCATCTGTTGCTGCGCCATTACTTAGGTAAAAATATTGATCAGCTGTTGCTAATGTTCTTGCAGATAATTTTGTATTATCTGTAGCTGTTCCATCACCACCGTTAATAATAGTTACTGGATTAGTACCTGCAGATAAAGCTGTATTTTCTGCTAAAGTTGCTTCATCAGCTGATGCTAAATTAATGTCTGGATCACCACCTGCTGCTAATTCTAAGTGAGTCATCTGAATACTTTGTAATGTACCCATTGCAGCAACAGTATATTGTCCAATGTGACAATTTGCAGTCGCCCCATCTTTACCAATAATATCATCTTGTCCACCTGAAGCTAGTCCTACTAGGTCAATAAGTACAGATGTCTTAATTATCCCACCAAGATACTCTACCCAACTTACGTGAGCGCCTGCAACAGCTGATATTCCTGTTCCTGGAGTCAAACCAGTGTTACCTGTAAATTTTGAAGTTCCTTTTCCAGTCAATCCGTTTGTTACGACTAAAGCATATGCTTCTTTGTCACCATTTAATGTGTCTACTATCGGGTCTATGTGAACCGATTTAGCTGTAATTCCTAATCTTGATCCGTTTCCTGCATATCTTGGCGTTGCAGTACCAAATCCTATCTTTCCTAATTTTGCCATACTTATTCTCCTATAAGTTTATAATTAACCTGAGAAACCATTTTCTCATTTTATCGTTAACTCCGCTTCTGCTAATGCTGCTTCTAATTCCGCTATAGTCTGGTCGTGTTTTTTTACGTCCTTCTTCGCTTCCTTAACCTGCTTACTTCTACCATCAGCGGTTTGTTTAATGTTACTTAATTTATCCGTCAGAACCTTTTTATCGTTTTGGAGTGAACTCAATTTTACTTGAATGTCTCCTATTTTTTTATCATTTTTAGATATTTTAGGATTTAATCTACTATTTCTTGCTTTTGCAGCAAATAAAATACCTAAAATAGATATTATAGTTCCTATTATAAATAGTAATGATTTTTTTATTTTACCCATCTTGGCTCTGTTCCTTTTCTGTAAAATTATATTTTTGATCTATATACTTCTTAAAGTATGAATACATTTTATTCATTAGATCTGTATTATCCTTAAGGTTGTTTAATGCATTAACCACCGTTTGTTTATCAATTTGATTTTGCTCAGGTGTTTTAGCAGCATCATTTGGTTTTCTTATAAAATCAACATAATTAGGCATCGCTCCTAATGTAGTCGTTAATTGTAAAACATAGTCATTCATAGACTGTATCATCTTATCCAACCTTTCATCACCTTCAGAAGCCTTTGCTTGTTCCTGTTCGATCATGAATTGTTTTATACGCCATTCTCTATCACTAAATTGTTTTGCCATTATATTCTCCTAGTTCCAAAAAATTAATTTACCTAGAATACCTACAAGGACTACCCAGATTGACCATAAAGTCTTTTGAGCACCTTTTCTAAATGAGGTGTTCTTGTTAACCCTTGATATAGTTCCATTATCTGGATCTAGTAATCTAACTTTTATTTCCCTAACATCAGATTTGATTGATATTAATTCGTCGTGTAGTTGTTGGTTTGTTAATCTTGCCATTATTATTCGCCTAAGTTAACGCCTTTGTTTGAAACATGTTCTCCAACATTACCTGCTGCATATATTCCAAATACCCATTTAACAAATTCTGCCCATTGTGCAAAGTCAGCTTGTTTAGTTGCTACAAATACTATTGATGCTAAAAATAGAATCATTGCGAACATTAATTTTTTACTTTGCAATTGTGTCTTAAGATTGCTCATCTTCTTTCTCCGATTTTAATTCATTATACTTACTACCAAGTTTTGCCTTCTCTCTTAAATCATTCTTGAATGATTCAAATTGTGTTTGTATTTTTTCATTTATTGATTCTACAGATTCAGGCAATTTCCATTTTTCAACCTTACCATCACTATTTACAAAATCCATTTGTGTAAAGGTATCCTTAATTATATCAACCTCTTGCTCTGCTTCCTTAATAAATGATTCTACATTTTCTTGTATTTTTTGTCTTTCATAATTACCGTATATATCCTCACCCTTTACATATCCCTCACACATCATTAATGTCTCTTGCTTCACTATACAATCATGACATTTATTTTCTCTTGTAACAAATTGATGATCAAATTTAGATAATTTCTTTTTACAGCATGGGCAATTAGAGGTATTAATTAATTTCCTAATTTTATCAAATCTACTTACCTTAGATTTATACCCATCCTTTTGAATCCATTTTTGTCCATTTGTATCTATCCACTCATCACCTACAATTCTTTCTGATTGATCCTTTTCAAATCCGACAGTTGCCTTTGTTTGTGATCTATGCGATCCCCTCAACATCTCATTGACCGCTTTAATATTTTTTAATTTACTCATAACTATTTTTCCCTATCTCATTAACATATCATCATACATTGATAAATCAATATCGTATACTTTATTATTTACTTTTTTTATTGGAAAGGATCTTAAATCTAATTTATTGCCATTATCCAATTGAACATTATATCCATTCACTGCAACCACCTTTGCCTTTTCATCTCTAGCTACTTTACCAAATTTGAAAAATCTATCATAGGTAATTATATCACCACGATTTGGTTTTAGTTGCTTTTGCATAAACGCCATTTGACTTTTAGATAATTTATCATTTAATAATTTTTTCTTTTCATCAACTGTTTCGTTTTTGCCTTTTTCATACTTATCCTTAATCTTACCTATTTCTTCATGGTTCTCACCCTTGCCAGCTGCAGATTGTATTTTAGTCATTCCTTCCTTACCATACTTCTTAACACCTGCTTTATATAATATACCACTTTCCTTTATTTTTTCTTCCTTGATAAGGGACAAGATTGATTTAGCGGATTTAGTAATTTCTACAATAGTATGTTTGGTTTTATTCTTAATGTAATTAAAAATTTCCTCTCTTACTATTCCGCGAATTTGTTCTTCTTGTTTTGACATAAGTTTCTTTATCCTAAATTTTAATGCTGGTCTTCCATTTATAGTAGGCTGTCCTTTATCATCAGATCCTATATTTTTTACCTCAACTGGTTTATTCTTAAACCTGCCTGTAAGTATAGTGTCGCCTATTTCTAAATCAATCTTCATATAAATAATTAGAGCATTACATATAAAATAAGCCAGTAATCTGGTTTACAGGGGCAAATGCTCCAGTAAATTTATAAGTTTTGCCCTTATATATAAATACTATACCTTCTGATGGAACCACTCTTGAAAACCCACCAATTGCTTGTATCTTCTCCAGCTGTTGGGCTACCCTAGCTAATTTTTTAGGATCGCCACCTGCCTTCACTCCTGCTATTGCTCTATCTACCTGTTTCTTCATAGCTTGTACCGCTTTATCCGGATTAGCTGCTAAGAATCCAGATGCGTTAGTTAATATCTCTGCTCCTACTTCAAAGAATAGAGTTTCCATAGCAAACATATTTTTCTTTATTTGAGCCGCATGATTTTCCTTATCAATTGTCTTTGCCCATGATAATATTTTTTCATCTTCTATATTTTGTTTATTAAGTCTATATGATTTATCAAAAAATGCCCATCGCTTAGTTAGTCCTACTAATATATCATTTGATATTGTTAAAGGGGCTTTGGTAGTAATAAAATTTTCCCACCACTTTTGATGATACATTGATAAGCTATCATTATCAGATAATCTAAATTCAGATTTAATCTTATTTAATTTACCAAAAAATTTACCTTTCATTTTACCATAATCCTGGTGAGCATTTACCTTAAGAATGTTTGGTCCGATGATACTAAAACTTTTTTGGACGTTAGCATTTACCTGTCTTATCATACCAGCTAGTATTCTTGCTCCATCAGATAAAGCACCTACTGCTGCACCGTTTTTATATTGTAATACATTATGGAATTGTAAATAAGGTGCATCATAATTTATTACATTTGCAGATGCAGGATATATGATTTCCATATTAACCCAATTATTACCATTATCAAATATTTTATCCCTTTGTTTATCATTTATAGATTTGAATGCCTTACCTAAATCTGTCATAGCATAATTAAATGCCTTTTCTATATTTCCCCTTCCTGCAAATTTAGAAGCTATATCTCTGGCACTTACTCCGCCTCTTTTTATATCGCCTGCATTTCTTGCTGCCTTTAATGATCCGTTCCATGTAACAAATAAATTTTGACCATCAGTCTTTTCCGTAGCTATTGTCTCTCGGCTTAGATTGCCTTGAAGACCCATATCTATAATATTTTTCAAATCTCCAAATGTTAAACCCTTATCATCAAATGGATGTTGCATATGACCATAAGCTCCACCTTCTGTTAAAATTTGTTTAGCAGCCCAAGCACCTAAGTCTTCAGATATTTTTTTATACTTATTAGCTTTTGTATTTTGTTTAATAATTTTTGTAATTTTAGGATCCGGTTTATTAGGTTCCTTAATTTTATCACCGGCTACATTTTTTTTGCCTACTGCTGCTTCAGAATCAACCCAATTTATTAATTGCATGCCAACAGCTGTTGATATTTTTTTAATATGTTTTTTCCACTTTCTATAAGCTGAACTAGTAGAAATATCATATTGATTGTTAGATGACATTACTCCTTGATCTCCAGCTGGAAAGTATGATACTGCAGTAATTGGTCCATCTGGATATTTTACATCATTAGCATGATCCTCAGGTGTAGGTATATCGCTATCACCTAATACTGATAATCCATCACCTTTACCTAATAAAAATTTAACAACATAAAATCCCATTTTTTCAGCAACCTTAGTTTGTGACTTTTTATATCCTCTAATAGAAGAGAATCCATGACTAGGACCATCATCTACCTCATTACCTTTTGAAGCTCCTGTTGTTGATGCCTCCTTGATAATTTTTGGAAAATCATTTTCAATTATAAATTGTTCTATAATAGATTCATTTAATTTTTCCAATTTTTTAACAATCCAATCATAATTTTTTGTATGTCCAAATATACCTTTATATATTTTTTCTTTTTTCTTTTGGTCAAGATTCTTGTCTCCTAACACTGCTCGTAGTGTGGTCCCTGACATTTCCCCGTAACCTGGTACGTTCATTGAAACATGAGGAGCTATGATAGTATATGCGCCATCTTTATACCCTACTTCAGCTTTACCTTTCCAAGGACGGAAGAATTTACCAACCAATCTTGATGCATCCTTTTCACCAACCATAAATACAACCGCAGTAGTTTCAGGATCATATTTACTTAATATTTCTTGGGCTTTATATGGATTACGAACTTGTTTTAATTTACTACCTAATCCATAAGCGGAGATTATTTTTTTCTTTTCTGAGAATGAAAATGGAGATTTGGGGGCTGAGACTTTGTTTGATGTTCCTATATAAGCATCCTTAAATTTACCCTGAAGCCATTTGAATGCCTGTGCATGATGGGCCCCCATTGGTTGGAATCTACCAGGATATATAGCTACTACTTTTTTTATAGTAACATCCTCTTTAATAATTTGATCTACAATCCAATTAGCTAATTTCACTATGACTTCCTCAATTCTAATTCTTTTTTAATCCAAGCCTTTGCTATATGATTTTGTATTGGCTTACTTACAAATCTACTTGCTGCTTTTTTAACCGAATCAGGAAAATCCTTTTTTTCCGAGTTGTCTACTACTAACATATTACTAGCTCCAAAGGCACCCTGAAAATGGCCTAAATTATTTTGACAAGCTTGCCAATACTCTTTTACAATTTTTTCAGGTAATGTTCTATCTCGTTCTTCATTACGTTGCAATGCAACCTGTAATGATGTATTTACGAATACCATAAATGTATCATAACCTAATTTTTCTAATCTTTTTTTTCTATCTACAATTTTACTATAATTATGACCTGTTCCATCTATAAGTAATCCAAGCTTACCTTTTATATAATGTTCCAATTGTGATGCTACTGCTTTCTTTGCCTTTTTCCTAAGGACTTGTGATTGAGCAAATTGGTCTGCATCCATTACTGATAAATCCGTTCCTAAGCCTGCTCTTTTAAGTGAAGCTTCAAAGGCTGAATCTGTATTGACGCCCTTCAATCCTCTAGCAGATACAAATGGCATTTTCTCAGGTATGCCAAATAATTCAGATGCAGCAAATGATTTACCACTACCAGGTCCACCACCTGTGAATACGGCTTTGAATATACCTGGATCGTATACTCCTTCATTTAATAGGTCTACTAATTTAATCATATTTTATTACCTTTAATATAAGGTCTCCTGAACCTTTTATAACCCTATGCCATTCACCTTTTTTAATAAAAATTTCATTATTTAACGATTCAGGAATTTCATTATCAAATTGAAACTTCCAATCGGTATCATGTGTAGATTCAATTAATCTATCTTCCCTATCTCTATGCCAAACAAGTTCCATTTCATCTACATCAGAAGAAAATTTTCTTATGTTTGCATTGCCTTCAATATGTTCTTTATACGGATAACTCATTACCAATATCTCGATGCGCCTTTCCCTAATCCTAATTGCTTAGCATATCGTGGAAGATTGCAAGACCAATATCCTGGAGATGTTCTATCTTTCTTTTTATCACATTGATGTCTTGAAGCAAAGTTCTGAGATGCTTCCTTATTTCCAATTCTAGCTTTTAATCCACCAGAACCAAATGCCACTTTCTTTACACTGTCTCCATCCTTAACATAAACATAATAAGCTTTGGATCCACCTCTTTTTGGTTTACCTAATGCTACTTCTTTTCCTCTATGTAAGATTTCATTTTTCATAGGTAAATCTAATGGTACCTTACTACCTTCAAATATTCCATATTCACCTAGACTAGTTTCCATTAAACTTTTATCCATACCATTTAATTTAATTCTATTTTCAATGTGCATCTTTCTTGCTTCATTAATTAAATCTAAGTGTGAAGCTGTACCATATCTGAAAACACACTCATGAATAGGTATATTATTATCCATATGATAGTTAAGGCCTTTCGACGGAAGAATTAAATATTCTTCATTAATTTCTTTTTGTGATGTGATTTGTGCTCTTTTTTTTGCATACTTGGCTTTACGTTTTTGTAACATTTTAACCCATCCAGTATTACCGGATTTTTCTGCAGTGTCTCTATGTTTAGTAGCTGCTTGTGTTTTTTTAGATAAAGCTTTTAACTGATCCTTTTCAGTATCGGTTTTATTTACCCCAGGCACATCAACTTCTTTTTTAATTTTTTTATCCATGCTATTCTCCATTTTATTCTTCATATAAATAAATAGGGCTTAAACTCCAATAAACTTGGAAATATTAGCCGTTGCTACTCCTTTGATTTTTGAAATATTAGCTGATGCTACTCCTATTGATTGATGTCCATATCCAGATGCTGCTGGTGTATATGTAATTATTATACGTGGGTCTCTTGTTGTTCCTGTATATGAACTTAGATATACTCCTGTTCCTGAGCTCATAGGTTCATCACCTTGACCTATAAATGTATTATCATCACCTGACCCTTCTGAATATGCATAATCTATTGTATTATCCATTACCCCAAATGTAAAATTACCTGTGCCGTCAACTGCAGATTGAACTGCAGATACACCAGCAGTGGTTAATGAAAAAGAATCTAGTGCGTCCGTATCCGACATAACGATATTACCCGTTATTGTAGTGTTACCAAATGTATATGCATCAAATCCTCCAGGTGGAAGGGAATCAGCTGCTGCAGGAGCAGAACTATGATGATTACTTAATGATACACCTCTACCGGATGATCCATTGGCTCCATTTCCGTGAAGTTTTACGGCAACTGCTGTTACCGTTGAATTCGGTAAATCTGATGCGTGAGTCGTATTATGTAAATTTGAAAAAGATGCTACCAGTCTTCTAATATACCAGGTTGTTTCATATCCCGCCCTGCCTCTAATAGTCTCGTGCCATGCTCCCCATCCTATGCCAGATGTTGAAGTAGTCGTTACAACACCTGTAATTACTTCAGAAGTTATAAGTTCTCCACCTCCAGTATAAATATCATCCATTCCGGAATGAGATGAATTTTCTTCATTCATACCACTAATATTCATTCCTACGGAAAAATCTGCGGTTGGGTATATAGTTACCGTTGCCATATTATGATCTCAATACGTAAGCGTTAGAAGGATTAAAATATAATGTATTATTAGTAGCATCTACTACATGGCCTATAATTCTAGTATAATCACCAGATGCCCCAATTGCTTCAGCCATGTCTCCTGGTGTTGTAGAAAGATACACCTTACCACCTCTAGTACCCAATGCAGTAGAGGATCTAATGAATCCTCTAATTAACATTCCAGCTGCATCAGAACTGGCTCCACAAGCTACAGCTAACATACCGGTAGATGCTACTAATGTATCTGCATCTGTTTGTGTCCATCCTCCAGATGAATTTAGATAATATAAATCTCCTGCAACTGTATCAGAACCACCAAAATATACAACCTCACCCTCATGCTCACCCGCTGCAGAGAAGTTTAATACATTATTTTGATATATTCTATCCCCCGATATAGATCCTGATACTCCTCCAGTTGCAGAAATTACACCTGATGCAGAAACAAATCCAGTAATACTTGTATCACCTTCTAACTGAATATCACTAGCAGCATCTAAAGTAATTGTTGTAGCAGCTACCTCTATATCATTTGCAGTTGGAGAATTAATAAAAGCATTTGCATCTCTAAATTGTAATTTGGTAGTAGTTCCAAAGGTTTTTACACCAGTAAATGTTTGTGCTGTAGTTAGGTGAGCTGTATCAGCATCCATATTTGCTGAAGCTAAAATGCCTGTAACACCTATAGAAGTAGCATTAGCTGCGCCAGTAAAACCTTGAGCAGCTTCTGAACCTAAAGCAACTTGTAAATTTCTTGATGTTTCTAAAGCTGTTGCAGTATTAGCATTACCAGTTGTGTCTGCATTCTTTTGAGCGAATCTTGCACCAATGGCTTTAGAAGACATTATGTGTGCATCCGCATCTACAAATTCAGAGGTAATATCAATGTCATCAATTGTGTGACCACCAATTGTATAATTTGCTGAGATTAAAGTGCCCGTTATTGCTGCATCACCTAATACATTTAATCTACTTGAACTTACAGTTCCATTTACGGTTAATCCAATTACATTTGGTTTTGCATTTAGAATACCAACTGATTCCATAAATACTGATTTACCTGAACCGAATCCTCCAAAACTTGAACTAGTAAATAAAGTATAAGCTTGATTTTCAGCTGGATTTGTAGCTTCAGGTCCTTCTGCTCCTCCAAACATATTCAGGATATATGCTCCAGCAACATCTGGATGTGCTTGACCGCCTCCAGCTACACCAGTTCCATCATTAGAGATCGAAGAAAGTGTTCCTGATACTGTATGATAAACTCCCAGTAACTTCTCATTTGATCCATTTGTATAAGCTTTCTTTAATCTAACAGTATTTACAATACCATATGCTCGTTTGGATCCACCAGTGTCATTAACTTCGGTTACCATTCTGATACCAGACATATTTCTATTACCACCCCAACCAGTCGTTTCAGCAAGCTTAATAGATGAGGTTGCATTATAAGGTACAGCTGAACCACCTAGAGATGTAATTTGTCCTTTCATTTCAAAATATGCTGCTGAGTTGTCATCACCATATTGAGGATGGCCAGCACCTTGAACAAATAATCCAGTTTGTAATTCTCCATTAGAACTATTATCATATGGAGTAAATTGTATTACTGCAGCTGGGCGTATTACTGATTCCTGACCATATCCTGTATACTCATCATCTCCATCGGCTATAGAATCAATAACCTCTAATTTTCCTGATATATCAATACCGCCAGTATTTACTTCTACAATTTCTGTAGATCCTGCATCTAATATTATTTTATCATCCGTAGTAAAGTCTATAGTGGTATCATTGGCTGCTCTACCAATTATCGTACCAGTATTATATAATGTTGTAATACCAGTTTGCGCTCCTGATGCAGCTGGTGCCGATCCCCATGATATATCTGTTCCATCGCTTAATAAAACTTCACCATTACTTCCAAGAGCTAATGCTGCGGGATCCCCTGACGAATCTCCATATATAATTTTACCTCTTGCTAATCCAGCCAACTTAGCTAAGGTTACAGCATTATCAGCTATCTCATCTGTATCTGCTGCATTGTCTGCTAACATTGCATTTGTTATTCCTTGTGCTTTAACTCTTAATGCATCCGAATTTATTTCAATCGAAGAATCATCAAC
>TARA_R110001592_G_scaffold267067_1_pt1 | contig 11612 bp, 7 predicted proteins | sample TARA_R110001592 | Tara Oceans TARA_R110001592 (sample SAMEA4398387) | marine metagenome | biome: Polar Biome; feature: [SRF] surface water layer (ENVO:00010504); material: water (ENVO:00002006), including particulate matter (ENVO:01000060) such as... | depth 5 m | reverse complement strand
TTTTATGATCAGATTTTTTTAACTTTTCAAAATTATAATTTTTATCTTTTGTTCCTGCAATAAATATATCAGCTAACATTTGACCTATCATTTTACCCGATGATATATCTGAAGGATAATGTCTACCATTTTCTATTCTTGACTGTCCGATTAACTCAGATAGCATTTCCAAGTCTGTCTTTAATTCTGGATAAACATCTCCAAGTATTCCAGATATAAAGTAAGCTATACATGTATGACCGGAAGGAAAAGAAGGTGAAGAAGATTCCTTAATTGACTCATACACTCTTCCTTCGTCAACCAAATATGTTTTAGGGCGAGGTCTTTTATGCTTATATTTAAGCTTAAGCACGATAGTATCTACATCTTTTAAAATACTTTTTATTTTTTTCCAATCTGGATTTAAACTCATTTCTTCGCAAAACACATTAAAGCAGTCTTCAACAGAATTATCAGAAAGGTTTAAGAATCCATCGTCTAAGCTAGGATTGTTATAATAAAACTTAACTGATTCTATATCTTTTTGATGTGCTAAAGAGTAAACATCTGGGCACGTTAATTGCGGTAGGCTTTTTTCACTGTCTATAATAAACTTACAATCTCTAGAAATTCTTTTCTTAAATTTCTTAGGTACAACATCTTTGTCGCCCTTAGTAAGATCAAATAAAGACTGTATAGAATTCATTACAGATCGCCTTCAAATTTATCGTAATCAAGCGAATGATAAACTTCTGATATATCATCTGAGATTTGTGCAATTTTTGTTCTTTGCCAGTCATCTAGCTCGTGACCATCAGGAATCATTTCTAAAAGCTTAGTGGCATATTTTGCTACTTTATAAAGCGAAGGCTTTGCCATGTAATTATTGTCATGCCTATCTGAATGATCGAAGTTTGACGCTTCATATCCTACCCCGAAAGCCTCACCTGGGGTAAGAATATTTATGTCGTCTAAGTTTGAAAAGTCTGCTATAGGAAAAACAGTTTGACTTTTTGTATTTCCACCACATCCGCAGTCACCTTCGTTTAAACTAGTATTTTCTTCATACATGTTACCACATTGCTCACAAACTGATTCATTTTCATACATTGCAGATCCACACTCAGAACATGATCTTTTATTTTGCGTGCTTTTATATAAATCTTGTCGACCCGGGTCATCAAAGCCTGATTTCAATGCGTCTTCTTTGATTTTATTTATTTCTTGAATTATAAGTTTTCTAATTGTGCTTCTTTTAAGCTTCATGATATATCCTTCTAAAACATTGAGCCTGAATTTATGTTCGATATTAAATATCTTACAGACTGAGCAAAATCAAAAGGTTTTGCATTGTTTATGAAGTATTGTACTTCATCTTTTTTCATATCACCAAAGTCTTTATTTTCGTGCAATGACAGCCTGGCAGGTACACAATAACTATTAAGCAACTTCATTATTCCAATTGCTTTTTTTCTAGCATCTGGATCCAAACATAAAACAATAGGCGTTTTATTTTTAACTATTTTTCTAAAAAGTAAATATTCTTCGCTTAACCAGCTACCTAAAATACATGTTGAATTTTCCGGTGTATTTGATAAGTCAAAAACGCCTTCTGTTAGTATTAATTCTTTTTTAAAGTCTATATTGAATTCTCTAAAAATCACATCTTTTCTAGATACTTTGCAGTTTTTATATCTTAAGTAACTTTTTTTATTTATCGATCTAGAAATAAAATAGTTTAAATTACCTTTTTCGTCGTGAGAAGGAAAGATCACACTATTTCTATACTCATAATTATCGCTTACACCAATACAAAACTTATGAAAGTCAGAAGTATTGAAGCCTCGTTCGTTCAAGTATGTTATATGATACTTGTATTTTATTAGAGATCTTTTGTTCAAATTTGTCAAAAGAGTAAAGTCTTCCGGAAGCAAAACAATATCTTCTTCAACTTCTTTTTGTGGTTCTTTTTTAAAACCGCCGTATACTTCTGACAGTTTTCTTGCATTTTCTTTATTTTTTAAAAATTTAAATGCAGCTGATCCAATATTTCTACCCTTTGCTTCGCAAACCCAACAATGATATACTCCAGACTCTATATCAATTGAAAGTTTCTTTTTAATAGTTTCTTTTCCCTCTGCTTTACAAAAAGGACAAACTATTGATGTATTCTTTTCATCGCCTGACAGGTGATACTTTCCAAAACAAGCTTCAATTAATTTTAATTTTTGTGATAATGTAATCATATCTGTATTATACAAAACATTATCTAGTTTTTCAAATTTTATTGTGTGCTCTACCAATTACATACGCATCTGCCATGTCGTAGCATGCGGCTAATTCTCTAACTTTTCCTTTGCTAGGGCCACTTTTAAGTATTTTTGTAGGCCAATCAATATTTTCTTGGAGTTTAACCCAATTTAAAACTTGTTCTTTTGTCGTCTCTTGCGCTTTTCTATTAATTTTTAATCCGACAGACTTTCTAGCTGAATTAACGTTAATTGATTCTATATTCACACCTAACATTTCATGGCATACCCATCTAACTGTACCATTAAACTGTGCCAACGTCATTAATGTTTTTGCAGAGCTAAGCCCAGGTCTGAACGCCTGCAAATTTTCTTCTATTCCAATTTCTGTGATGTTATATTTTTTATTTATCTTAAACAGCTCAGATTTGATATAAGCAACCTTCTCATAGAAGTCCTTATGTTTACTCAAGTCTATGTAACCTATGTCTCTAAGATCATCCTGATCAAACACACAGTATCCTGTGCAGCTTGTCGATACGTCTAGCGCTAATAACATTAAAAATCCTGCTTTAATCTAATAATAAATTCATCTTCCTCAGTCTTAGGGATCGGTTGAGAAAAATTTGCCTTCATTATAATATTAAAGTTATCGTCATGAATGTTAACCGTTGAAATGTAAACAGTTGTTAAATCTCTATCAGAAACAGCATTTGTTGGCGGCATAGGCACATATGTTTTATTACTTGAGCTATTTAAAAGTCCCTTTTCACAAGGTATGTTTAAAATCATTGTATGGATATTTTGATCGCCCTTGAACTTTATATCAGTTTTGTCTTTGCCGAAGTAAGGCAAGTGAGGTGTTTTCAAAACAATTATTCCTTCATGATACAATACATCCCCTATGTTATTCCAAGTTGCTTGTTTTGTTTTGCAATCTGCCCTATAAAGACTTCCTTGACCGTTATCTTTAATTCTGATTTTTATTTTGCCTTCTGAGCCGGTTAAGTTGTCTTCATACAACTCAACAGTTTTTTCTGTTATTCTATTACCGTAATATAAATTAGATATATCAAAGATTGTTGTTTCATTACTAGAAAGGTCTCTTGTTCTTTGAGCAATTGTAAGCACACTACCTGGTGCAGATCCTGGGTTTTCGGGACTAGCACCTACTATTTGATCAAATATAGATCCTGCCTGAAAAACAAGTCCGGGATAAAGAGAAGAAGCTGGGATCAAGTTGTTTAAATTAATTCTACTATAGTCTGTTACATTACCGTTTGTCACATAAGACAAACTCGAGCTTTTTTCAGATATCTCTATAGGGTAATAGTCAGGATAAAAAAGGCCGTTATCACAAGGCAATAATGAAAGATTTCTCTTTTTTAAAGACCCAGTATGGTAAACAAAATCATCTGCTGTAATATCGATGACGTTATTATTCATTACTGACCCAGTAAGTGATTGCAGTCTAGGATATTCCCCTCTTACAAATTCTCTTACAAAATTTTCTAAATTGATCATTTTTCCGCCTATTCCAAAAGAATATGCAGTGTTTATAGGATCATCTGTCTTTGTTTTTACTGTTTGAAACGGTGTAACAATAACTTCTCTAGTTCTAGAATCCGGATAAAAGAAAGGCGGTACATAAAATATAAGATCAGTATATAAGCTGGTTTCAGCTTCATCACATCCTGATTTTATTATCTTGACTTGATTGACACCTCTTGTTTTTAATCTGCTAATTTCGTGTCGGCTTAACGATCTTTTAAACAACTTGATATCGTGTACTTCAGCACTCAAAGGATTAGCCAGCAATGTAGTCTGTGATTGTGGCTCTGTTGCTGAAGAACCTAGTTGTGTTAATCCTTGTGTAGCTGCTGTTGTTGAATTAAAAAACGTTTTAGCAGTATTAGAATTTCCATTATAATAGTTGCCAACACATATGATATTATTGTTTGTTGTTGTTATTGAACTTGACGGAATATGAAAATTAGAATAATTTTCATCAATAATTATAGAACCACTCGAATTATTGTACTCGGGATCCCAACAAACACTTACATGGTGCCAGTTATTCTTTCTTAGCGAAAAAGAAGAAGTAAATATTAAATCGCTTTGAGCATTAATGTTACTCATATCTATTGTGGTTGGGGAAATATCAGCGCTGTGACTTAATTGAAGCAATATTTTATAACTATCAACTAAGTTATGCTCATCACGTATAGATCCGGATACTAAACTAACAGCAATTGAAGATGACATATGAAATATTGTGCCGGCAGTCATTTCCAAGTCAGGCTTGACATTGTCATATCTAGGATTAAGCCAAAAATCTAAAGTAAATCCTTTTGCCGGACTATATACATCTGACTTATTAGGATAAATTAAACAGCTGTCATTAGGTGTGTTTTCTGACGTGTAAAAGTTAAGGCAGTTAAAATTAGTGTAATGCACTCCGGAATCAGGGTATCTATGCTTGTGATACGGGTACAGAATGTTATTTAAGTTTCTTTTTACGACGTGATTTAAATTAAACTTTAACGGTGTATCAAATCTAAATATATCAAGAAATTTTGAATATCTTAGATTTTTAGGACTGTCACTACATGCATTAAGATATAAACTAAGATATCCTGACAGGTCTAGACCTGTTGTTGAATAAATTGAATAATCTTCTCTACATTTATTGTTGACAATATCTAATATATTTATTGCCGCAAAATCAGCAATATCGAATACGCCGGCCTCTCGCGTTAAATTAGCTTTGTCTTTATTCTTAACAATGTCTTTTATACATTTTGATCTTACGGGAGCAACATAAACACTACCAGTTGCCGGCACTTCTCCAATTGATGAAGAAACAAAGTGCACTTGGGGTTTTGTTTTGATTGTTGTTGTTTCAAACAATTCACGTGATAACGTTATAAAAGACATATTAGAAATCTAGTCTTACTCTCATTGTGAGATCTTTTTCATCATTTTTTTCAACAGGCCTACTGAGCTTTGACACAGCCAGTAATTGTTCATTTGCGTCATAAAGTCCCACTGTCGTTATAAAAGAAAATGCTTTCTGTATACCTTGTTGTGACTCATCTATGACTACTATTCTTCCTTCTGAATCAGTATATGTAGGATTTGATGAAAAATTAAATTCATCAGCTGTTGCCCTGCAGAATATTAATGTTGAATTAATCTGTGTGTTATTTTGAAAAGTTAAAAATGTTTGTGATCCGGATCCAAATCTAGAAATTGCAAAATGATCTATACAATCGTCAAGTGATGCAGATGTTACGTAACCAGGAATAAGTTTCTGACTTATGCTTACGTTTCCTGCTGTATTCCCAACAGCGCCTATTGTACCACTCATAAGTTGCGAACCGGAGCATATTTTGCCGACGTCTAAAACAACTATGCCCTTTTGATAAAATATCAATCCAAGAGTTTCAGAAGTATTAGAGCTATTAACAATGTTTCCTACGTCTCCTCCAAAATTTGATCTTTCAATGCTGCTAGCGGCACCAACATCTGTAAGAATAATCGATCCTGAAATTGATGAATGAAATATATTTTGTTGACCTGATGTTCCAACAGCACCGTCTTCAGCTGAAGTAGCTGAGGAAGCGCTTCTATACATTCTCATTGCAAATGTTTCTCTTTTTATTCCGTCTCTTACAAAGAGTCTTTTAAAATTTAAAAACAGTGCAGTATCAATTTTATTAGTAGAATTTGTGTCGCCAAAAGGAGCAGCAAATTGCAATGAATTATCACCTAACAGCTCTTGTGAAAATTGATTGTAAACTGAAACTTTTTCTCTCATCATTAATGAAGTACTAGGAAAGAGAAGTTTTCCATTAATATCTGTACCTGAAGATGCTATAGTTACTGCATCTGATGATTTAAAAAGACCCATTGTGATATCAAATAGTTCATTTGAAGTTTGCAGCGTATAATCTTGGTCAAAAGTTGTTTGAAAAATTGAACTAGTTACGCCAGGATCACCAGCTAAATTTGTTCCAGTTACAAAAACTTTAAACTTTTTCCTAGTCAATGATCCGGATACATCCTCCTCAACAAAATCAATCAACTGGTTTAAAGTAGATCGGGTTGTTTTAATATCAGCACTAGATATTGTTTTAAAAGTTGCCATTATTTTTTCCTTATGATATGTTGACTTCTATTGTTTTAGTCAAACCTGAATTAATCCCAATTATTTTTACATATGTTCTAATATAAGAAGAACCTGCTACACTGTAAGTATTAAATGTGCTTGTTGCAAAAGATTTAACTCTTAACGGTATTTTTGCTGTGATCGAATCACCTGTTGATGACTGGCTAGTTGGCATTCTAAACACTGCGATGTTGTCTGTATAATTTATGTCTGGAGTTTCACCAACGATGCTCAAGAACATATGATTAATTTCAACTAGTACTTCCGGATCTAATAAATCGTATTCTATCGTCGTGCCTGTTTGTGAAGCTATTTCAATATTAAGTGTATTTATTGAAACGTTTGACTTTCTATCAAATGTGATCGGATTTGTCTTAGACGTCAGAGTTAATGTTGGCATGTGAGTTAAAAATTCATTTGATATGCTTACTAGCGGATGTTTTAAACCTAAGCTACCAACTGTTAATGCTTCCATTACCGGTGTATTTTTTTCTATCTTTTCTTTACCCACAGTTCTTCCAAACTGTTGTATTATACCGTAATCTATTTCATCGTCGCCTAGTGCAAACTGATATATTGAAAAAGACCCATCATTTTTTGCCAAAGCTTGTCTTCCTATATCAGTCAAAACAGCATCAACAATAATATTATTTGTTGAATGATCTAAAAAACCCATTTTTGTATTCCTCTTTTATACTTTATTTATTAATTACATATAAATATATCTTATCTCAAATTTTTAGTAAAACTTATTCAATTCCAAATTCAAAATTTATATTGTTTTTTGATATATTTGCCACTGTTGTCGTTGCCGGCAAGCCGGATTTATCAGCAATTTTAATATCTACAGTTTGATCTTTTTGTATATCTATGTTTAGAATTTGAATTTTATATGTTGTCTTATCAGGATTTACAATTAAAAAATCCTGATCTTTTTCTACGTAATTTTCAGGTGAATTCTGATTTTCCCTGGCATTATTGTTTCTTCTTACTTTTTTAACAACTCTAGCGTATTCCGGATCAAAAAATACAGTCATTCTATCGTATCCTGAAACTTTAATGGCATCTGAAAAAGCATCTACTTCTAAAAGCAAATTAGGGTACGGTTTAGGAGCACCTTCTCCGCTTATTACTTTTGTATCAATCTTATTTTTAAAATGATTATAAGTGACTTTAATTTGCGCACTCAAGCTAGAGCTTAGACCATGTGCGTCAACGCAAGCAATTGCATATATTGGGCTTTCACCTTTTTTATAATCATTGTCTAAATATTCAAGTCTAGGAGACCTTAAAGTATACAAGACTCTTGCATCAGCTTTTTCTACAGGCTCGGTTTTTATTATTGAATCATCAAAGTCATATTCACAAACAAGCGTAAAAGCTTCTTGCACAGACATTCTTTTAAATATTTGAAATCTTTTTATATCCCTTTGAACATTTAACGGAAACTGCCAATTCAAAACCGGTTTTTTTAATCGAGGTTCTAATCTTGCACGAACTCTAGTAGGGGCTGGTGGCGGAACATGTTCTAAGCACGTTACTGACGTTGTTATGCCTTCAGACGCCATTAAAAACTCTGCAATGGCCATTTGATCATAAACCGGATCATCTATATCAGAATCTCGTAATAATGTCTTTACCTTGCAGACAGTTCTCACCTTATAAACATATGTGCCACCGTATCTTACATTTTTATCTAATGCATACAAACTAACAGGATTATCTACAAATATAGGCTCGAGCATTACTGCAGATTCATCAGGCAATATTTCAATTCTTTGAATTATGTATCCTATTTGTGTTACTTCATGATTTGTTACAAGCACGTCACTATCTTTGACGTCATCAAGTGGACGTACAGCGATCGCCTGAACAGAATTTTCAAATTCTGCATCGCTTACTGTAAAGGGATCAATTGACACATTAATTTTATTTTGTATATTTTCACTTATGTCTCTTAAGCTTTCTATTTCATCTTGAAAAACCTTATCTGGGATTCTAGATGCGACTTTTACAATATCATTAAAAAATAAATTATTAAATTTTAAAGAAAATGTTTGTTTTGATATGGGGTCGCTAGAGGTCTGTGCAATATCTGGCGGCACGTCTGATCTAGCAAAACTCATTCCTGCAGGTTGCATTGTGCCCAACGATTCAATAATAAGCTTTTTTGATTCCCCTGCTAGTCCTCCGTTTTCATTTAATTCTTTTTCTAATTTTGATGCTGCTGATGCTGGAGAATCTTTTTCTGTGACTGTATTTATAAATGTAAAAGAACCGGAAAGCATTTGATATATTGTTTTTTCTAGATTCGTATCTAACAATTCCAATCCGGTGTGATATTCTGATGATCCGGCACCTTCTATAATCAGTTTGTCTAAATTATCTCTAATCACAGTTGTAGAATTTTTTGCCAGTTTTGCATAAGGATCTCTGGCCGGCTCAAAAGAAAATTTAACAAATCTAGGCAATTTATCGTTTTTTACTTGAAACATTATATCGCTAGTGTTGTCTGTATCTAGATTGACTAGCTGATCTTCTGGAGTAAGTAATTTTCTAACTCTTTCATCTCTTGTGAAGTAGTTATAAACAAATTCTGCTCGAAGATTTTTGATTTCAGGGACGTCGTAAGAGAAGACTGCTCTAGAGAAAAACGATCTTGCAGGCAAGGTTTCACCAAACAAAGCATTTTCAACGTCACTGTTTATTGATATTGATTCTACATCCCTACTATTTGATTTAATATCTGGGCGCATATCATTATAAACGGGTATTTTTTCTAAACTTTTGTTTTTGATCATTTTTAACTCTTTATTTTTTAATCTTAACTTAAATTAGAAGATTTTAAAATTGCAACTTCAATAATGAATGAAGATATATCAGTCTTATTTGGGTTTAGCCCTTTTTGATATTCTAAAACTATTTTTGCTGGGCTAGTGTTAAACATTTCTGATGCAGCTGAATTTGAAACATTTTCATCTATTCCCGTCGGAGGAATTATCTTATTTAAACTAATCATTTTTTTATTAGTTAAAGTTAGCTTAGGAATGTTTTCTGCTTTATATATTTCATTTGCCTTCATGTTGTATGCTGCCTGCTTTAATGCAAAGTCTCTTTCTGATATTGGTATACTAAACACTCTTTGAAAACACTGAGTGCTAAGAAAGCTTTCGAATCTAGATTCTGATGAAAAGTATAATGAACTTCTTATTGACTTCACAACCCTGTAATACTCTTGTGCTTCTGAAGGAATAATATTACTAGCAGGAAACCTTCTTATTAGCTCGTCAGTCACATTTTCGTATATTTCTGCTGACTGCTCATCAACAGTACCTTCAAATAGCAATTCTGTATCTAACGGAAAATTTGTTTCAGATATATCGATACCTGTTGTTGACGCAGTATACATTTTTGCGTAATGGTCGAAAATATGATTTTCTAGCATTGATTCATATACTTCTTCATCATACTCTGACTCTAGCTCATACTTACTTTTTCCTATTTTTGTTATACCCTTTATTCCTTTTTCATAATAGGGTGCGAGTCTAGAAGCAGTCAATATTTCAATATTTTCTTTTATTTTTTCTAAACTCCAGTTATCGTCATATTTTTCTATATGATTACCTAATGTATACTGTCCAGGTTTTTTGATATCTGAATAGGTTTCAGAAGACTTAATAGACGCTATATACTTGCTCATATTAAAAACATACGTTCTAGACTGGTATTTTATTTGTGGATCTAGATCGTTCTTTTTTGTTATATGAATTGCAATATTACTACTATAATAATATGCTATGTCACCAGTTTTACTATAAGCTTCGTTTTGCAAGGCCCTAATCATACCGTTAGGAATCCCCACATGAACAATTGTTTTTCTTCCTAAACTATCATCTATGCTTGACGTAAGGCCTCGATCTTTTTGTGAAAAGACCTTTGCCATTAACTTAAGTTCTCTTATGTCATAACTTTCTAATTTAAAATACGGATAAACAGATACACCTTCTGAGTCATCTAATTCATCATCTGATTTAAAATCTAATAAATACTTTTTTTGATAGTTTGATAATAAAGTTCCCGCTGTATTATCATTTAAAAAAGCTAAACCTTTACTAACAAACCCCACTTTTTGAAGATAATTCAGAGCAACTTGTTCGCCTTTTGATATACTTGATGAATTTCCGTTAAGAACACTCTCTGCCCTTCTTACTGCTTCTTGTATTTCATCAGAATTTTGTTTTAGATACTGTAGATTTCTTAATATTGACGATCGTCTAGAATGCATTGAATTTTTTACATCATTCATTGTATTTGCGGTTACATTATATGCTAAGTCATACACAGGCTTAAGAGCTGAATACTTTCCAGATTCGTCATAATCAGCGTTTTTAGGCTTTCTTTGCAGTGCGTCTGCCATGGCAATCCAACATGTTGGATAATATTTTACATACATGTGTTTAGATCCGCCACCGTATCTAACTACTAGACTTTTATACATTATCCTAGAAAAGAATAGAGAAAATATCGTATATCTTGATGCTGTGTTTGTGCTAAATATTCCACCGTACTCACCAGCTCGATCATTCCATTTAAAGAAATAAGGTTTATATAGATCAGCTTCTGATATGACACCGTCATCGCCGCCGCCAAACAAATCACCAAATAGCGCTGTTCCAATCGACTGAAAGAACTCAGCAATTTTGTCAATTATATCTACAAGATTCCATTCTTTAAACCTGCCATTGCCTGGTTTTGCCTTTAACATAATATTTTCTTTGCCAAATGAATTAAAGAGGTTTGTCATCACTTTCTGTATTCTTTCAGGATCTTCAGCATCTTCTTGTGTCTTAGGCTGTAAGGATTTAGGAATTAAAGCAGAGTTTGTCAGCAAAAAGGTTTCAAATAGCCCTGATTTAGAAAAACCAACGCCGACTGGTCGCGAATCCTTGTCAGGCATTTTTAATTCATTAATTGCTGCCCAAGCCCCTAGAGATATCACAGCGCCAGTTGCCATAGAAGCTATGCCTACTGTGCTAAAAACTGTTATGGCTAGTGCACCAAGAAATGAGGACACAAACAATGGGGCAGATGCGCCCACCACACCACCGACGACTGGGGCCGTTGCACCTACTACGCCTAGTCCTAAGAATGCTGAGCCGAAACTTCCAGCTATTAACACAACTGAGCTGACTAACAGTGGCGCAAAAATCACA
>TARA_R110001592_G_scaffold7037_2_pt1 | contig 11616 bp, 14 predicted proteins | sample TARA_R110001592 | Tara Oceans TARA_R110001592 (sample SAMEA4398387) | marine metagenome | biome: Polar Biome; feature: [SRF] surface water layer (ENVO:00010504); material: water (ENVO:00002006), including particulate matter (ENVO:01000060) such as... | depth 5 m | reverse complement strand
ATAAATGGTGAAGATGGAAACTGGTCAATTGGTTTTCTGGGAAGTGTGTGGATTGATATGACAGCATATAGTGGTCGCAAATATCGTATTGCTTGGTATAATCGTGAAGACCCAAAAGATGATAGAACTGGAACAAAAAAATACACTCGCAAATCTTTCTCTCCGTGTGCTCAATTCCTCTATCAAGGTGATTGGAGTGATGAAGAAGATGAAGAAGATGAAGATGATGATAAATTGGAGCAGTTGAGGAAAATGGGTTTCACTTGTATTGATTTGAATAAGATGGATGTGGATGATGAAAAAAAAGTTCAAGAGTTGAAGGATGATGGTTATAGATGTGTTGATTTGAATGCTGAAAGTGATGAAGGTTTGAATGAACTGGATAAGTTAGTCAAAGCATACACAAAGTCCAAACTCAAAAAGAATAAAAAGGATGAAAGTGATGATGAAAGTAGTGATGATGAAAACTTCTATGATGTTCAAGAGACCGAAACAAAGTAAAAAACAAAAAAAAAGACAAAAAAAATATAATAATAATCTAAACATAATTAAAAGAACCATTAGGGTTTTTTTTATTAATCTTCAATTTGACACGGCATATTCTCTACATATTTCTCATATCTTTTATTTCTAATGTTATATTGATTTTTATATGCTCTAATACTATCTTGATATTCTACATACTTTTTCTTCATACAATACATTTGTCTTGATACACCTCCAACTCTACTTCTTTTTGCTTCACAACAATCACCAAACAATTGTTTATACATATTAAATACTAATCTTGAACAATCCTTTACATCTGTTAAATTAAACTTTTTCTTATCTCTTTGACATCTAAATAATGATACATATTCAATATAAATCTTTTCACCATCACTTTCACTCAAACCAACTTTTGCCATAATATCACTCTTGTTCTTAATTTTACAAAGTTGTTTGACTTTCATTAAAAACAATAACTTATTGTTTATCCCTTCTATTTGTTTAACATAGAAATCTTTGTTTTTATCCATCATAGAAATTATATCATCTCTGTCATTATAGAAATATCTACTATAATTAGTATATGTAGTATATACTTCTGGTTTTTTTACTAAATCTGGGAACTCGTGCCAATTTTGAGGTGGTATTTTACAATCTAACACTAACCATTTATGATGTTTTTTAGTAGTGAATATCTTCTCTACATCTATATTGAAATATTTTACTGGTTCTATTTCTTCGTGTAATTTATCTGCTTGATTTCTGTGTTCATATTGTTCCCCTATCTTTTTTTCCAAAATTGTAGTGTATTGCTCCACTTGCTTCATAGTTGCTCTATATTTCTTGTTTTCAATCTGTATTCTTTGTTCTCTCAAATCAATATCTTTTGTTTTTTCATAATAACAATTAACATCCCATCCATTCTTTTCTAATATTTTTATAAAATGAGCAAATGGATTTGTCTTATAACAATCTCTCCTATGTAAATATTTTGAATATAACCTCAAAAACCCTTCGTTCTGTATATTTATATCTTTCTTTGTATATTCATCATATACTACTCGTTTGATATTACTGCCATAATTCTCTGTCTCTGTCAAATCTAAATATGCTTCCTCTTGATTAACATATTTATATGACCTCCAATTTTTATTCTCAAATATGAACTTTAAAAATGTAATATTTCTATTACGATTTATCTGTTGGTTCATCGCTTCTGGTGATATGGTCTCACCAGAGAATAAAGCATATACTGGTCTTTCCATTACACTATCCAATCCATATACTACTGCTGGACTAAACAATACAATCTCACACATATCAAGTGAAGGTATTCCTTTTTGTTTAATTCTTACTCCATCTTTGAAATGTTCATATCCTTCACTCGTATATACCAAATGCTCTTTTCCTATTTTTTCATACTCACTTGATAAACAATCAATCTTACCTTTAATATCACTACATATCATAACTTTTGATAAACTCAATACCTCTCTCCTAAATATTTCATAATCAATCATTTCTTCTGCTTTTCTACCATCATTATGTTTGTATTGGTTCTCAATATATTTCATAGAAATACTTGGGTCTTCATTCATAATTGTTTTAATGAAATCAAATGAAATATCATTTATATCAGCATCCGTCATTATAACTCTGTCTGCTTGATGTATTATTTTCTTTAATAATTCATATATTGATACACGATTTTTAGATAATGTCTTCAAATCTGCTGTAATTAGATATTCCAATTTGGAATTGAACTCATCCATGTATAATGTATATCCTTGAAAATCACTCCAATTATTCATTTTCAATAAACTATCAATATTAATTATAACATTTTTGCCCTCATAATTATACCACCCATTCATACAATTTTGCTGTATCTCATCTGTTATTTCTTGATGAAAATAACATTCAATTCCATCTAATCTAAATACTCGTGTTTGTTCTTTTCCAAGTGATACTCGTGATACTGATGATATAAATGGTAAATTAAGTTCTTTTACAAATGATTTAAATGAGGTAGTTTTACCAGTTCCAGTATCACTTTTCACAACAATCAATTTATCATCAATATCATTAAATATATCATAACCTAATTTTGGTCTATTTATTATATCTGTTGCTTTTGTTTGATTTTGAGGTATATCTTTGTATTTGTAATAATCTAATAAACTACGAGCATTTGGCATACCATTTCCTTGTGCTTGATGTAATATATGATTTACACATAACAATATATTATGGTCTTTAATTCCTTCCCAAGTTTCAAGATTTTTAATATCATTATAACTAACACCACCATATAGTTTGCTGTATTTATCCCATAAATCTTGTCTATCTATTGTTTTCATAGCAGTTGTAAATTTTAACCAATCTTCATATTCTGTGAAATAATGTATTGGTAATGCTTCTATGACTTGAATTAATAATTCTTCTGGAAAATCAAATGTATATAAATCTAAATCTACTTCTAATCTCTCCATTTGTGTTTGTTTATTGTTTGAATTATTTCTTATTAACATTCTTTTAACTTTTTGTTTATTCATAACAATATCTATCATAAATGTTTTTAATTCTTCTGGACACTCCTTTATCTCTCCATCGTGTATTATTTTATATTGCTTTCCATCTATTTTACTATATGGTGCTACAATATATCCACCATCATTCCTTACATCAATATGACACGATTTTTGAGATGTTTGCTTAATTGAAGGGTCATACTTAAAATACATATGAAATCCACCAGAAGGAGTTTGAATACACAAAATATTATTTTTTTTGGCATAATCTAATACCTCACCAAACTTTTTTCTAAATATACAAGTATCTTTATTATATGGATTTACATCTGTATCTTTAACATAGAAATCATAATCTATTAATGTAATGTCATTTAATTTACCACAAGCAAAACCACAATTTTGTTTTGCTAATTCTAATGCTGTTCTCTGTCTCCATTTAATTCTATTTGTATGCTTTCCATACTTGTTTTTCACCCACTCGTTAGATGGTTTTTTTGAATTAGATTGAAGGAGAAATGAGAACAATCTACTTGTCATATATTAGAACTATATATTTATTTCTCCAATATATTAAAAGTCAAATTTCTCACTTACTTTTTATATATACCTATGGTATTATCTTTATATATTAATTTTCTCTACTCTCGCCCAATTCAGTTGCTCTTTTATAATATAATATCCACTGAATTGGACTTGATATATATTTAAAGAATAGACCATAGGTATATATAAAATAATGGCAAGTGTTTCAACAAACATTCCGTCTCAAATGACAGATGAAGATATTAAAAAAATGGTAGATTTTTATAAAAAACAAAAAGAAAGAGATAGAAAGAGATATGAAAAACGTAGGCAAAATCCAGAGTTTATGGAAAGAAATAGACAAAGAGCAAGAGCACATTATCAAGCAAACAAAGAAGCAAAAAAACTCAAATATGAAAATAATAGAGATTTTATTGGTTCAAGGGCACATTTTTATTATTACAGAAATAATAACAGAGTTGATGAGTTTATTGAAAAGTTTCCCAAAAAGGTTTCAATATTAGAAAACTATGGACTAATTATTTCTTCATCTTCTTCTTCTGTTTGAGGGGGACTTAATCGTGTATCAACGTCATCAACTTTGTATATGATACATGTGTCCAAACCATTTGTAATGGATGGTTTAGAGACCTTGTAATCCTTGAACCTCTTTTTGAAATCTTGTATAACCATATCGTTGATTAATGGGGATTGTTCTATCAATCTATCATATTCTGCTCTCGCAATATTTAAAAAATCATGACACGGACTTCGTCTTTTGTGGTCTAATGCTAATTCTATTTGTATTGACCTTCCAAATTTAGACCAACTAATACCAGATTGTCTATGATTTTCCATTTTCTCCACAATTTTCAAAAATGTTTGTAAAGTTGATAACAGACCAGCAAGTAAGTTTAATCCACCTACAATTGCTTTTGCTGTGCTTTCTCCTTCTGGTGAAACATAACTACTCATTCCAAAATTAGCAGTCCCAGTTAATGTTGATAACACTATTACTGGAATACTAAAAAAATAATATCTCCGTCTATATACTTTTTCACATCTATCATTTAACCATCTATAACAACTTGCCTTCTCACTCCATTCTTTCAGCAATATCTCTGCCTCTGGTGTCCATTTCTTTAATTCTTTGTTATCTTGTTCCATTTACTATATAAATATATTTTATTTTAATCCAATCTACTTTTAAATATATCTAAATTAATTCTCAACAAATTATTATTGTCTTTATTAAAAGCACCCCACGACTTTTCGTAATCTCTTCTACTATAATAATTTTTGAGTGATTTTGCTTTCATTTGTTCTCTTTTTCCTTCATAATCTTTTTTGTGTTTCAATAATAGTGCTTGTCTATTTGCTTCATAATACTTTTTTGCTGCTGCTTTACCTTTCTCACTTTTTTTATAGGTTAGTAATTTTGCTTTACCTCTCTCGGTGTTTCTCCATCTATGAGCATTATTTTTCTTATATAATGATACTCTATCTTCTGTAATATTTTTGTGTTTATTACAACAATCTGTATTCATATCAATATAATATTGTTTCCGTTGTTTATTATCATTTGGATGACATTCTTCTAATAATTCTATTGTAATACTATTTTTATCAAAACCATAATTATTATAAGTAGCAAAGTTTGCTATGTAGGCATTCATATGAACTTTTGTTCCACCAATAAACTTTTTACCATTTTTGTCTTTTATCATATATATTTTATAACTTTCTTCTGGTTCTGCCATTTTTGACAAGAGACCTTTTTATTTATATCGTGGTATATCTTTATATATTAAAAAATAACTTCATCCAAAAATAAAAATATGTTAATCCAAAAAATAATGTGAAAAAATCTATACAATCCATCTATTGTTCCACCATAATACTATCTCCTTCAATATGAAGAGTTTTAATGTGTGATATGAATATCTTATGGAGTTTATTCTTCTCTTGACCAGTTCCATACCTCAACACCAGACGGAAATCTTGACCACGCCCATCATATATCGTGTTGGGGTCTAATGTGAGAGCACGACCAATCAAAAACTGCTCTTTGTAATTCATCAAACTACGACAAGGGGTAGAATGAGATTGATTGAGAGCAGTTTCCAGTTCAATAAAATGGTCTCCATTAAATGCCAAATCAACAGCAGCAGATTTTTCCGTGTGAATTTCTCTGCTTGGGACTTTTTGATGGTCTATGACGAAATTATAATTATCTAATTTGTCTCCAATGCCAGAAAGTCCCGTCCTCGTAGAACGATTGACGTGTCCATAACCATTAGTAGTTTGAGTATAATTAGTTTCCATTTTAGAATAAATATAAGTTTGAGTATTTGGATTATGAGGAGTGCCACCACCAGCAAGATTTGCTCCGTCCATCTGTTCTTGGAGTGTGTATAATCGTTCATTATCCGTAGGTTGAACCAAAACTGACCTACATTTAGCATGTTCAATAGGGATTTGTAGAGTAGATACCAAATCATTCTTACTCGTAGAATGTAAGACACACGCAACAGAAGGAATATCATACATAATCTTACCACCACTATTCATCTTATTCAATAGTCCTTGTTCGTATCCAGCAATCGCCAATTGTCTAACAATCAAACGACAATTAGAAATAGTATAACTTGGAGCAAAATCTGCTGGTGGTCTTGAAACCATAACAAATGAAGGAGCATCTTCTGTTGCTGGGTCAATATCTGCCCCAGCAACTGGGGGAGTTGTTTGGTCAAATGTATATTTAATAGGTTGCCCAGCAGTTCCACTTTCAATCGTAGCAATTTTAAGTTCATTTGTGTAATTTGCTTTTACACCAGTTGCTAAATCTACAAGTTCTATAATTTCTCCAACTTGAAATGGTGAATGCTGAACATCAAACTGATTATTTGCTTTTAGTGTCATAAATTCTTCAATAGGGTCTCCATTCGTTATTTTAAGAGTTCCGTCAAGAGAACCATACATAGGATTGAGAGCAACTCGTCTATTATTAGACACACCATCAAGGTTCTTTATCACACGAGCATTACTCTCACACGTAAATTCTATGTAGCATCCGTCAATAGCAACATTTGGAACTGCTTTATTATTATTAGCAAACATTCCCATATGAATATTGAGAGACACAGAACACTTAACAAAGTCATCGGCATCATTAATCGTTCCAGTAGGGTCATCTCCAATATTTTTCTGCTTCATGTAAGGATTATATATATTATTATTTTGAATAGATTTAGAAGTGCCCAAAGTCCCCCTTGAAGAAGGTGTCCATTCCATACAACCTTCCGTAAGTGCCCTTTTGCTGTTAATAGCATCACTTTTATCGTAGGCATACTTTATTGAAACCCAACTATTGTAGTGCTCCAAAGATTCTAAAACTTCCGTCCTATTACCAGCATAAACCACACATCGTGAGAAAAGTGAATTTGCTCCTATGCTTCCATCTAAACACAAAGAAGTTTTGAAAGCATTAGTATTTTTAAGTTCTACATCAAAGTTTAATGTAGTGTTAGTTCCATCAAAAAACTTAACAGATGGAGGAATATATACTCCAATCACTTGATTTTCTTGAAACTCTTCACCATTCTCAACTCGTATCTCAATATCTTGTTGGTTGATATTAACTTTATCACCGACATTCCAATAAGCACCAGACATTTTATAGTATTTAATATATTTTATTTATATATTAAAAATTTTAAAAAATATGAGTAGATAAAAAAAATATTAATCAAAAATTAAACTATAAATTAATTGTGGTGGTATTCTATATCTCATATCTCTATTTGTTCCACCACCAAATTGGTTAATATCTGTTTTATGTTTCATTCTTTTTTTATTATCAGCATTACCAAGATTTACTTTATGTAATCTACAATTATCTGTAATTGTCATATTTCCACAACTACCACTCCCATCACAAGTTAAAGGTTCAAAATCTGTTCTATTAGTCCATACTCTTGTTGTTTTCTTATAACCCCAATCACAATACATACAATAATCTACATCATAAAATATATTTTTATGTTTCATTATATCTCTGTCTTTTAACCTCCCAGTTTGTGGATTTTCAACAAACCAATAATGTGGATTAAAATAATCTATTATTTCAAATGACTTTAAAACTATTTTATCTGCTTCATCCATATCTATTTCTAATTGTTCTGGTGAATAAATAGTTCCATCTTTTAGTTTTCTACCAAACCAACAATTTTTTAATCTACTATAATTTGTGCATGGAGGACTACACCATACAACTTGAAAAAAATCTCGTGGATATTGTTTATAATCAAAATCCATTACATTACATAGATGAGTTGGTTTATATCTTTCTACAATATCTACACTTATAACATTATGTCCTAATGCTTCACATACTTTTCCAACTGAACCAGTTCCTTTAAAAACTTCAAGTATATTCATCAACAAGTTTGTTTCCTTTTATATTAAAAAAATATATTAATAATTTTAAATAAACTTAATAAAAATAAAAAAATTATAATATTCCTCTCCAACCAATCCATCCAGTTTGTATATCATCAACCTCCATCTTAACTACCTTATTCTCACAATTCTTTAATGTTTTGATATATTGAATGTCTCGTTTCACCATATTTATGTCTTCTTGGAGATTTCTAATTTTATTTAAAATTGTGTCCAATACTTCTCTATTTGTTTTTTTGGCAGTTTCCATTAATATATATCTTAACAAAGATTTTATTTTTTGATTTTTTTTAAATACTTAAACATTATTAATTTATATAAACATATGGTATATAATACTTACAAAACTGGACTAATCTATGGATTAAGATGTAAAAAAACCAACAAACTATATATAGGTTCAACTATACAACCTCTAAAATTAAGACATTCAAAACATATAACAGATTATCGTGGATGGTCTGGTTATAAAAATAACAAACCAAGAGGTTATAGAACTTCATTTGAAATCATTAAAAATGATGATTATGAAGTTTTTGAAATAGAAAAATATAGTTGTGATAATAAACAAGAATTAGAAGCAAGAGAAACACTTTATATTTTAAATAATGAATGTGTTAATTTAAATAAACCTTGTAGTGATGTTAGTAATGTTTGGTGGAAAATAAAAAAATATAAACTTAATCGTCCTCCGTCTTCTTGATATATACCTTGTCCATCGTTGATGTTGAATGACACAACACCTTTGCCAATTCTTCTTTCTCTTCATTTTTTTCAGCAAACTTATGTGAGCAAACTATCTTCCTAATTATTGTGGTTGAGATGTTTTTTCCAATATAATGCTGTGATGTCTTAATTAACAATTGACTTAATTGATTACGACTAATTGGTGTCCCCATAGATGACCTAAACAATTCTTGACCAGTTTGAGTAGAGTGTCCAATTACATTAATAAAACTTTTTAATAGTCGTTGTAAATCTTTTGGTAAATCAATTTTTACTTCTTTGTATTTTTGGTCTGTTTTATAACGATTTAACGAAAAAAACATATTACTTTTTTCTAATACTAAATAATTTGTAGCATCTTTTTTTTCTTTTGTTAATTTATTATATTCTCTTTTTTTAATTAAAATCATTCCAGCAAGGTCGTTTCTTAATGGTAATCTAATATGTATTTGTAATATCACATACATAGTCAATAATAAAAAATCTTTTCCATTTAAAACTCGTTTCTTATAACCTTTTAATTCTTTTCCAATTGTTTCAATCATATCTTTCAATTCTTCAAAACTTATAAAATTAGGTTTCTGTTTATCACTAATAGTATTTGTTTCTTGGTCTTTATCATATTGTTCTGTTAGTTTTTCTCGTTGTTCATCATATTTTTTTATTAGTTCGTCATATATGTTGTCATGATTTAATGCCAACATTAAAATTATTAAAGCATTCAAATAATTCCTTTGAGTTGTTATTGCTTTTGAAGATAAAAAAACCATAATCTCATCAAGATTTTTGACAAAATCATAGTTTTCTGCTCCTAATCCTTTCATTATATATTTTATATTTCTCTCATACACCTTGATTGTATTTGTTTTTGCCGTTGGTCTTGACTTTGAGATGAGTTCATTTAGATTTTCTGCCATTCTTATATATAATGTTAGATTTTATTTTTTAAATATAAATTATTTTGAAATTGCGACTGGGGACATATAATCATATATCTTGATTGTTTTCAAAAGACAATCCTTTGATTTATATTTTCTATTTAGTTTCTTTCGTAAAAACTCATAATATCCAATATGTTGAATACACCAAGTCATATTTTGTCTGTATTCATCTTCTAACATTTTATATTTAAAATCCACTTTAATTAGATTATTTAAATCATCTGGTAGTGGCAAAGAATTAATAAGGTTAAGTTTAGTATATAGATTATTAGGAAAAACCATAGCAATCTATTTCTATTAGTTGTTTTATTTTTTTTTTACTATTTTTCAAATTTGTTTTTTTTATTTTGTTTTTTAGAAACAATATATCAGTTGAATTTACACATTTGTATTTAAGTAGGGCAAGGAAGCAAGAACAAAATACAAGGTAATCACTACGTCTTATTTTATAACAATTAATTTTTCTTTTATAAATAATATCACAAAACTTCGTGAATGTTTTAATTTGATTTTTATAACCAATACCTTTTGAAAATGCTTGATTTACTGCCTCTTTACCCATTATTTCATATATAGCATAAGGGTCTGTTGATAAACAATAAAACTTACAAATATATGTGTCCTTGTAATATATATACATAGTATATGATTTTTCCATCTATATTATGTATTCTAAAAATAATCTTAAATGTTTTTCTCTACTCGCGCCCAATTCAGTAGATATTATATTATAAAGAACCGACTGAACTGGACTTGACTTAAAATCACCAAAGATAATGATAACTCCAATAATTTGCCGTATCTTTCATTTTATATGTCAATTGACCTTGCTTATTTTTTATTCCAGATGCCCTTGCCCTATATGATTTCCTCTGTTCTTTTGTTGCTTTACCACTTCTCCAATCATCCATTCCCCTATAACCAAATCCAATCTTTTTAGGATTACCAGTTTTTTTATTTTTTACATAAACAAAATATTTATATCTTGATTTTGTAGTATTCTTGAATGGTTTATACAAAGTTTTCTTTTCCATATTATTATATTAAATATTTTATTTTTTCATATATTTTATTTATCAAATGGAATATCTTCATAATTTTTGTATCTTTTACGTTTATATCTCCATCTATTTCTTTCATTACACCAACTCAAATGTTTAATCCCAGTTTTATTGTTCTTTCTTAAACCAACATTATAATTATTTTCACTATATGTTGCCCACCTTAAATTACATAGTTTATTATTTGTTTTATTTCTATCTATATGGTCTATACATCTTTTATTTTCTGGATTTGGAATATATGTTAAACCCAATAATCTGTGAATTGACTTAACATAACTTTTTCCGTCATTACGTAATGAAACTATTTTATATCCTTGATTATTTATTGTATTTTGTTTTAAAAATATTCTACGTTTTTTAGATAAAATTGCTCCATTTCTAAATATCAAATAATTTGGAAAGTTTGGTATCTCCATTATATATTATGTAATGTCCGTTTATCTTTATATGTTATATAATGTCCCAAATCAAATTTTACATTTGATAAACCTCAAGGTGTCCATCACTAATCACAACATATTTTTTAGTTTCAATCCAGCACAATTGTTTAAATGCTTGGTCTGGAATTACTTGACTGGAATGAATTTGTATTCCACGATTATCTACTCGTTGAGATAATCCTTTGAGACGGAAACCTTGGAAAAATTGACTACCTTCAAGTTGTGCTCGTAATGTTCTACCTTCAAATTCAGTAGTTCCAATATTTGCTAATGCCAAATTACCCTCACCAGAATAGATTGCTCGTGGAATAAATGGGATTTGACCCTCCGTCTCTTTTAAATTGTGGAAATGTCGTGCTGGATTATCAACTGATTGTGGAAACAAAAACTCACTATTAATAAAACAATTAGTAGTCATTCTATTTCGTTCTGGATTACC
>TARA_R110001592_G_scaffold137267_1_pt1 | contig 11621 bp, 23 predicted proteins | sample TARA_R110001592 | Tara Oceans TARA_R110001592 (sample SAMEA4398387) | marine metagenome | biome: Polar Biome; feature: [SRF] surface water layer (ENVO:00010504); material: water (ENVO:00002006), including particulate matter (ENVO:01000060) such as... | depth 5 m | reverse complement strand
GGGGGAATAAACATGAGGATTTACAGATGATATCCCCTAGTACACATCTAAACAATAGAAATCTTCCTGAGACCTGATATAGTTTGTTTTATCTATAAGTTGTTCTTTAATCTTATTGAGTAGTCTAGTCTTTATAATGGAATATTTCTTCTTTATGTTTCTATTACCCCACGTGATGTGTGCCTCAGTTAAATCTAGACAAGATTTTAAATATTGTATGTTGTTCTCGATAATTTGGATAGTGTCTTTTGTCATATTCTTAGGTTTTATGGGGTTAATATCTCTCTTTGTTTGTACTACAAATATACGAAATTTCCATGACTTGGCCTAATATTTGTTGTTTTATCTACCCCTGAATAGATAAATAAATGGTAGTAGTGGTAACGTTAGTAACAAATATAATACTATCACCCACCCTTTTACTTTAAGGTTATGGTCATACTTAACCACCGCTGTTGCTATATGGTTTGATAGGTTTTTATTATAGTAAGACTTTGTTATGGTTATTGGATTAAACACGAATGGTTTATTTGTGAGTGGTTTAAGTGTGTTCCAGTTATCATATATAGATTTTACTATATTTTTATTTAGTTTGTTTTTAAAGGTTTCGATGTCTTTACTGGTTAAAGATGTATTGGTCGAATCGTTCCATAGTTCTGTGGCATCCCAGTTTTTTTGTATACCTACTTTCCTATATTTATTATCTCTAGATGATGTACTTTTATCTAGTATATAATACATAACACCCGAAGCTAAATAACCATAAAATAAACTTACATGTATTTTATCTACTATGGTATTAGGATTTCTAACAGTACACCATTGTGTGTTCCTACCATACATACTAGAGGCTTCTATAGTAAAAGGTCTTACAATTAACCACCTAGTGTCCTCATATATTTTTTCAGCCCCTTCTTTTTTTATCCTTTTTCTTTTTTGGGTATTACTTTCCATCTACCCGATAACATTGGTACGAATAACTTTTTTATGTTCTTGTTGTTTTTCGTGAGTAAGTAAGTCTCTATATATTGAATTGACTGTATTGTAGTCTACGGGGTATTCGTGAAAATCTATATCGTTATTAACCATAAGTTCTCTTAGTTCTTTATCTACTCTCTTTGACTCTTCTAAATCCTGAAACCTTCCGTCTTTTTGGAAACCGGCATCGTTCCGATGTAGTAGTATGTTTATATTATCATACTTCTTGAATAGGTCTATGATAAAGTTGTCGAAACTATCCCCGTATAGATTCTCTGGATAACCGTCACCATATCTCCCCTTGTATACCAGACCGAACAGAATAGGGCTATCTATAATGATGTATTCTACCTGACCATATAGTCTTGAGATATTTCTATGTTGATTGGCTGTAATGTATAATTGGTCTCTGATTGCACTATGATTCTTTTCCCACGCTACGACTTTAGGAAACTCTGATGTAAGTTCTACAGACATATTATTACGTTTCATTATGTGGTACAGACCGGCGGCTTGAGTTGATTTTCCTATTCCTGGTCCACCGAAAAGGTTTATTATCTTTGTGTTCATGATTAAACTTTGTTGAAGTTTGGGAATCCTAGTTAATTATTTAGTTTATTGGTGTTTTCTTTAGGCATTGTTAACCCACCTATTGTATGTGTCTTATCGTATTCTTCTGGCCAAGGTCCTTGTTTATCAGCTCGTTCTAAAAAGTCTTGGACATCATCAGCTCTCATATAGTCATCATCTAACCTTACAATATCATCTTCCCCAAAGTATGTTCCTGTTTGTACCTCTATGAATACTACTTTTTCTGAGGTTTCGTTCCATGCTCTATGGGGAATTCCTAAAGGTATTGATATTGATTGACCGGGTTCCCTAAAAACTTTATCACCATCCAATATAATTGTTAACCCACCTTCAATTACTGTCCATTGTTCTTTTCTTTTGTGGTGGTATTGGTATGACAATCTTTGATTTGGGCTTACAGTTATCCGTTTGATTTTAAAATTATCAAAGTCCGCTAACACTTCGTATTTTCCCCAAGGTTTGTAAACTATTTCCATCTGTCTCTAATTAGTACAATCTTTTAACTTCTTCGTCTATTTGTCTTAGTTGATTTTTTAAATGATTAACTTTTGCTAGGTTTGCTGGAGTATATTCCGCACTATTGATGTCTTGTAGTGTTTGTTCTAATGGTAGTTTCTCAACATTATTTATTTGTCTTTCGATACCTTTATATTGACCTAATAGCCAGTCATATCTTTGAGCTTTTTGTTCTTGATTCATATTTTTCTTTTTTTACTTTATTTATACACCTTCGGTATTATCTGCTTTTGCACATTCTTTTGAACAGTAGTATCCCTCGTCTTCTAATTCTTCACCACAGAATCCACAGGAATTTACACTATATTCTTGATTACAGGGTTCACACATTTCATCGTCATACCAATGTTTGGTGCCTGAATCTTCGTATTCTTCCCCACATTGTTCACAAAAAAATTCATTAGTTTTCATACCATACTCCGTAAACTGGTATGGTTGTACCTTCCACAATGTTACCGTTAACGTCTCTTACTTTTGCGTTACACATTAATTTTTTTTCTTTTATTACTGGTGAATTATCTTTTGATATTACCGCGTATTTTGGATTCTTTGAACCTAATTTTCTTTTTTTTACTCCCATTTTATTTATTCTTTAGTGTTGGTTAAATTACTTTACTGACTCCTTTCATTTAAATATAGGTTATTTTTAATTATTAATCAATAATTTATTATGATTCTACCATATTTAATTCTTTAGGTAAAGGTAATGCTTTAGGGTCTGCTACTATAAGTTCCCTTCTATTTTTTTTCCAACTATCTGAATTTACTTCCTCCCATGCTTTATCTCGTATAGCTTCTAATTCTTCTGGTTTAACACCAATATTAATCATGTTTGCTTTTCTCCAACTCATTCTATCTATATCATAATCAACTGGTAAGTGTCCTTTTTCCATACAGTAATCGAACATACTAGTACCTGGTAAAGGCATAACAATAAAGAAACCTGAAGTGGTTATGCCCCACTCTACATTTTGTTTAGCAAATTCAATAGTATTTTCTATTTCTTCTTTAGTTTCATCAGGAAAACCAATCATATAATTTGCATGCATTTTTATATTGTTATCTGTAAATGCTTTTATTAAACCTTTTATGTTTGTATTTTCAACGTCCCACTTATTTGACGCCCATTTTTTAATAATTCTACCATTACCAGATTCAAATGGAAAAGAAAAATCTGTAAATCCCGCTTTAGCCATTAATTCAATTAATTTAAAATCTGGTTCCCATTTAAACTCACCATCACCTTTTTTAACTAAATGAATAATGTTTATCCCATTTATATTCATAACTCTTAAATCTAAGTCAATCATTCTTTCTAATATTTTTATAGCTCTTTTTTTTCTACCAAATATGGCATCATCTTCTATAAAAATTTGTTTTATACCTAAATTATTCTTTAAATGAGTTAATTCTTCCATAACTCTATCCTCTGATTTAATTCTGTGTCTACCTATATTACCACTTAATGAACCTTCAAATTCTTTACTTAAATGACAATACGAACAAGAAAATGGACAACCTAAAGAAGTTTGTATTGATGCCCATTTTACAACTTCTTCATCTTCCCACTCGACACCATGACCTCTTTTAATTTTCCAATATCTTTCTAGTGGTAATATTTTCCAATCAGGAAATGGTAATTTATCTAAATTCATAATTACTTTACCACCTAAAGAATTATCTATAGTTTTACCATTTTGACTGTACATAATTTGTCTAATATGTGACCAATCTTTGGTTCCTTTTCTATATTCTTGGATTATTTCTTTTATGGTTTCTTCGGCTTCAGAAGTCGCTACTATATCAAAACCGTGATTTAAAAACTTTTCACAATTCCATCTAGCATGATTACCACCACTTAGTAAAAGTTTATCTGGGTATTCTTTTTTAATAATTTTTACGCAATGTAATACCATTGTTTCTTGGGATGAAAATATAGATGTTATACCTACCACATCAAAATCTTTTACAACTTCTAATATTCTTTCGTCACTAACACCTGTCCTTAATAATCCTGACGGTAGTTCTGTAGATTTATAAAATTCTCCTATGTCATCTTCATCATTACCGATACAAGCATCATACACCTCAACATGACAATCTATTTCTTTTAAAGCTCCCGATAACATTGGGTAGGCTAATGAACCGTTAGGTTTAACCATGAATCCTGGCCATCTTTGTTCTGGTGGATAAAGTAATAATACTTTTGGGTCTTTCATTTTAATCTTTTAAATGTTTAAGTTCTTCAGTTAATATAACCCCAGTTAAAGTGTTACCCCCACCTTCTAATATTTTTGTTGGTCTACCTAATTTTTCTACCACCATATCAAATATTCTCTTATCATCTTTTCTTTCTATGTCATCAAACATTATAATTTTGGATGTGTCGAATAAATGTAAGTATTCGTAGAAACCACCTCTACCACCACCATAAGCTGGACCGTCAACCAATATTAAATCATATTCCACAGGTTCTTCCCCATTTAATTCTTTATTTATAATTTCTGGGTCATACCAAGATGTTGTTGGTTTGTATTTTTCTAACACTTTATCTTCCAGATTTTTAAGTGGGGCATGTATGTATTTTGATGGGTGTCTACCTATAAAAGTAATATCCTCTTCTATTGATATTACTTTGTGTGTTTCGCACAGTATTTCCGTCCCTAATCCACTACCTAATTCTAGTATTGTTTTTCCCCCACCTAAAACTTCTATTATAAAACTATGACAAGGTTTACTTATTGCCCAATTTGTAGTTATTTCGTTACCAAAACTTTCATAAATTTCCTGTATTTCTTCGTATTTTCTCATTTTAAATTATTTTTATAAAAAACCTAATTCTAATTTTGCCTCTTCAGACATAAAACTTTTATCCCATGGTGGGTCAAATGTAACTTCAACGTCACATTTTTTAACACTTTCTAATTTTTCCACACCTTCTCTTATATCCTCTGGTAAACTTTCAATAGCTGGACAATTGGGACTGGTAACAGTCATTTCTACATTCACAAAGAATTCCTGGTCATTACTTATGGATTCTTTTACATTAACAAAATATATCAATCCTAAATCATATATGTTAACCGGTAATTCAGGGTCATATATAGTTTTTAAAACCATAACTACTTGTTCTTCAACTCTTTTAGTCGTTAGCATCTACATAATTTTTACATGGGTCATAAAGATTATAAGCTAGGGTTAGTTCACCCCCCACCTTTATATTTTTTGATACTTTCATTCTTAGGTATGCCCCACATTCATACAACTCACAATTTGCTGTTGTATTATGGTTTACGAACCCACCTAACGGAGTTCTTATGTAGTTTGAGTGGAAGTCATCAGAATTATATCTTATATGTGTAATCCCCAATTCTTCACCTTTTCTTAATTCTTTTGTTGTAAATAGTCCATTCCCTTCTATTATGGAATTTCCTACATACAAACCTTCTGGTAATGGCCTATAACTATCTTCTTTCATTTTCTTGTATTTCGTCAAATTTTACTTCCCACGCTGTTTTTTCAATAGGACTTAGTCCTTTGTGCCAACCTTCAAAATCACAATTACGTACGTTTTTATAGTCGTCCCAAACTCTCTGTTTTAATTGTTCTATAACAACATTATTATTTATAAACATTAATGGTCTATTCATTTTATTTTATTTTATTTTTTATTTCTTTATATTTTTGGTGTACTCTTTCAGCTATTGGTATTGGTTGTCCGTCAGGGTCAACTCTAACAAAAGTAATTTTAGTTTCTAGTATCACTTTTTGGGTACCAGTATACACATTATGTTTTCTTGCTTCCATTCTTAAGGTAATACTGGTTGTACCAATCCTATCAACTTCACCAAATAGTTTTACCAAACTACCCTTTCTTGCGGGTAATTTAAATTCACATTTATCCATAGACACTGTAACAACCCTAGGTGTATCACAAACTTGCATGGCAAAAGACGCAGCTGACTCATCTAATACATATAATAATCTACCACCAAATAAATTTCCATGTTGTCCGGTATCAGAATCCTTAACTAATATTGTGTTTATGTGGTACATTAGTAGTCGTTATTATTAGTTGATTTTAAAGCCGTAAATAATCCATAAATCATAAGTATTATGAACCCTAACCCCACTATATTATTTATTATGGTAATTTCTTCTGTCATATTAAATTTCTTTTTATAACTGTTTCCATTTTTCTTTCATTTGTTCCACCCCACTCTTCCAAAACTTTACCCTCACACCTTAAATAAAAATAGGGATAGAATTCAGGTCTAATAGGTTCTGGCATATCTTCAGCTTGAATTGTTCTAAATCCTATGTTGTTTTCTAAAGCGTACTTTTCTATGGTTGGTTTAAATATTGTGCAAGGCATACATCCTTGTTTTTTGACCATCACTATTTCCATTTTTATTATTTTTTTAGTTATATCTCCTTCTGTTGTACCGTAGTCATCAGGCATTAGTGGTGCATTACGCACCTCCAAAAACATCCAACCGAAATAAACCACCGTAATCAATATTATAATTACCCATATATACCAACTCATCTTTCACTATTTTTTACATCACCATATTCACCATTTGAACTTACCTTAGGTAATTTTTCCACATTTTTACTTTCACAACTACATAATTTTTGTTTAGCTACTAAGGATGAGGCCTTTAAAAGACTTTCAAATGTACCAGCGTCTGACCACCAAGATTTTAATACTTGACATGTCATTAACCCATCTTTAACATAAAAATTATTTACGTCAGTAATCTCTAATTCCCCCCTATCTGATGGTGTTAAATTTTTAATATAGTTAAAAACTTTATTATCATAAACATAAAGACCAGTAACACAAAAATTAGATTTTGGGTTTTTAGGTTTTTCTTCTATCGAGATTACTTTACATTCTGTACCTTTTTCAAGTTCTGCTACCCCAAATCTTTCAGGGTCATGTACTGAAGTTAAAAATATCCTAGCTCCATCTTCAAAACCATCTAGTACAATCTCATCATCAAATATATTATCCCCTAGACATACAGCAACGTTAGACGTACCAACAAACCTTTCTGCTAATCCCAAAGCGTGTGCGATACCTCCTGCTTCGTCTTGGATTTCGTAGGATAGTCTGACACCCATGTCTCTACCACTACCTAATAGATTTAGTATGTCTCCACAATGTTCTCTACCGGAAACTATCATAATATCTTTACACCCCATTTTTTTAAGTGTTTCTAATGGGTAGTATATCATAGGTTTATCATATACAGGTAAGAGATGTTTATTCGTGACTTTAGTCAATGGATACAATCTACTACCAGTACCCCCCGCAAGTATAACTCCTTTTAATCTTTTTGCCATTTTAATTTATTATTTTCATTATTTAGTTTGTAAATAAGGGTCAATTTTATTTTCCAAACAGCATTTTTCAAACTTATTAAGTGGTTCTATTTTTTTATCTTTTTTAATTTTTTCTAAAATCCCGTCAGTTATATCCATAGCTACATCATTTTCTCTACCTTCTTGGTATGCTGTTACCACTTTATCACTAAAGTCATCGGTAGTTATTATCGCATCTATTTTACCTAACCCCTCTAAACCCATTAATTCTCTCACACCTAAAATTCCTCTGTGTGAAAACGCGTTTACAATTCTTTCTTTACCTATATATCTTTTATTAAATCCCATTTTTGTTTTTATCTATTATGTAATTCCTGAAAAATTAAATGTTAGTTGGTCTGGGTTTGCTGTGTTGTAGGATTTAATAACTCCTTTCGTATGTCTAGGTCCACTTGTCCTAATTTTTCTAATGTGTGGACTAACGAATACACCATTTTTTCTGTAATGACCTTTTATAAAAATTTCTTTATACACTTTTATTTTTTACCTAACCAACCTTTAACACCAATAATTAGTTTTGTCCACCATGATACCTGTTTGTTTTTTGGTTTCTTTTTTTTATTATCATCCACTATTTCTAATTCTCTAGCTATAATTCTAGTTTTAATACTTATAGCTCTTAAATCTTTCTTAATAATATTGATGTCTTTTTTTAATTCTTTTTCGTATGTATCTTTTTTCATTATTTTATTCTTTTGTGTAATAGTAGTAAAACTTTTATACTATTTCCATTCTTTATTTTTTAAATTTATTTTTTTTATAAGAAAATATTAACTCATTTAAATTACTGTAACTTTTTATATTATAACCAAAATCAGTATAAATTCTTGTAAACTCCATTTCACCTAACACACATAATAAAGCAAATTTTACGTTTTGTTTTAGTTTACCTATTTTATTTCTTTTTTGGTATGGTTTTTGATTTTCATTATACTCTATTTGTGGGAATGGTAATTGTCCTTTTATTTTTAAAACTTCGGTTAGGAACTTTGGTTTGGTTAAACCCATCATACCACTACAAAATGGAATTTTACCTTGTTTTACCAAAAGTTTTATTTTTTTTAAAGCTTTTAAATAAGGTGGTATATATTTCCAATATCCAAATATAAAAATTAATGGTGTGAAAAATATTTTAAGTACATTTAATTGTGTTATTAACTCACTTCTCTTTTCTTTACTAACCTTAAATATTTCTTCTAATGTTGTACTTTTATCTTTAAATATATTTTCCCAAAAGTACATATCGTACCCAACAAAAGCTGTTTTTTTATCTTCTTCTAATATTCTAATACCTTCACCATAATATCCTTGGTGCATTATTTTATAATCATCTTCTTGTAAAAAAATATAATCATATTGGTTTTTAATTAATTTGACACCGTAGTCAAAAGAACCTAAGCAGACACCCTTACCTTTATCCCAAGGTCTATGTATAGTACGTATAGTACCATTATATATTTTTTTCCCATCTACACTATCTAAAAAATTATTACCTTTTACACTACCACAATTATGGTTAATGAATATAACGTCTAGATTTTCTACCCCTGGGTCTATTGTTTTTTCGTGTTCTACAAAATCTTTTAACATTTCAATGACTTTATCTTCATTTTGAGGGTAGTACCTTCTAATCCCAAAATAGGTGGCGACTATCTTACAACATTTTATATTTTTATAGTTTTCCATTCTATTATTAAATGTAACAAAAAAACCCCACAAACCAAGGGCCTATAGGGATTTAATTATGTTTGTAGTGTATTACCTAGGTTTTCTGGTGTTACTCTTCTTAGAACGATTAGTATTACCCCTATTAGTCTTAACTTTGGTATTACCATTAGGTAGAGTGTAATTTGTGTTTGTTTTTACCCTCGTATTTCTGTTTGGTGTAGTGGTTATAGGTTTACCATCTATGTGTGTCACACTTGGTCTATGTGTGTTAGGTCTGTTAGGTCTATGTGTGGGTTTATTAACTGGTCTTTTAATTATAATGTGAGTAGTTGTATTATAATGTGATGGTGGGCATGTATTATAGTAATAGTACCAAGGATAGTAATGTGGTGTTCCATAGTAATAATACCAACCACTGTTCCACCCCCAATATAATTCACCTTGATGATAAGTTACTGAAGCATGAGATTCTCTTACATCTGAATATTCACCATCTGTAATGTAGTATGTCCCATAACAACTTGTAAGAAGCAAGAAGATTACCACTACTATTATTCCTACCCACCCAAAAAATGCTCCTTTAGCTGCAGATTCGTAACTTTTCTTATTCATTGTTCTTTTTTTATCTCACATTTTATATCAAACGGGTTTGGTGGTGGTGTGTGTTTAAAAATTTCTGTTAGAAGTGTTGTTTCTGTTTTACTTTCTAAATTATTTATTTCTCTCACCTCGTTTAATTTGTTGTGTATAGTTTTTAACATAGTTAAATGGTTATAATTAGAACCAAATTCATTTCTAACTTCTACTTCTTCTAAATTAAGTGGTGTTAAAAACCCATCTAACCATATTTTAAATTCTTTACTAGTCATATTACTTTTTTTTAAATATACCTAATATTTTAATACTTGTCCAATACCTCATTTTTTAATACTAAAAAAGTTTCCTTATCCATAACCCCATTAACTGTTAAACCATGATATTCCTGTAAGTCCTTAATTGCTTCTATAGTATCCTCATCCATAATACCGGTAATGACTGTAGGGTCTCCTTCATTAGAAACAACTGCTTCATAATCAACTGTATCTAAAACATCGTCATAATAATATTCACCAAGAGCCAACCATTCTTGTATAGACCTAATTATGTTTGGGCTTATACCATTTTTGTCCTGGGCAATAACCGTCGTTTCACCACAAACACCACCATTTAGATAACCATTTGCCTTTGGGTCTATTGGTGAGTCGTTTTTTCTAACCTGGTAGTGTAGGTGTGAGTCTTCACTGTTACCCCTACCAACATCATTTATATCACCACCTACTAATCCAATTAATTGACCTTTAGTTATTAAATCGTCTTTTTTTACACTTCTTTTCTTTAAGTGACAATACTTAGTTTTTATGTCATTATCGTGTTCAATTATTACCATCCCACCACAACCATCACCTGTTATGTAAGATGCTGTTACAACACCATCAGCAGGAGCATTTACTTCTGTTCCACTAGGTACAGCAAAATCAACCGCATTATGTTGTCTACCACAGTTATCCCATTTTATACACTTCTTACTATCCGTAGGGTCATATTCCAGACATGTACTTCTACAAGCACTAAAGTTTTGATTGTTACTTAATCCACCATCCCAACCTTTAACCGGTATGCAAAAGTCGTTTGTGGTAACTTGTTCTTTTAATATTTTCTTAATTAAATTCTTCATTAACTTTTACAGTATTTCTTATGTTCATTATCGTCCCATATATAATCACCATTATTAGTAGTTGGGTAAAATTTGTTTACGTTTTCACATCGACCTCTGCAACCTCTGGTATGCCCACAACCAGAATCTTCACCATTTAAATTACTTTTTTCTCCTGTACCCTTACAATAATCTCTCATCATTTCTTCAGCGTCCCAACCATACATATTACCTCTTAAAAAACATGCTGGAGCAGAATTAATTAGTGACATACCTATAGCAAATTCTCTTGGTGTTGTCCATTTATTAATTACATTACCGTACTTACTTCTAGAGAACTTTTTACTAAATTTATCATGTATAGCTTTGTTTTGTACTTCTTCATTTTCTTGTGAGTTAATAAAACTCCTAATACCATCTTCCCACCAACTATAATCTAACTCACCACCATCTACTTCCTTACTAAAGTCTATTAACTCCTTAACAGACTTGTTAAAATGTTTTTGAGTAATCTTGTCACCCATAATATTATATAACCCTGGAAACCCACTAGTTGTCCAGTGTAGTGCACCAAATGCTGTTTCTCCTTTTACCACACCTAAATAATTGTAAGTTTTTTTTGTTCTACTCTGTGGGTAAGCTAATACGTTTTTCCATAAGTCTACAGCTAATGCTTCTGAAAAAGCCCCACCAGACTCCAGTATAAGTTCTTCTCTTAGTATTTTTTTAATTAAGTGTTTCATAGTGGTAGGTTTTTATACCTATCTATAAGTTCTTGTACTTG
>TARA_R110001592_G_scaffold3422_3_pt1 | contig 11630 bp, 8 predicted proteins | sample TARA_R110001592 | Tara Oceans TARA_R110001592 (sample SAMEA4398387) | marine metagenome | biome: Polar Biome; feature: [SRF] surface water layer (ENVO:00010504); material: water (ENVO:00002006), including particulate matter (ENVO:01000060) such as... | depth 5 m | reverse complement strand
TCCATATAACCATCACAATCATAGATTTTACGATAAAATCCATTCATTAAGGCTAAAATTCCCAGAACAATTAAAAATATAATTCCTTCATTAGAAGGTTTAGAATTACTACCAACACCCATAGCTATGTAACTAATAGTAAAGGCGTGAAAAATAGCGTTTAAAGATGGTAATTTGATACGATGGATAAATTGGTGTTCAAAGGGTCCCTGGAAAATGGAACAATAATCAGGAACTCCTGAACCTCGACTAGTTTCTCCCATAATGTCCATTCGGTCAAGAAAGTCTTTTCTCACGTGTTTTGTTGGTTTCCCATCAGAAAGCCGTGATTGGTCCTGCGAAGCAAATATTGATTTGATACCCATACCTATAGCCCATGCAAGAAAAGCACCAATTATCCAAACAATTCCCTTTAGATCACCTTTCATAACAGATTGAAATAAAAGAAAAACAGAAATAAATATAGGGGATAAAACGGTATAGAATTGTAATATATTTTGAACATTTAATGTTAATGCCATATTTAATATAATATATTATTATATTAAAATTATACAAATACTATTTCTAGAACATTTTTTATATTATTGGTAGGAACAAAAGAAATATTATGGTCATATATGTCTTTATCTTGATATTTTTCAACAAATTTTTTATAATCTTTTTGGTTTTCTTCGGGATAAATAAATGTTTTAACACCAGCTTTAATTCCTCCTAAAATTTTAAGTTCTAAGCCTCCAATGGCAGATACTTTACCTTGTAAATTAATTTCACCTGTTATAGCTACATCTTTTTTAATTTTTTTATTATTTAATAAACTATATATAGCAACAGTAATAGCAGTTCCAGCTGAAGGTCCGTCTTTGGGTGTAGCTCCTTCTGGACAATGTATATGTATTCCTTGTAATTTTGTTTTTTTAAAACTTTTTGCTAATTTTTCTTGTTGTTTTTTATCTGTAAGTTTCCACGCAAGAGTCTTAGCAACATTCATACTTTCTTTCATTACATCGCCTTGTAATCCAGTAAGCTTTAAGTCCATAAAATTATTAGATGGTAAATAAAAACATTCTATAGGAATAATACCACCCATTCCCAAACTGTTTGCCCATAGACCATTCATAATTCCTATACAAGATTCATTATGTATTTTTTTGTGACGTGTTTCATATTTATCTTTTAAATATTTAGTTTTGATATCATCAATAGTGATATTTATAGGCAATTCTCCTTTTTTGTTGTGATTTAAAATTTCCAAATTTATTTCACTTATAATTTCAAAAAGTATTTCTTTTAGTTTTCTTACCCCTGATTCATAAGTATACGTATCAATAATAAATTTTAAAACTTTATTGTCAAAATGTAAAACATCTTCTAATCCTACTTTTTCATATAATTCAGGTAAAATATAATTATTTGTAATTTCTAATTTATCGTATAAAGTTAAATTATCAAATTTGACTCTATGTATTCTATCTAACAAAATTTTATCAATAACACTAACATCATTATAAGAAAATATAAAAAGAGCATTACTCATATCTAAATCTATACCACTAAAATATTTATCTTGAAAACTTTCATTTTGTGTAGGATCTATTAAATGGGTAAGAATACCGATAATTTCTTTTCCGTTTTCTGTTTTACTTACTTTGTCTAATTCATCTATAAATATTATTGGATTCATACATTTGCTATCCATCAATATATCAACAATTCTACCCCATGTGGAACCTACGTATGTATAATTATGACCTGATAATGTGCTTCCATTACTTGAACCTCCTAACGCAATAAAAGAAAAGGGTCTATCTGTTCCGTCCTCGTCTTTTAAGCAATATGCGAGACCTTTTCTAGCCAAACTGGTTTTCCCAACTCCTGGAGGACCTTCAAATCCAAAACAATATCCACTTTGCTTACCTGTAATCCATTGACCAATAACTCTTTCTATTTGTCTTTTTGCTTTATCATGTCCGTAAATAGATTTATCCAATATATTTCTAATGTTAGACATATTATCATTCACAACAGTCCATTTATCTTGAATATTGTCAAGTTCGGTTATAATATCTGTATTTTGTGAAATAACAAATTCTTGAGGGTATCTTTTTATAAATTCATTTAATAGAACAGGATAATTATTAATATTAAGTAAAAATTGTTTTATATGTTGCCTCATATAATCATTTTTCTTTCCTGAATGACATATCTTCAACTTTTTAAGATTATTTTTTTTAACAATACTATTAATAAAGCATATATTTGATATTAATGTATCTCTTTTTCCCTTTGTTAATTTTTTTATTAATGAATGTACTACCTTTTTTTTACTATCAATAACATAATCTTCTTTTAAATATTGAGAGTATTTTTCTATTTCAATTGCTGAATACTTGTTTTTTTCAGGAATATTTAAATTGCTATCTTTATCTTTTAAATCTTTAACTAAATTTTTAAAATTAGAATTAATATCATCCATTACAGTAAGTATTTTTTCCTTTTTAAATATTCCAAATGGTATTTTTAATAATCCATCAAGATATTGTCTAGCTTTTGAACCAGAATCTTCAGATTTAGCTTTGACTTCTTTTAATTTCAACATAGCCTTTTCTTTTACAGAATCGCTTGCTTTCATTAAACAAATTTGCTGTTCAATAGGTATTTTATTTGTGTCAAAATTAGAAAGATTTTTTGTATATTTTATTGTTGTTTTCATAGCGTCTCTAAAGAATTTTTTAATTGCCCAGGGTAAACTATCAAAAAGAACAGTTTGTTCAAGAGTATCAAATGTTCCATTACTTTCGTTGGATAATAAATCATATAATAAATAAGCAAGATATTGAAATTCAGGGTCACTATCTTTCATTAAAAGTTGAATTAATGTTTTTCTTTGTGCAAACAAATCATTTGATATAAACTCTTTAACAATCTGGGAAATTGTTTTTTTTTTAATTAAATTTGCTTGGTTTACATATCCCATATATCTTTGATACAATTCTTGACAACTATATACTAGTAGTTCTTTTAATGTTAATGCTTCGCAAAATCTAGAAAAATCAGAAATTAAAAAAACAGGGTCTGTTGGTTTATTTTTATTTAATATATTTAATTTATTTGCCAAATATTGTAAATTCATACAATTAATGACCATATCATCTGTAATTGCTGAAATAATCATTGTTTTTCTTTTTTGAGGATTTTGAAAACAAATTTTAATACCATATACCTTTGTTTGAAATTTTTTTGTAGTTCTAGCTAAATCAAAACAATCCATAGTTACAGCTGTTTCTGCAAGCATAAAATCTTCAATAATTCTATTTTTTGCTAATTTCTTTTTCTCTTCTTTTTTATTTTTAATAGAAGTATTTTCTTTCCAATCTAATATTTTATAATTAATTGGATGTGTGTATTTTTTTATCACTTCAAAAAGATCTCTATTTTCTTCTACAATATTTTCGGCAATATATTCAGTTCCAAAGCAAATATTTAAAACATCATCTATATTTTTGGTACCATATAAACGAAAATTTACAGATAAATCATTATTAATACTTTGAAGCCTTTCAATAATATTATTAAAATCTATTAAACTTTTTTTACCTGATAAAATGGTAACTATTTCATTAGTTTGTATATATAATTTTTCCAAACTCTGGATACAAATATTTAATTCTCCAGCATCAAGCACATCTAATGTTTTGTATTTTTGAACATATAAAATTGTATCCTGTATAAGATTTTGATACATTTTTGTTTTTTTTAAACATAATGTTCTAGATGATGATTTTTTTATTTTTTTTTTCAAAGAAGTTTTAATTTTTTTATTCTTCATTTCTTTCATTTATATATATAACGATTTTATTATTATTTCTAAAGTTTCTTGTATAAAAATAACGATTATTAAAAATATATGCTATTAAAAAATGAAAATGTTTTAATTGGGTGAAAAAATATAGAGCTTATGGAAAAATGATGTGCTCCTAATTTTTTATATTCTTTTAGCGTGTCAATATCGTAAATACCTCCTCCGGCTATAATAACACAATCATCAAAATTATTTTTTAAATATGTAATAGTAGACGATGTATACGGTTTTAATATTTTTCCAGAAATACCACCTTTTTTGCTTGGAAAAGTATTAGATGCGTGAAATTGACGAAACCCCGTTTCATAAAATTTATTTATATTATGATACTTTTCTGTAGGAGATAACTTTATTATACACCATTCTCGTTTATTATTTAAAAATGGTTTCAAACCATCATTTACCATATGTTTATCAGTATTGGGACAACTAACATTTAATTCAATATCCATATATTCAGGTATTTTATCTAATATAGGTTTTATCTCTTTTTCGTCCATTATAGCAATACTGATTATTTCTCCTTTTTTATAAGTTTTTATAGCATAATCAATACCAGGATTTCTTAATCCTATTTTATTTACCCATCCAACAGAAGGTATATATCGTAATGTTTTAAATATTTGACTCCATTTACCAGGTCTTTCATTTAGTGTAAAACTACCTCTTATTGGTATAGTATTAGGCAAATGTATATAATTACCGAATGGTGGCGAAATAAATATCATTTACAATAATTATGGAATATGATTTAAATAGTTGTTATTTATTTTATTAGATATGGGTGTACCAAGTTATTTTGCTTACTTGATAAGAAATCACAAAGAAATGATATTAAAATTAGCTGGCTTCAAAAAACAAATAAATAATTTGTATTTTGATAGTAATTCTATAATTTATGATGCATTAAGAATTTTATCCAAAGATTATGATAAATACAAAAATGATGATGCTTTTGAAAAAGACCTAATTGATATGGTATGTTTAAATCTAAAAAGTTATATTAATGATGTAAAACCTAACAAAAAAGTTTTAATTGCGTTTGACGGTGTAGCGCCTGTCGCCAAGTTAGAACAACAGCGAACTAGAAGACATAAATCTATGTTAGAAAAAAAAATTATGAATAATATTACTGGAGAGAAAAAGGAATGGAATAAAACAGCAATTACGCCTGGAACTAATTTTATGGATAAATTAAATAAAAATGTTGATAATTTTTTTAGAGGTCAAGAAAAGAAATACGGATTAGAGAAATTTATTTTTACTGGTTCAGATGAACCAGGTGAAGGGGAACACAAATTATTTGGATATATTAGAGATTATGAGTGTCATAAACATGAAGTAACAGTGGTATATGGATTAGATGCTGATCTTATTATGCTTTGTTTAAATCATCTAAGGATCAGTAAAAATATTTATTTATATAGAGAAACCCCTGAATTTGTAAAATCAATTGATAAAAGTATAAATCCAAATGAAAGCTATTTGTTAGATATACCATTCCTTGCTCAAAGAATTATATTAGAAATGAACGGTTATAAAAAACCATCTTCAACTCAAGAAACAAATAAACTATATGATTATATATTTCTATGTTTTTTTCTAGGAAATGATTTTTTACCTCATTTTCCTTCTGTAAATATCAGGACAAATGGTATAGATATTATGTTAAATGCCTATAAAGAAGTAATAGGAAATCAAAATTTGACAAATGGTAAGATTATTTATTGGAAAAATGTAAGAAAGCTTGTAAAATTTTTAGCTGAAAATGAGTATGATAATTTATTGGATGAATATGAAATTAGAGAGAAATGGGAGAGAAGAAGTTTTAAAAGTGGAACAAAGGAAGAAAAAATAAATAAATATTTACATATTCCTATCAAAAACAGAGATATAGAAAAATACATCAATCCTTATGAAAGTTTTTGGCAAAAAAGATATTATGAAGCTCTTTTAAATACAGATGAAACACACGAATTTAAAAAAGAGATGAGTGTAAATTATATGGAAGGTTTAGAATGGGTAATGAATTATTATACAAAGGGTTGTATAGATTGGAGATGGCATTATAAATATAATTACCCTCCTTTGTTTAATGATTTATTAAAATTTATTCCAAGTTTTGATACAGTAATGATAGAACCAAATAATCATACCAATGTTAGTCCTTGCGTTCAATTGTCTTACGTTCTTCCAATTGAAAGTTTACCACTTATTCCAAATAATATTGGAGAGAAATTATTAAAAGAGCGTGGAGAATATTATGCGAAACAATATGATATAAAATGGGCATTTTGTAAATTTATGTGGGAAAGTCATTTAGAATTACCCCATATAGATTTAGATGATTTAGAAGAATTTGTAAAAAATATATAACATATAATATATGAGCACCATTAAACCGAGAAAAAATGAACTGATATCTTATATTACAAAAAATTATAATGAATTTAAATTTTTTTTAAAAACACTTCATAAAAAAAAAATAATAACAGATCAAGTTTTCAAATATGCTATTGATTTGACACCAGAAGGATTTAAACAAGAAACACATAAAATGCCTGATAAAAAATATAATATGTTAGCTAAGATAATTAAAAAGAGAATGGAGTTAGTGAATAAAATGGGTAAAAAAAAAAGAGGAGGTAAAAAAACACGGACAAATAATGAAAAAACCCGTGGGGATATATCCCACCAATACTTTGATCCTGCTATTGAACGTCCTCAAGTCTTTGATGAAGACGATGTACTAGATAATTTTGTGAATGCTAACCCAACAACAGACGTTGATCCTGTACATCTTGAACTCTTTAATGAAAACGACAATATACCAGTGAATGTAAATACAGCACCCTTTGCGGTGATAGGGGGCGTTGTTGCCTCACTGGTAGGGGCTATCGGTAGGGATGATCTTTTGCCGTCCGCACAGCATGGAATGGTGGTGGCGGTCGCTATGATTTTTTTTTCCGGATTTTTAGAACAAATATCGCGCGGCGCGTTCTTTGTACAGTTGCGAGGGAATCCGTCCGACTCTCCTCTCCGTGGGGGAAACAAAAAAAAGGGGAAAACTAGAAAGAGAAGAAAAAAAAGAACAAGACGAAAAAAAGGGGGTGGTGATTTTAAAAAACACCGAACAAAAAAGAGAAGAAAAACCAAAAATAGAAGAAAACGAAGAAAATCCAAAAGGAAATAATTGGTTTAAATAGTTAAAAGGTGTAAAAAATTATATTTCGTTGTCATTATTAAAAGAATTCATAATTATATTAACAGCTTTTTAAGATATATTATTTTCTTTCATAAAATTATCTAATTCTCCAAACCTTTTTTTTATTGTGTATTTTTTTTCATATTGGTCTTCTTGATACCCCCAATTATCACTTAGGGTCTCCTCATTTAAAACAATAATAAGACTATCCATAAATTTTTTCATTTTTTTTATTAATTCTCCACAATTTCCTTCGAAATATTTTTTACCTTCGTCATCAAAACCTAATCTTATCACAATTTTTCCTAACAACTTTTTAAAATCATCTAAAGTCATATGTAATGGGTTTTTTATATAGTAACAACTCATATACCACCCTCTATTCTTATTATACCACTTGCGTATATTATCCGAATACTTTAATCCAATATTTACTTGATGCAACTTACTCGCAAATTTTCCAAATACACCAGGTGATATTTCTTTATTCCTCCACACACTCGGTTCAGTTCTTAAATTAATAAATACTTTCATAATTTTATTAATTTATTTATAATAATAAAATTATACTTCAATTTTAAGATATTTTTAATATGTATTCTTGACTTTTTAGAAAAAATATCAACGATTCATCAAGTTCAGTAATCTTTGTTGTCAATTCGAAAAAAAGAAAATCCAAAAGGAAATAATTGATTTAAATAGTTAATAGAATTATATGTAATGGTAAAAATTACAAATAATTCCTACAAGGATATTAAAAGTCATTATGACGATGTTTTAAACAAAGATAGAGCTTCTTTCAAATCTAGTAATGATGAGCCTACCCCTATCAGTTGTGTTGAAGAAATGATAAAAAAAATCCCTAAGAGCTTTTGGGATAGACCCCTTGAGAATATGAAAATATTAGATCCAGTTTGTGGAAATGGAAATTTTCATTCTGTGATTTATAACAAGTTAATTAAGAAAAATTTCTCTCCAAAAAATATTTTAGAAAACATATTATACTTCAATGATATTGATAATAATAGAACAACTATGATTGATTCTATATATGAAGCAAATAAGTATAATATAAATGTAACGACTCAAGATTATCTTGAGTACAATGAATCTCAACAATTTGATTTAATAGTTGCAAACCCACCTTATGCAAAACTATTACCTAATGGGAAAAGGGCATCAAAAAATCATAATTTAATAAAACCATTTCTTGAAAAATCATTAAAATTATTGAAACCTAATGGCTATTTACTTTTTCTTACACCTGACAATTGGATGTCATATGCCGATAGAAATAAATTAATACAAAGAATAACCTCATTACAAATTATGTATTTAAATATCCATACAGCAAAAAAATATTTTAAAAAGGTGGGTTCAAGTTTTACTTGGTATTTAATTAAAAATACTCCTGGAAAAAGAAAATTTATAGTTGAAGGTATAAGAAAAGGGATTAATTATAAAAGCAAGGTAAAAAGTGAAGTAAGAAAATACATCCCACTTGTTTATAATGATATAATTCAGTCTATATTACATAAAACAATAGATAGTGATTTACCAAAATTTAAGATAGAAACATCTAGCGATCTACATAAATATACAAAAAAACACTTGATATCTACAGAACAAGACGATGAACACCCTTACAGATTAATTCATACACCTAAACAAACAGTGTATGCTAGTAGACCACATAAATACCAGGAAGGATACAAGGTTTTTATTAGCACAACAAGTTATTATTCTGTAGGGGTAGATGAGTGTGGTATGACACAATCAATTGCATTTATAAGATGTGATGATATAATTAAGGCGCATAATATAAGAGATGTTTTGAAACACCCTCTCTATAAATTTTTAAATGATATTTGTAGATGGGGAAATTTTAATAACATTAGAATACTACAGTCATTTCCTATTTGTGATAATATTGATTTAGTATGGCATAAGTTTAATATTAATGAAAATGAAAAAGATTTTGTATTAAATTTTATTTAAAAGTAATTTTTAATTAAATGTATAATGCCTGGCAGAATTGTACATTTAAAAAAAAGACAAGAATTAAAAGACTTTATAAAGACAAGTAATGCTTTTGTAATAGATTTTACAGCGACTTGGTGTAATCCGTGTAAAACAATAGCTCCTTTAATTGAACAAGCTTGGAAACAAATAAATACTCATTTTGATATGGTAATAGTAGATGCGGACGAAGGAAGTGATATTTGTAGCTTTATGAAGGTAAAAGGTTATCCAACATTAGTTAGTTTTATAAATAAAGAAATTGCGGAGAGTGTTATGGGAGCTGATATAGAAGGAGTTAAACATTTTTTTAATGAAAGTTACAAAAAGATATTATCTTAATTTAATAGTTCTATTTAATTTTCTATTATATTTTTTAATAGTTTTATATTTTTTTCCCTTTATTATTTTTTTTCTTCCTCCCCTCATAATAGCAGTAATATGTGCTACTTTTTCTTCATTAATAGGACGAGTATAATTTATATCCCATATTTCTCTATTTTTAATAAATTCTCTAGGTAATTTAAAATGCCACTTCGTTGTACCCGATGATATACTGATGGTTTTGATATTCGTATAGGATTTTCTAGTACACATCAAAACTAACTTTTCAAAATTTTCTTTAAAATAACTATATAAGGCGTTAAAATCATCATTTATATCTGTTAAAGATTGCCTAGCTAATTCTGGCACAAAGCGGTAGACGTTCTTGTCCCAGAACCCGTCATATCCAGCTGTGATTGTTTGTTGGGGTTCTTGATCATCAAATTGCCCACCTGTTGTATTTTTGTAACCACAAAAAAAAGCTATCATATACGCGAAATACATGACTGGGTCTTTGCTTACTAATACATTACCTATGATTTCTCTAAAAACTGAAGTATCTAAATAACCAATAAGCCTGATCCACGTACGCCAATGCATACCACTTAGGCTTTCAGAAAACATATCATCAACTTGTTTTTGATTTTTGTTATTTATTAATTTTTTAAACTTGTTTTTATTTTTTTTTATAAACATAACCATAAATAGCCATTCAATAAATATACCAGATGGTATTCTATCATTTGGAATCATATCAACCGGGGGGTCCACGGGGGGAATTGTATAAATAGTTTGTTTGATAGTCATTTTTGAATACAATGTAGTAGAAATATAGAATACTAAACATTCTATTTCTTCATCACCAATACCATCATCCTCTAATAACATTTTCACAATTTGCATAAAAAAAAAGCCTTCACCTTGTAAATAACCGTTATTAAAATTTACTTTAAGTCTATCAGCTTCTATAGCAAACATTACATTTATACAAATTTCATATATTCTATCCGTTATTGTAAAGTGGTGCGGAGCTCCGCAGAGCGTTCGTAGTATATCACGATTCCACTGACCCATAGTACGAAATAATTCGATGATATATTCATCTTTTTCTCCGCCTAATCTTCCAGCAGCAAGTAACTCATTCTTTAACTGATCCATTTCTCTTCCGTTTCTCCTCTGAAAAATTTTATAAAAATCTCGGGGCAGCTGACTCTTATATGTATTATATTCCTGGCAAGCTTTTGTTATTTCTTCTTGATTTGGAAATCCACACCAACGCCACCAATTGAATTGTTTATCCATAGGGTCTCTTATATCTGTTGGTGGTTTTGTTATATTATTAGGATCTATAATATATGTGTATTTTGAGTATTTTGTCTCATTATTTGGCATATTATTATATACTGTGAATAAATTAATAAATATAAAATAATATAAAAAATTATATGGAGGATTTTGATTTAGATATAGATAATTATGGTTTAGAAGATATATTAAATCTTTTTCATTTAGATTATAAATTTGAAAAATCTAGTATGAAAAAGGCTAAAGCAATGGCATTAAAAACTCACCCAGATAAAAGTGGTTTAAAAAAGGATTTTTTTTTATTTTTTATGAAAGCTTATAAAATGTTAGAGGCAATATATGAATATAGATATAAAAAAGAACAGTGTGCTAAAAAACAAGAATATTCAACTGATATAAATAGAGAAAACCAACAATTATTAAAAAAATTAGATGGAAAAAGTGCGAAAGACTTTAATAAGTGGTTTAATAAAATGTTTGAAGAAGTGAGAGTAAAAGACGAGGATGTTGATTCAGGATATGGTAGTTGGTTTAAATCAAATAAAGATATAAATGAAGAAAGAGTAGAAGGACTTGGTCAAATGAGAGAAGCAATAGAAAGAAGGAAAAAGGAAACAAAGGCATTAGTAAAACATAATGGTATAAGAGAAATGGAAGTAGGCGGTGGTTATGGTTTATCTAGACAAAAACCACAAGAATATTGCAGTGATATATTTAGTAATTTACAATATGAAGATTTAAAAAAAGCCCATACAGAAACAGTTGTGCCAGTAACGATAGAAGATTACGAAGCTAGACCAAAATTTGATAGTGTGGAAAAATATGTAAGATATAGAGAACAACATAGACCAAATATGGTTTCTTTAGAACAATCAAAACAAATGATAAAAGATAGAAATACTGTAAATGATAAAG
>TARA_R110001592_G_scaffold62377_6_pt1 | contig 11633 bp, 18 predicted proteins | sample TARA_R110001592 | Tara Oceans TARA_R110001592 (sample SAMEA4398387) | marine metagenome | biome: Polar Biome; feature: [SRF] surface water layer (ENVO:00010504); material: water (ENVO:00002006), including particulate matter (ENVO:01000060) such as... | depth 5 m | reverse complement strand
ATGATTACAACTTCAATAAATGAACTAACATTTAATAGAATTAATGACAATAAAATGTATGATATGATGGGTAGAGAATTAACAGTAACTCCACTTGGTGTAATGTATATTAGAAATAATAAAAAATACATAAGAACAAAATAATGAAAAGAATATTATTAACATTAGTATTAGCTTTAGGATTACTAACAGCTAATGCGCAGATTGAAAAACTAGCAGGACCTAGATTAGGATTCACATTTATATCAGCAGGACCAATTGCAGATGTATTAAATGAAGGATTTGATAATGATATAGAAATGAATGGAAGTACAGGTTCAGCATTCACAACTTTATATGGTTGGCAATGGGAATCAAGATTTGCAGACGGCGGTGGCCAAGTTGTTGGTATCGTAGAATGGATTGTATTAGTTGGTGGAATGGAGAAAGGAATGTTTTTACCCTCAGCATCATCTATAATCGGAGCAAGAATGGATAATGGATTAGAATTAGGAGTAGGACCTAACTTATCACTATCAGGAATTGGTATGGTATTTGGTATAGGATATAATTTCAAATCCGGTAATCTAAATCTACCAGTAAATATATCAGTTTTACCAGGTAGAAATATGACAGGCGAAATTCATCACTATGATATGGACAATGGTAATCATTGGGAAGAAGAGTATAAATATAATACAGGTACTAGAATAGCTATTACCCTGGGTTTTAATATGAGTAAATAAATAAAATAAAAATTATGATTGATTGGATTAATGGCTTTGATGCCGGTAATAAAAAAGAAAAGTATAGTTTAACATTTAGACTAGGTACTTTTACAGTATTAGAAATGAGAGTAGATAGTAAAGAATTTAGATTTATGCTATTGAATTTAGGATTTAAAATATTATATTAATGAGTATTTTTCTTAGTGTATTTTTGTATTTTATTATAGGAACGTGTTGGATGGTTTTTCATTCAAACTATCTTATTGAAACTACTTTTTACGACAGACCAGCTGGAGGACCACTTTACCCATTATTTATGATAATCTTCTGGCCGATTGGAATGATAATATATGGATTATTAAAAATATTTAATTTATAATATGCAAGGACAACCTCAAGTAGACTTCAGTAAATCAACTGGAGTGAAATGTGAAAAATGTGAAAGTGAATTCTTTCAGGAAGTATATGTAATTAGAAAAGTAAGTAAGCTTATTGCGCTGACTGACCAGGATGTAGTTGCACCCATAAATACATACAGATGCGCTGACTGTGGTCATGTTAATGAGGAGTTTGCTCCTAAGTACGACTGATATATACTATAACTAAAAAAATTATACAAATATGGCATTTAATAGAGCTGCAATACAAGCGGCATTAAACGAAGCATTTAAAGAAACTGAATCATTAGGTTCTGTTAATCTTAATGAAGCTAATGAAATTAATGAAGCTGAAATGGATAAAAGATTCATGAAAGACTGGGAAAAAAGCTGTACTGCTTTGATAAATCACCTAAACCACGAATTAAAGAAACCTGAAAATAAAAAAGACCACTATAAAGAGTTAAATAACTTAATAAATATGGTAAAACATGCTTCTGATGTACCAAATAAGTTAGCTGCAATAGTTGGTACTAACTAATATAAAACAAAATAAACAAATTAATTATGGATAAAGTATTTGAAATTATAAACGCATGGTGGTTTAAAGCCGCAGCATGTGGAGTAATAGGACTTGGTTTCTGGATTTTTGGAAGTCAAATTATAGCTGGAGGTTTCTTCGGTTACGGTGTTGCTAAATTAGCAGACTACTTCAACGCAAACAAATAATAAAGTATATGACAGGATTTATTAAATGGCATAAATTAATGATTGGAAAAGCTCAATCATTTTTAAGAATTAACAATTATGAATCCTTATGGCTAAGCTGGTTAAAGGGATTAATAATGGGAATAATCATTATGTCCCTTTTTTCAGGTTGTTATATTTATGATGGTGCATATTATTCTGACCCTAATTATGATGATGTTTCAGCTTATCAAAATGAGACTATTCATTATCATAATAATAATGTTTATCATGGGTATTATCAAGGATTTTATTATTATTATGGACAACCACACTGGTACCCTTGGACTTATTATTATACAATAATGCCACATTACACATACAGTATATCTACACATATTCACGTTCATGTACAAAGTGGATATGCAGTTAATAGACCAAGAGGTACTAAGTTTAATAATCGTACAGTAGGTACTTATACACCTATAAATACTAGTTCAGTTATTAATAAAAGACCTATAAGAAATAATAGAGTTTATGTTAAACCTAATATAAATCATAACACAAGGCCTAACAATAATAAAGTAAATACTAACAAAGTAAATACTAATAGGAATAATAAAGTTAACATAAATAGAAACAATAAATCTAATAGGAATAATAAAGTTAACATAAATAGAAATAAGAATGTTAATACTAACAAGCGCTCTAACAGGAACAAACCTAGATAATCCTATATAATTACCATGAGCAATTTATTTAAATTTGAAGATAATAATGACTACACTAATATGAATGAGTGGGAGATTATGAACTTGGCAATGAATAATGCCTATACTTTTCTAATGGGAGGTGAAGACTGGAGTAAAATGAAAGACCCTATTGTATGGATGCCAATGAATCCTGAGAAGGCGGAATCTAAAGATGTATTTGATTCTACTGAAGATGAATATGATTCTAGTGGGACAATTGATATTTTAATTGCTTATTTTCAAGAGCAGGAAGAATATGAAAAGTGCGCAGACTTAATAAAGCTTAAAAAAGTAAGAAGCAATAGAGAAAAAGAATTTAATAATTTAAAAGATAAAATATGAAGGTATTAGTATTTGGTGGACAGGGATTTATTGGTTGCCACCTTGTAGATAATTTACTAGACAAGGGACATGAAGTTATTGTCTTTGATAGAATATATCGAAAGAAGCAATGGAAAGAATATGGATGGGAAGATAAAAACATTCAGTTTATATTAGGTGATTTAAAAGACGTTGATTCAGTAAGAGAGGCAGTTACTTTATGTGATAGATGGGTTAATTTAGCTGGATTATTAGGCACACAAGAAATGCTAGAGAATCCAATACCTGCAGTTGAGGTAAATATCATTGGGGCTTTACATATATTTGAAAGTGCTAGAATTCATAAAAAACCAGGCCTTCAGATTGCAGTAGGTAATTATTGGATGAATAATCCATATTCTTTAACAAAAAATACAACAGAAAGATTTGCGCTGATGTATAATAAAGAACACGGCACAGATATTAGAATTTGCAGAGGTATGAATGTATATGGACCTAGGCAAAAGCATCGACCTATTAGAAAGATATTCCCAAACCTAGTAATACCTGCACTATTAAATAAAGACATAACAATATATGGTGATGGTGAGCAAGTAATGGACTTAATATATTCTGCAGACATTGCAGAAGTGTTAGCAAGAATAACACTTGCAGATAATATACCAAATGATATATTATATGAAGCTGGAGTTGGCGGTGGCTTAACAATAAATAATGCAGTAGATTTTGTTTTAAATGCATGTAATAGTACAACGCAAGTTAATCATATACCAATGAGACCTGGTGAAGAGCCTGGTGCAGTTGTTGAAATTAGTGAACAAGGCTGGAAAGATTTAGAAGAGCATATAAATTATACAATTGACGATGTCACTCCTATTTACAACGCAATTGAAGATACAGTTAAATGGTATAAAGATAATTTAGATAAATTTCCATGGGATGAATAAACTGCCTGCTTATGTAATATACAATTCACCAGTAGCTACTACAAAGACTATTGCTGAATCAGTTAAGCAGAGCTGTGAAGAATATGGCATTGAAGCATTTCTATTTGATGGAATTTGGAAAACAGAAGCAGAATCTTTTTTACAAGAAAGAGGTATAACACTAAATGAGAATTGGTGTAAAAATTCAGAATACTATAAAGACAGAAATCAAGTAGAAAGTTTAATTGAAGCATTTAAATTACCAGGCCATCAAGGATGTTTTGCGTCTCATTATTTATTATGGGAAAAGTGTATAGAATTAAATACTGCAATATGCGTATTTGAATATGATGTAAATGTACACAGAAAATTACCAGAAGATATTTTAGAAGGATGGGATGATGTTCTTCAAATTTGCTCTACGGCAAAAGGTACTTGGCGACATGATTTTACAAAAGACTATAATTTTAGTGATTTCAAAATTATTGAATATCCTTGGCCACACTTTTCATTATCAGGCTCTACTGGATATATTGTAAAACCAAGTGGTGCTAAAAAATTAATTGAAACTGCAAAAGAAAAAGGATATCTAGGAGCTGATACTTTTTTAAATAGGGATTGGATTGATTATAAAAAATTATCTCCATGTATTGCAACTAAGTCTCATGAATTTTCAACAGTAGAACCTAGTAAATTTTTTGATGAATTAAAGAATATATAATCTATGAAATTACAAGGATTTACTCAATTTAAAATAGATAAACTAAAATTTAATTCTGGGCCAACTAAACAACACCAGTCTTATATTGATGAGGGAACTCCTCTTTTAACTATTACTGCAGGTGATATTCCTATTAAACATCCACATCTTAATAGTAGTAATAAAGTAAAGTTAGAACTACAGAAAGTTAAATCATTTCAATCAAGTGAAAGAGCAAAAGGTCTTGCAGAAAAATGGGATACTGGATTTTTAAATAAAATGGAATCTGTCGTTAATGAAGCAGGTTATAATTTCGATTCATCTTATTTTGAAAAACTTGCAGACACACTTAGGAACTTAGTAATTATACTAAAATATAAATATAATAGACCAAGGCCATATCAGCTTGCAGAATATCATAATATAGAATTAGAAGAATTTGAAACACATACTTCTAAAACACCATCATACCCAAGCGGCCACAGTTTACAGGCAATGGGAGTTGTACTTATTGCAAATGAGTTATATCAAGATAAAGAGCTTAATAAAATATTACTCCAAATGGCCTATGATGTTGCTGATAGTAGAGTTGCAGGAGGCTTACACTTACCATCTGATAACGGCTATTCATTTGAAATAGCAAGATATATAAATAAATTCATAATTAAATAAAACATAAAACTATGGCAATTAAAACATTTGAAGCTTTTGTTAGTGAAAAAAGCTCACCGAAATTAAACGAAAACCCAGCAGTAGCTATGGCTGCAGCTGATATGCTTTCAGACGCTTACGACGAAATGAAAGAGATGATGAAAAAGGAAGCTATGACAATTGATTCTGATGACACTAACATGACAGCTAACGAAGCTATGTGTGAAATGATGAAAGAAAACGCTGCAATGGCTGCAATGGCTGCAAAAGAACTTACAGAAACGATGAAGAAAGAAGCTCATGTGCCAGGACATGATGAAGATTCTAGTGAAGGTAAAGTTAATGAAAATCCAGCATTAGCTGCAATGGCTGCGGATAAATTAATGGAAATGATGAAAGAAGCATTTGACGTGAAGATGGAAGAAATGATGAAGTCAGAAGGCATGGCAAAAGATATCGCTAAGGATGTTGCAGTAGATGCTATTTCTAAGAAACTAGATAAGTAATTTAACATTAACTTAACATAGACTTAACTATTTTTTAACACGGTTTAAGTAAACAAAGATGTTCCATGTACATATATATTACATGGAACATTTTAGTGAAAATAAAATTGATGTAAGCCCAGTAATTTATATAGCCACAATGATTGTTGTATTTTTACTGGCACTCTAATAATATCCCATATTATTAGTTAGCAAAAAGAGACAATGCTGTCTCTTTTTTAGGGTCGTTTTGTCAGCTAAATACTTTGGGTTCTGAGGATTATTTCTTATATTAGTACTATAATAAAAAATAAATAAATATGTTTTCAGAAGACAACGAAGAGCAAAACTTAGAATCACAGAATGAGATGGATAGAATTAAAGCAGAAGCTGCAATGAAATATCAAAAAATCTTAGAACTTGAAAAATCAATGATAGATGGATATACTGCAATTAAAATTGGAGGTATTGAAGTACTTGAGCCATATAAATCAGATGGCAGTATTGATGTTAAAGAAACACTTCAAATAATGATTGACCATTTCGCAGACCCTTCGCGCGAAGAATATGAAAAGTGTGCATTTTTACACAACATCTTGATTAACTTATAATATATACATTATGGTGAGTATTGTAAATCACAATGAGCTGGAACGCAATACGAATAATTATAACATCAGAAACTTTAGATACGGCTGTACTACAATGTTCAGCTGTATTAGGGGTTGAACATAAAAGAGTCAGGCAGATACTAGAAAAACATACAGAGACATTTAAATGTGAAGATGGAGATGGTTATTACTATAAATTTAAAATAGATAACGTAGATAAAACAGTAGCAGAACTTCTGAGCCTATAATGATGATATATAAAACAAATACACATATACATGTCAAAATTTAAAAGATATAATGAGTGGTTAAATAAGGATTTAGATGAAAATCTAAATGAAAGTTTAGGCGCAGAAAATACCACACCGCCCGTAAATGACGACCTTGAAGATATTAGATTTTTTAAAGGAGGAGTTGCTCAACTTAATGACTGGTTAAATAAGAAATTAGAAAGCCAGAATAAAACATGGAATCCCTATGCTGAAATGAATTATAAGCATCCAGTTGAAAGATATGAGAAAGATGATTCAATTGGATATCAAGACTATAATCATGGTAAAGATTCAGCTCCTGAAAATGCTAAAGCTACTCGAAGAAGAGGTAGTAAAGTAGACCCAGCTAAATTTCCATCAAGCCTAGATGAAGCTATTGAATTAGTTCATGTATATAAGGATGGTGAACTTTTTGGTACTGGTGAAATAGTTAAAGGTAAAGACAAGAAAATTAATGGCAAGAACAATAAGCTTATAAGATTTGATGGAAAGAAAATTGAGTATTATCCAGAGGAAGATGTAAAATTAGTTGAATCAGTTAATGAAGAACTTGTTAATGGCGGAGACCATTATAGAGTGGGTGATACTATAACATTTAGGTTAAAGCGCGAGGCTATTACGGGTGAAATCGAAAAGATTAAGAATAATAAAAAAGACCCAGCTTCTAGTGAATTAGAAGTAAGACATCAAAAGGGGTATACAGGACCATCTAAACGATATTACACAGATACTATCTATGCTGACCAAATCGTAGTAAGCGATAGCTATGGAAAATGGAGCATTAAAGAATCAGTTAATGAAGCAACATTCAGACCAAACTCAGGTACGATGAGTGGTGGTACATATACTTTAGATGATAATAAATATGAATTAAAGAAAGATGTTAAAGGCGCTATAATTGGTAATAATACTAATATAACATTACCAAAAGGAACTGTTCTATATAATTTACCTGGCGGTTTAATGGCAGACCATGAATCTTTAAAAAGATACGCTAATAGAAACAACAACATATATTTTGAAAAACCTAATTTTTCAGGTATAGCGATTAGACAAACTCGAGATATATTAGCAGCTATTGAAAAGAACAGTAAAGTTTTAGAATCAGTCAATGAAGCAACTGATGGTTGGCATGATGTTAAACATAAATATGCTTACGACCCAAATGAAACTACTACTATTGATGGTACTGTTTTAACTAACGGTATAACCATGAGAAAGTTTATGAAGATTTGGAAGAAAGATGTAAAGCTTGAAAAGAAAATAGGTGGGTCCCCTGATGGAAGTCTAGTTAATTACTATGCAAAACAGTCTTATGAAATGGCAGTATATCTTTATAATCAATATGGATTTGATTTTGAAGTTGAATTTTATAGAAGCTCATGGAATTATGGAGGACATATAAATCCTACATATTATCTTAAAGGACCATGGGAAACACGTAAAGCACCAATACAAATTAATACAGGAAGAGCTGGTTCTACCGGTTCTGTATCATTTCATGGAATTTTAGATGGAATAGGCATGGAAGGTGCTGGGTATAGAAGCTCTAAAGTTGAAGCTGGAGTTCATTATAGCTGGCAAGTATATCCTGTAAAAGATATGTCAGAGTTGTTTGAAATAATTTATAAGAGTTTTGAAAGAACATTTGATATGGAAATGACGGCAAAGAATATGGTAACACTTGGAAAAGGTTTTGTGAAACTACGTAAAGCTTGGATGAAGATATGGGGTACAGGTGGTAAACTGGATAAAGCATACATAGAATTTGCAGACTTAAGACCTCGTAAAAACTTTGGCATATATTATTCACGCCCAGAATTATTTCCTAAATATGTTAAGTGGTATATAGATTTACCTAGAGAATTTAGACATCCTGATGAGTATGGAGGTCAAGAGCATTGGTCAGATAAGAAATGGGAAGTAAGTGCAGCAGAAGAAAAAGTATCATCAATAATTTTTGATTTTTGTAATAAGCACGGAATAGATGCAACAATAAGTGCAGATAAATAATAAATATAATATGAAACATTTAAAAAGATTAAACGAACATTTAACTGAAGCTAAAGTATCATACAATTTTTCTGAAGAAGAATTAAAAAGAGTTTTAAAATTACTTGGAAGAAGCGCTAGTACTGAAGTAAAAATGATTAAAGCATTTGAAAAGGCATTAGGTAGAAAACTTACAAGAGATGAATTATTTGAATCAGTAGTAACTGAAGACCACGGTGGTGAATCAAGAATGGCCAAATCAGATTTATTTAAGATAGCTAATTATGGACAAGAAATACATGATATGTTAACTGATGAAATGAATCTTCCTGAATGGGTAGAATCAAAGATAACTAAGTCTGCAGACTATCTAGGTTCTGTTAAGCATTATCTTGAGTATGAAATGGAAGCTGGTGAAACATTTGAGAAAAGAACAAGTGGGCCTTTCGATGCTAAAAAAGTTATTAAAATACTTAAGAAAAACCCAGATGCTATGTTCTTTTTAGGACATGGTAAGTCAATGAATTATGCAGAACCTGTTAAGGATATTCCAAGAGATGCTGAGTCTGGATTCTTTTCAGATGAAGATGGAGAAGAATATGAGTTTGACTTTGCAGATATAGAATTTGTAGATGAATCAGTAGTAGCTGAAAGTATGAGCCCAAAGGTTGCATCAGAAAAACTATTTAATGAATTAACTTCTGGAAGAGCTATTAAATCTTACTCTAAATCAAAAGCGTTAAACATTATTGATAAGTTTTTATCAAAATGGGTAATTGGTGAAGGTAAATTAACTGAAGCAGAAGACTACAAATATAAGAAGTATGTAAAAAAAGCATTTGATAAAATACAGGATGAGATGTTCGCATTCAGAAATGCAATGGGAGTCAAGCAATCAGCTCAAGCTGACTCTAAGATAAAGAAAATATTGGAAGAATTGCATAAGAAGCTAATATATTTGAAGGAAACAATGAAGAATAAAGGCTTGACAGAAGGTAAATTAAATGAAAGTGTGATTGGTATAACAACTGATAAATCCTTTAAGCCTGCTGACTTACAAAAAGCATTAGATAAAGCTAAAGTTAAATATAAAATGAATCGTTTATCAATGACTCTATCTGTATTGAATTTAGATAAGAAATACTACGATGATGCTAAACAAGTTGTTGACGATTTAGGACTTACTGTTATGATGGCAAAAGAATCAGCAATTAATGAAGCTGAAAAAGGTTCTGAAGAAAGAGAGAACCGTGAAAAGCTAAAAAAATATGCTGAGAAAATAAGTAAAGCCGGAGAAGCAGCCGATAAAGCTAGAGATAATGCTAAGAAAGCGGAAGACAAGAAAGACCCAGAAGCAGAAGCTGTTGCTAGAATTCAACTTCAAAAAGCAAACGCCCAAGCAGTAATAGCTAAATCAGATGCTAGATTATTTAAACATAAGTTACAAAAAGAAAAGAAGAAAAACGAAGGTAAAGTAACTGAATCATTTAATGATTTTTTAAATAATAGAAAATAAGATAATAATTCTTAATTAATTGTCAAAGACTAGAAAGAAAAAGCGAACTGTAAATACTCTTCTGCAACAAGAAGATTATTATTTTGACAATAAAGGTTTGATGGTTTTAACTAAAACATACCTCTTAAAAAGAGGATACTGTTGTAAGTGTGACTGCAAACATTGCCCTTATACAAAGTAAACATTTCAGAATATTCATATATAACCTATAGAATATAACTAATTAATATGGCAGATATACATAAAACTTCAATGGGAAAGAAATTCTACGAAAAGGATATTCCTGCAATCATGCTTCAACTAAAAAGAATTGCAGACGCTTTGGAAAAAGAAAATACACTTACTGAAAAGAGATTAAAGATGGAACATGTTTCTTTTGTAAAAGAACAACGTTCTACTAGAGCAGGTACAGATTACAGAACCTATAAAACAGGCAAGGATGGCCAAGCGACAACAATCGAAGACTAAATTTGAAGGTACTGTAAATGAATGGCTAGATAATATAAGTGAAGAGCCTGTAGTTTATATGAGAAAGCCTAAGGGGCGTAAAGTCTATATTTGGCATGAAAAAGGAGATGACTGGTTTAATAATGTAGCACCTAAAGGTAAATCATCTGGCTGGACTATTAAAAAGGATTTACCTGGTTTAGTACGTATGTATATGGGAAATGGCTATGAACTTTATATCGATAAAACTAATGAGTAAATTATTACTATCTATACTACTGTTTCTTACAGGACAAATTTTAATATGGTTTCAAACTAACGGCCAATTTCTATGGGAATGGTTTGTAAAAAATCCTTTAATACTTTCTGTTATTGGAGGTACAACTATATCATATACATTTATATTAGGAACAAAATATGCAGTAGAGCATTTTGATGGTTTATTATGGCCTGGTAGATTTTTAGGATTTGCATTAGGTATATCGTCTTATGCTATTTTAACTTGGTATTTTATGGGTGAAGGTATAACACTAAAGACATTTACGTCACTTATACTCGCAGTAGGTATTATTTGCGTGCAATTATTTTGGAAATGACAAAAGATTATTATCACATATTAGGCATAAATAGAAATGCAAAGGACAATGATATTAAAAAAGCATATAGAAAGCTTGCTAATAAATATCACCCAGATAAGCCTGGAGGTAATGAGGAAAAATTCAAAGAAGTTGCAGAAGCTTATAGTGTATTAAGCGATTCTAAAAAGAAAAATCAATACGATAATCCAGCATTTAATAGAGCCCGAGGAATGGGAGGACAGGGTAATGGGTTTGATTTTGATTTTAACATGGGAGATGTCAGTGATATATTCGAGCAATTCTTTGGCCACCCATGGAATACAGATAAGGCTAGACCTAGAACAACTAAAGGCCCTGATGTTAGAATTCAAATGACTCTTTCATTTATGGAATCATTTCATGGATGTACAAAGATATTAGAAGTTGAAGGTGAAAGAACTAGAATAAATATCAATCCTGGTATAAAAACTGGCCAGCAATTGAGAATTAAAGGTAAAGGGGCTCAAAGTAGATACGGCGGACTACGAGGTGATATACTTATTTCAATAGACGTAATTGTAGATATTAAATGGTTAACTAGAGGAGATGATATTTATATTGATGTTAATGTT
>TARA_R110001592_G_scaffold4729_2_pt1 | contig 11633 bp, 9 predicted proteins | sample TARA_R110001592 | Tara Oceans TARA_R110001592 (sample SAMEA4398387) | marine metagenome | biome: Polar Biome; feature: [SRF] surface water layer (ENVO:00010504); material: water (ENVO:00002006), including particulate matter (ENVO:01000060) such as... | depth 5 m | reverse complement strand
AGTTGATTTAATTGATTTTTTGTTTCGATAAGGTAGAACATACCCTACCATTGTATGAAAGATTTATCTAATAACCACTTCTTCTACCACCAGGAGTTTTTTTTATTGAGATATATGATTTAGGTGTAGGTTGTTTTTTTGAATAATATAGTTTAGGGTGGGGTAAGTTTGTATGAACAGGACCTACCATAGGCCCCTTTTCATGTACATGATATTCCCCCACATATTCCTTCCCATTTTCTAAATAGAGCTCTTTTCCTTCTGTAAATAGGTTTGTGTGTAGTAATTTTTCTTCTACTCTATGCTCATCTAGTTTAGTAAAGAAATAATTAATAGTTCTAAATTCTTTTTGGGCTATTTTTATACTTATTGTATTTTTTTTAAAAACATTACCTGTTAAATGCCATATTAAACTCCCCTCTTCATATAAATTATAATCATATTTTTTATCTTTTTTGACTATCTTTTCAGATGTTTTTTTGTTTATTTCTATAAAATGGTTCCCATTAATTCTTTTAACAAAATATCTTACAAAAAAACCTTTTTTAATTTCTTTTTCTGTAGGTTTTGGTTTTTCTGAGGGGATGGGGGTTGTTCCTATTAAAAATTTATCTATACTTTGTTTAAGATATTTATGTTTTTTAACGTCCTTTGATACCCATGAGTCTTCATCTCCCTCATTGTCGTCCTCAGTTTCAGCAAGAATAAGTTCTTTTCCTAAATTTATAGTATTAATTCCTGCGTAATACCTTCCACTAGAAAGTAATATATACTTTCCAACATAATGTTTACTAATATCATATCTATATACTAAAAGATCCCCAGGAGTATATTTAATTGAATATTTAGATTTAGGTAAGTATGCCATTTATGATAAATATTTTGAGGGATCTGAAGTACCTGTTTTCTTTTTATTTATTGCTGTGCCATTTGATACTTTTGGCCACCAAGTTGGATTTGCTTCTCCATCATACACTTCATAATGTAGATGTGTTGCTTTAGAACTTCCACGACCTTTATCAGCTATATTCCCCCCCATAATACCAATTACATCTCCTTGTTTTACTGTTTGTCCTTTTTTTACTTTCATTTCTTTAATATGACAGTATCTAGTTTGAAATAAATCTCCGGTTGTTGAATGGGTTATTTCTATAGTACCCCCACAAGCTCCTGTTTGAAATTTAGCTTTTTTTACTACTCCATCAGCAGGAGCCAATATATCATCCCCTGATACTCCTCGTTTACTAGCTCTTATATCTACCCCAAAATGTCTTATCCACCCTTTGTCTGCTTTTCTTTCTTTACCCCAAGGAGATGTTATAAAAATTGAATGAGCAACTGGATTTATAAGTCCATCTTTAGGACCTTGAGGGGTCTTTTCACCATGTTGTTCGCCATCAACATCATCTAAATAATCTACATTTACGATGATATCATCAGATAACTCATTAGCTCCATCTCCTGGTGAGGTATTTAATAAAGTTAATTGTCCATTTAATTCAGTTGTCCAATCTTGGGTTGCTGATATTTTTTGTGATTCTCCTTTTACTATAAAAGCAATATCCCCTCTTTGATAACCATGTGGTAATTTATCCGGATGTATTTTAAATAAGTTAAGGGGACTAATACCTGATATACCATCCATTCTTAAATTAAATTCTAAAGGTATGATTGCATTTCTATCACTTGTTGCCTCCATATTATATTGTCCTGCTTTTGGGTGGTCGGGACCATGCATTGAGGTTTTTAGAGGATATCTTGCATTTATTGAAATTAATAATCCTTCTAATTGTTTTGCAATTTCTATTGCTGCTGGTGCACCTAAATTGCTATGAAACATAGCATGTCCATCTCCAAAATATTGTGTTTTTTCAGCTATTTCAGCTCTATATTGGTTATTTGATCTTTTTTGATAATCTGAAAGATCTCTTAATAACTCCCTATATTTTTTCATATCCTTTTTTAGAGTTACTAATGCGACATCAGCTTGTTCTGCCATACTTTTAGCATCTAATTCATCATCGGTAAATCTATTTTGGATATTTTTATGAAATGATTTAAAAGACATAGCATCTAAAGATTGGGCATTATTAGGTGATTGAGCTGCTATAGAAACTATATCAGCCATATCTGAAGATATTTTTGAGCTAAAATTAAAATCCCTAGTTATTGAGTTTGTACCTTGTGGTACAAAGGTATATATGTCAGTAGGAACTTCTCCTGTAATTGTTTTATCTACTACTCTAGCTACATGGGGTCTTTCGTGTTCAGTTTGTATTGAAAAATCATAATAACCTGCACAGGCTGTGTTTACATCCCCCCATATTCGATCTAAAAAATCATAAAATGAAAATTTTTCTTTTAATCTCATTTCCTTTTTATCCTCACCTCCCTTTACTGGTGTTGATACATTTTCATATCTCATACTTTCATATGTAGTTAAAAGATGATCTAAATTAAAATAAATAAGTCCTATAGATTGATTTGTAAATCTTACATCAGTATAAGATGTAAGGGGTTGATAATTTTCTGCTGCATTATGGTTATCTTGATCAAATTCTGCATTATCCTTATCATCAAAATCAACTTTTTTTTCTGCAAGATCAGGTCTATATTCTTTATGATAAGCTGCTCCTGTTTTGCCTTTAGCTTTCATATCTGCAATAGCTGCCGCTGCGGTCCATTTTTCCCCCGTAGCAGGATCTATAGATCCATCTTTTACCCCATCTTCATTTACATAATCACCATCTTCATTTACTGATCCCGTTACGTGTATTTCATAATTTTTATTTTTATATTTGTCTAGAATTAAACTATCACGAAATTGGTGAGGCATTGCACATACCCCATAATCAAAACTTTGACCCAATAATTCCTGTAGTTTTTTATCATCTACAGCAGGGTTTAATTTATTGTCTGAGGGTAATGAATAATCTAAATAATGTTTTGGGTTTGCATCTTTATTATACCAATTATTTTTTGGATTTGGATCAGTTTTAGAAAATATTTTACCATCATTAAGCCTATTATCATATGCTCTTTGTCCATCATTTAAATAAGATAATTCTACTAAGGGTTCATGCTTTTTTTTATAACCAGGAGTAATTAAATGGTTTATAATTTGACACATTAAATCCCATCTTACATAAACTGTTTTTTCTTTCTTTTGTGTGTCATTTATATTCTTACCATCTCTTGCTGCTCCCTGATCAGATTCATCATTTTCATGTTTGGTTCTTGTTTCTTCTGTAATTGATGTTTCTTGCATAAAAGTCCCATATAAAAGAGAATCATAACCTCTTTTCTCCATTCTTACATCTCTCTTTAATTCTTTTGCTAAGTCCGCAGAAGAAACCTTCATTATGTTTTTAATAAGGTCTGTTATTATGCTAAATCCCTTAAGATAGACATCATCAATTTTCTTTAATTTGATTTGACTTGATTTTAAAGCTTTATTATCTTTACCTGCTTTTTGGTCTTTTTTCTGTTTTGCTACCCCATCACTAGTAGTTCCAGTACTTCCATCTCCAAACCACAAAAATTCACTCCAGAATCCCTTGTGAAATATATAACCAGGTCCATCAAACATACTTGTTATATCCTCAGAAGTTCCCTTCATATTAATATACTTATTATTTCCCGCTCTATCTAAATTTGCTTTTATAGATCTTAATAAATATGTAAATCTATCTATAACTTGTACGTTTACGTCATTTGAATTAGGTGCTAAATGTGTAGGAATTGTTATTTTTGCACTTTTTAAAGATTCTAATATTTCACCATGTGCTATAAGTTCTGTTGTACATTCATATCCCCCACTTTCATTAGCTTTAAATGAAAAATTTTTAATGTTTCCTATAAAACCATCATAATTTCCTGAGGATTGCTGTTTTCTTTCAATTATTAGTTGATTTAGATAGGTAAGATCAGATGATTCGTTAAAAAATTCTTGAAGTACAGGAAAAGGTTGAGCATTTACTTGTCCTTCTATAGTTCCCCCATTATAGTTACTAATAAAGGGAGCCCATCCCCACTCTAATAGAATAGGATAACCGGGTCTCATATATAGGGTTTCTAATATTTCTAATTGACGTCTATTATGACAAACAAAATTTATTGATGCTTCTCTAAGTGAACCATCATCTGATTTTGTTCTAATTTCTGCATCTGTAATACCAGGCATAGGTACTATACCAAATTCGCCATCTTTATCTGCTCTTAGTCTTGTATCCCCATATGCTCCAGTTTTGTTTGATATTCCTTGTCTAGGGCCTCTTACATAATCTGGACGCGCAATTATTTTTGTCTCAGCTAATTGAACTCGGGTGTCAAATTGTAAATTACGGAATTTTGCATCTTGATATACTTCCATTCCTCCATCATATATTTTATTATGATTATAATCGAATATAGTAGTATAACTTTCTGCAAAATCTACTCCCTCATATGAGAAAATCTTTAATTGTGGTGCATCAATGGCCTCTTGTGATGCAGCTTCTTCTGCCTCAATCTCTTCCTCTGTAGGTTCTCTATCCTCATCGCTTAATACATTTCTATCCATTATCCCTCCTTCTAAAACCCAATCTTGTGCTAATTGGGATCCAATTCCATACTTTTCTTCTTCTGTATCATCTAATAAATCATTTTCTTGCCTTATGTTTACCCCTGATGCCATTCTAATAACACATTGTTTTGCACGGGTATAAGTGTAATATAAATCAGGACGATTAGTAGTAATTCCCTCTGACAATACTTTTTTTCTTAGATTTAATTGATTCTGAACATAAGGTTTAAAAGGTTCAAATATCCCTTTGAGTTTAGACATAACTTATTTATTATTTATTTATATTTTTAAAATTGTTTAATATAGTATCAATTCTCATAGGGATTCTAATTTCTAAACCTGAAGATACACTATAACTATCTCTTCTAACTTTATCAGGGTTTGCTTGAGCAATTATCCACCAAAGTCTTACATCTCCATAAAACTGATCAGCCATTAAATCAAGTCTATCACCAATTATTGTAATAACATATGTATCATTTACAGATAAAACAATTTCAGGATATTTTATTGGTCTTAAAATTCTTCCTTTATCTTTATCTTGTTTAACTTTAGTATATTGGTTTCTTTCTTTCATTTATTTTTAAAAGATTTATGATGGTAATTCTAATTTAGGTAGATCACCTTTAGCTCCTATAAACGGAGATTGATCTAAGAGATTAGTTGGCATAAAGTCGTGTGTTGGGGTAAAACTAACAGTTATATCTAAGATATGAGGTAATATTAACATATCAGAATCCATATCATCGTCCGCTTTTATTTCCCAAGGATAATCTGTTTTCCATGCTAAACCCACACTGTTTAATACTCCAGGTACTCCTTTAACCCAATCGCCTACAGTTAATCTCATGTAGGGGGTTGTCATTCTATCTCCTGCATATCCGGGAGCTGTTTGAGATACTAAGTAATTTACTTTTCTATATAAAGGTATCATCTCATGACGTGTTTGAGCTGCTATTTTAAAAGATAAACCTATTTTTCTACCAAAACTATTATAAGTATAAAAAGGTTCAGGTCTACCATTATATTTAACTTCATTAAAATTAGCACTATAATCATCTGATAAAGAATCTAAAAATGCTCTAAAATATATTGTTTCTGAGTTAAAGGGATTTGAATGATCTATTACTTCAAATTTAAAAGGTATAAAATCCTTAATAGTCTCATATATACCAAAATCTGTTTTTGTATTAGAAACAATATCAACCATATTAAGTCTATCTATCTTATGAGAACTGTCTTTTAAAGGTACATTATATCCTTTAGGACCATTAAAAAATTCTCCTATGTCATCTAAACTTATTCCTATAAGAGCATCAAGGGGGTCTGTTTTTTCTGCAAAAGAACCTAATCCATATTTTTGGTGTATATCTGTTCCTGCTTTTTTAAATTTTCCAAAATAATTTCCCTGGTTGGGAAATAGATCTTCTCCAAAAGGAATTAGACCTCCTCTTTTAATATTTGAAGCTCCTGCTGCTGTAATTTGTGCTAAAGTATTTAAACCTAAGTTATATACTTTAGGTTTAAAGGGAGTTAAAAGTTGTAATGCTGTTTCTTTAGCAATAAATTGTTGACCTTGAGCTGTTTCATATATAAATTTACTCATTCTATTAAAGTCAGTTTCTCTTCTTTGTAAATTAAATTTTGTTCCCCCCCTTACAACATTATCTATTACGGGGCCTCTAGTATAACCTTCTCCTCCATATTCAAATGTAGGATCAGCATTATTATCAGCACTAAAAGTAACTCTATCACCTAATAGGGGTCCATTATTTGAAGTTTGGTCGTTACCAAATAGATCACTAGTTCCATATTCTCCAAAAGATCTAACTTTAGAACCCGCAGATTCATTAGATTTTCCTAAAGTATATAACTTATTACCTCTATTTATACCACCAACCCATATATCTTCCCCTTGAACTAAATCAAATAAAGAAGATGAATGGGTAAGATTAGCGCTGTTTATTAATGACATTTTTTATGCTCCTGGAGGTAAATTATCTAAATATCGTGTTGGAGTTAATGCATCTAAATCTTGGTCTTCAAAACCAAGGGCCTTAGGAGCTAGTTCTGCAAGTATATCAGGGGCATATGTTCCTGTTCCCCCCTGATTAGAATTTAATCCTATTTGACTATTTGCACTTGTTACTGTATTGTCTCTAACTAAAGCTAATAGGGGTGATTTAGTATTAAGATCTCCCCCGTCTTCAAAAGCTATATCAAAGGGTGAACTTGATGGTTTTCCTGTTCCCCTATCATAAGTACCATCTGATGGTGGGTTTTGTCCTACTGGATTTCCGTTAGCGTCCGTTAAGTTTCCTGTAGGATCGGGAATACCTAGAACATTTCTGTCTAACATTGATTTTTTGTCTACTAATGACATAATTTTATTGTTTTTAAAGTTAATATTGTTTTCATTGTTTTTATTTGTTATAAATATTTAATTATCTAAATTTTGTTCCATAATGTGTGTCTGCTTTTACAGCATCAAAACCACTGTATGAAATTGAGGCTAAAAGTGAGCCCACGCCTGAAGCTGCTGTTGCAACAGATATTTTCTTTAATAATGCTATTGATTCTGCTTGGAATCTTTCTTCTCTAGCATAATTTTTTCTATCCATTTCAGATCCAGCACTACTTCCTCCTAAATCAGTTCCTGTTGCTATTTGATCTTCTGGATCTAGTTGAATTGATCCTTTTTCCCCACTTACTACTAAAGCACCCGATGAATCTATTATCCCATCTGATATTTTTTTCATAGGTAATAAAGTTGTTTGTTTTTCTTCAGTAGGTCTAATAGAGAGATCTTGTTGTCTTTTAGCTATTAAATTTTCAGTAATTCCATTAGAAAATTCTTGTTGTTTTTTAGCCATTACTTCTTGAGACATTTCTTGTGATTTGTACTCATTAGTATTTGGTTCAGACATAACAGAAACAATATTTTTTGTTAAATTCTGTTGGATTGAGGGTGTTGATTTTTGTTCTTCTTCTTTATTAATAATAGCTGAAAGTATAACAGACTTAAAATCAGCCATTTGAGTTGGAATTGATTCTTCTTCAGTTTTTGGTCCTATAGGAGTTGTAGGATTTTTTGGTTTTATATTCTCACCAAGTAAATCAGTTCCTACTGCTACTGAGTCATCTGGGTGTAGTTGGATTGTTCCCTTTTCCCCACTTACTTGTAAACCTCCATCAGGGGAAATAAAACCATCATCTATTGTTTTAGCTTGTGATGTTGCTTCTTTTTTAGCTTTATTTGTTGCGTGGGCAACTGCTGCAATCCCCCCTATAATAGCTAATGCCCCTATTCCTAAGGTCCATGCACTCATAGTAGCTACTGAAAATGTACTTACTGATGCAAATGCTGCTGCTAAAGACATAGCACCTGATATTAATCCACCTAATTTAATTAAGCCTATAGCTGCTATAGCCGCATACATTAATCCTGAGTTATCAGCCATACCTGCTAGCATATTAGCTACTACATCTAAGGCTGGTGCTAAATAATCTACTACTATTGATGATGCTTTTGTCATTAAGTCATTCATCTTTTCCTGAGTAGATCTTTTTTCTAAATCAGCAGCTGCTGCGTAATCTCCATTTTCTCTAGCTTCTGCTGCTAAAGCAGCTAAGTTTTTATTTTTATAAATAATGTCAGACATTTGGTCTGAATTCATTCCTAAAGCTGCAGCCATTTTTTCTTTAGCGAGAACATTCATAGTAGACCACTCATGTTCATCAGCCATATTAGCATTAATTTCTCTTGTTAGAGTTTCATAATCACCTGTTAAGGCTGCTAATCTAGCTTTTTCTAAATTAAGTTGTTTTCCTGTAAATAACTCTGCTTGTAATTCTGCTTCAATTGAGGATTGAAAATCTAACATAGCTTTCCCCGATGAAGCAACTCCCTCAAGAGTCATACCAAGTTGTTTAGCTGTTGCAACTGCTTTAGTTATTGCAACAACATTGAACCCCATGTTAGCTGCCATTTCCCCCGTTATTTTACCTGCTTCTTCTAAAGCTGCATTAACATTTAGTCTAACTCCAAATTCATTGGCTGTTTGTCTTACTGTTTCTCTTGCTGCTTCTGTTACTGTTGATGCTGCTTGACCTGATGACATCATAGTGGTTGCAAATCTTCCTGCAGCTTCAGCAGACATACCTGTTAGTTTAGTAAGTGAAGTTATTTCTCCTATTACATCCTTCCTTATAACTGTGCTAGCTACACCAAACTGGTCATTTAAAGTGTTCATGGCTGCTAATGTATCCTGAGTTGTTATAGCCATTTTTCCTGATTCCATAGCAATGTCAGCCATTTTTACTCTCATTCCGGAGGCTGCCTCATTACTTAACCCCATATCTTTTGAAAGCTTAGTGGTTTCTTCATTAACTGCCATCATAGTGTTCCAAAGGAAGTTACCTACATCTCTTGCTGAGTCAAATTCAATCCAAGACAAAGCAATATCAAATGCATCCTTCTTCATAGAGTTCATGTATTCCGCTAATCCTTCTCCTGCTGTTCCCCCCCTTAATAAGGATTGTTCCATCATGTGTATAGCCTCCTCCCCGTCCATAAACTGTTTTAAAAAGGGGATGTCTTCTAGGCCGTCCATTAGGTTATCCATAACCCCCATTTTTCCGTTTATCCCCTCTCTCATTTTTAGTTCAAATTCTAACTGTTCAAGGCCATCATTTTGGTTAGTTTGTCTTTCCTTTAAAATAGCTAGGGCAGCTCCCGAAGCTTGAGATATTTCAAAACCTAAATCTTTACCTCGTCTTTTAGATTCTATTATTCTTTCTTCTAAATCAGCTTCAGAACGGAGTAGAGTTTGACCATCCCCCATAGATGATTTTAGGTCAGATTCTGATTCCATATCATCTATTATCTGTTGGGATAAGCTTTTAGCTTCACTTCTAGTTCCTACTTCATTTTTTAGTATTTGATGTCCTAATTTAGCTAAATCTATTTGTTTTTCATCAAATGATAAACCATCAAATCTACTTTTATTTACTAACTCTTGTAGTCTGTGGGATTCTAGTAATTCTTTATTACCATCTTTAAACAAAGAATTAGGGATAGCTGGTGTTTCTTCGCCTTTAGAATCGCCTTTAGAATCGCCTTTAGAATCGCTTTTAGAATCATTTAAAGCTTTTTTAGCTTTTAATTGTTTAGCTAATTCAATATTTTTATTCCTCTCTAATTCTAATTGTTTAGCTAATTCTGAATTACCCGCTTTGTTTGCGGCTGCAATTTCCTTTTGTACTCTTAAGCTCTCCTCTTGTGCTTCAAGATTTGCTAAAGAACTCTTACGCATTTTTTCTTGTAACAGAAAATCAGCTTTAGTAATAAACTTGCCAGTTTTTTCGTCTTTATAAGGATTTGCCATAATGTTATTTATTTATCGTGTATAAATATAAAAAAAAGAAAGACATCATTGATGTCTTTCTTAAAAATTATAGGTAGATGAAGGGGTTATATTGGGTCCCACTGGTTTATTTGAGGGGGATTTTTGTACTTGTTTATTTTTTTCTCTTTCCTCATTTTCCTTTTTATTATATTCACTAATTTTATTAATGTGAAAATGTCTCATCCAAATTGGCATGTTGTATATCTCTGAATGTATAAATCCACCACCACCATGGTACACCAGATCATGTATTTGGGAAAATAAATATTTCCTATATTGAGGCGTCAGGCCAAAAAAATCGAACACCAACCGGAATATCTATCGTAATAGTATTCCCATTCCCGTCTTCATGTTCATGTGACAAATCAACATCGGGTTGGATTTTTCTAATATATTTTCTTAATTCTCTTGCATCTCTTGCTAAAAATTCATTATCTATAAAATCTCTAATAAATTTACTTTCTCTATTATTATCTACTGAAACCATTTGATGCTTCATACGTGTAGTTAATTCAGGTGATGAATTTTTATTAATTTTTTTAAGTCCTTTTAGTTCTTGTTCAATCTTTTTCTCATCACTATGAGTTACTAATTTAAAAATTACTTCTCTTTTAGATGTTGGAAGAGTAAAAGAAAATTCATTTTTACCATCTATTACTAAAGATTCATCCATTAATTTATCTTTAAGAGTAGATAAATCTACTTGAAGACTTTCACCTCTATAATTAAAACTATAATCGGGCCCATATCCTAATATACGAGCTGCAACTAATATTGCATTTTTATCTCCTAATAATAAATTATCGTAATTAAAATCTGTTACTATTAAGGATTGTAATAATTTATCAATTACAGTGCCATTTGATATTAAATTGGCATTAGTTAATATATCCTCCTCTTTGGCAGTCATATATTTCATTTCTATAACTCCTTTAGAAAGTGGAGAATCTTTTGGGTACAGCAAACCTTTTGAAGGTAGGGTAACTTCCTCTGCGGGGAATTGAATTGTTGTTTCTTTCATAACGTTATTTTTTTATTAAAACTGGTTCAGATATACATATATGTAAAACAAAAAAAGCGCCAAAGGCGCTTTCTTTTTTATATAAATTATTTTTAGAAATTTAAAATACAGTAATCTACTGCTATTGTTATATTGATGTTCATTGGTGTGTCTGAAGTCCAATCTGCATCTCCAAAATTAGCTGATAGTATGAAAGCTCCTTTACAAATCCATTCTTCAACAATATCCCCAACTGGGCCTAATGTTTGTATTCTAATATCTTTTTTATAGAAATCAGAATAACCATCTCTACCTGTTACCGCTTCGTGAGATAATCTAACCCACTCCATTACCGCTTGAGCACCTGATGGTGTTACGGGATCATAAAGATCCATTGATATATTTTCCCAACTTGCTTTACCCTTAACTTTTCTTTTAATATTGATGTGATCAAGAGTTACTTCATTAAATGAAACAGCAGGTCTTGCTATTTTTTTAATTAAATATGCTGGGATGCCATCGATATCCATTAGAAACCTATTTTGTAGTTTAGGTTCGAATGCTGTGAACATCATTTGGTTTGTTTCTAATATTGCCATTTTTATTGTTTTATTTTATTCTGTTATAAATATAAGTTATTTTAGTTTTTTATGCAAAAGTA
>TARA_R110001592_G_scaffold188517_2_pt1 | contig 11640 bp, 6 predicted proteins | sample TARA_R110001592 | Tara Oceans TARA_R110001592 (sample SAMEA4398387) | marine metagenome | biome: Polar Biome; feature: [SRF] surface water layer (ENVO:00010504); material: water (ENVO:00002006), including particulate matter (ENVO:01000060) such as... | depth 5 m | reverse complement strand
GATTAAGCTAGTATTTTTTTGGAAATGAACTCCGAAACTTGAGTTAAAACTATCGAAAAAGGAATTTCGTTTTGACGAAGCCGTATCCTTCAAATAGTGATTCGTCTGAATCCATATCTCAGCAACATAGCACTTCTTCAGTAGATACCGGTCTAGCTTGTTTAGTGATGACGGCACGCTTTCATCAAGTCGCAGCAGATCCATCTCAAATCAAACATCATTTCGGCTCTCACGATGCGCCCCTTGATGAAACAGCACTCGTTAGATCTGCTCGCCATTTAAAACTCAAAGCCAAGGCTATTTCGGCCAAAACGAAGCAATTAGAAGATATATCCCTGCCTGCGATCGCTCAAGATAAAGAGGGTAATTACTTTATTTTAGCGCGTGCCGGTGAAGGCAAAGTACTGATTCAAGACCCAAGAGTGGGTAAGCCTGAACTCCAGACTGAAGAAGAGTTTTCAGAGAAATGGAGCGGCCGTTTACTACTGATCACCAAGCGTTCTGTACTACCCGGTATGTCTGGCAAATTTGATATTTCCTGGTTTATACCTGCGATTATCAAATACAAGAAAATTCTGTATCAGGTACTGATTGCTTCCTTCTTTATTCAGCTCTTTGCCTTAGTTACACCACTATTCTTTCAGGTGATTATCGATAAAGTGCTAGTGCACCAAGGCCTTACCACCTTAGATGTTTTATGCTTTGGCTTGATCGTCGTGTCCTTGTTTGATGTGGTGCTCAATGGTTTGCGTACCTATGTGTTTTCGCATACCACAAACAGAGTCGATGTCACTTTAGGCTCGCAACTGTTTAATCATTTACTACGCTTACCCATTTCTTTTTTCAATAGCCGCCAAGTAGGCAATACCGTTGCACGGGTGCGCGAGTTAGACACCATCCGTGAGTTTATTACCGGCTCCGCTCTCACTCTAATAATAGATCTTCTATTTACCGTCATTTTTTTCGTAGTGATGTATTACTACAGTCCAACGCTTACATGGATTGTTCTTGGTTCCATCCCCCTCTATGTCATTTTGTCGCTGAGTATCACACCGGTATTAAGAAATAGATTGAATGAAAAGTTTCAGCGTGGTGCTGAAAACCAAGCCTTTTTGGTGGAATCTATTTCAGGTGTCGAAACTTTAAAGTCTATGTCGGTTGAACCACAAATGCAGCGTCGTTGGGAAGAGCAGCTAGCTGCATATGTTTCGGCCTCCTTCAAGGCAATGAACTTAGGTAATATTGCTAGCCAAACGGCAGGCTTTATTAATAAAACCGTCACTGTACTAATTTTATGGGTGGGTGCAACCTTAGTTATTGCAGGTTCGTTAAGTGTCGGCCAACTAATAGCATTCAATATGTTGGCGGGTAGGGTCAGCGCGCCTATTTTACGTTTAGTACAGCTTTGGCAAGACTTCCAGCAAGCCGGTATCTCGCTTGAACGGTTAGGTGATATTCTCAATACCCCAACCGAACCGGGCCATAACCCAAACCGTACTTCATTGCAGAAGTTAGAAGGTAAGGTAACACTTGAACATATAACCTTTCGCTATCAGCCAGATCGTCCTGAAATACTAAAAGACTTATCCCTTGAAGTATCTCCGGGTGAAATTATCGGCATCGTTGGTCGTTCGGGTTCAGGTAAAAGTACACTGGCGAAACTTGTTCAGCGCCTATATGTTCCAGAATCAGGCCGAGTCTTAGTCGATGGCGTCGATGTCGCCCAGGTAGACCCAGCTTGGCTGCGCCGCCAAATAGGGGTGGTACTTCAAGAGAACGTATTATTTAATCGTTCGGTAAAAGACAACATTGCCTTAGCCGACCCAAGCCTGCCTATAGAGAGAGTCATTCAAGCAGCAAAACTCTCAGGTGCCCACGACTTCATTCTCGAACTCGCTGATGGTTACGACACTCTTGTTGGAGAGCATGGCTCGAACTTATCCGGAGGACAAAAGCAGCGTATTGCGATTGCCCGCGCACTAATCACCAATCCACGAATACTGATTTTTGATGAAGCCACCAGTGCGCTGGATTATGAGTCCGAACGTATTATTCAAGACAATATGCGCCATATTTGTCATAACAGAACGGTGTTTATTATTGCCCATCGCTTATCTACCGTAAGAATGGCTGACCGTATTATCGTGGTCGAACAGGGGCGTATTGTAGAAAGTGGCAGCCATGAACAATTGCTGGAAGAAAATGCTTATTATGCAAAACTGCACAGTCACCAAAACCATATACCCGCCATACGTGAAGTGAAGAAAACCAACACGCCAAACACAAATATGCAAAAAGGAACACCAAATACCAACGGCCGAGCTACTAATTCCTCGCCTCAGCAACATGTTGCTGTTAACTCATCAAAAGCACAGATTATAAAACAAGTTTCAAGGCCTTCAACAGAGCTTCAGCAAGATAATGCTCAAGAAAATATGCCTAAAAAAGAGGATGCATCATGAATGACGCTTCCTTAAATGCATCAACAAAGCAGAGTACAGATCATAAAGGAAAAGGCAAAGTCTTAGCCTTTTTACATAAAGACCAACGTGTCACTTCTAAAGAGTTATATGAATTTTTACCTGCTGCTATCGAAGTGGAGCAAACCCCCTCATCAAAAGCAGGCCGTGCTATTATTTGGGCCATCGTTCTTCTATTTACCCTTGCGGCCATTTGGGCCTACTTTGGCAAGGTCGATATTGTTGCGGTTGCGCATGGTAAGATCATCCCAAGTGAACATATCAAACATATACAGCCCCTTGAAGCCGGTAAAATTAAAGCCATTCATGTTAAAGAAGGTCAGTATGTAAAACTAGGTGATCCACTCATCACTTTGGATGGCACGCATACACAAGCCGATGTCGAACGTTTTACGCATGAGGTCAACGAACGCCAAGCCAATAGTCAGCGCTATATAGCATTCGATGCATGGGTACAAAAAGCAAGTACGCCAACTCAAGCAATAATAGATTTCGAAATTATTTCAGAGCTAACTTCTTCTTTGGGTACTCCTGCAAACTTGGCTATTTCACAACAGGCGGTTTTAAACCAGCAAATATCTGAAATTCGTTCACGCCTAAATAATTTCAAAAATGAAAAACGCAGGCAGCTTGCAGAAAAAGCCATGACCCAAGGCGAAGTCACTAAAAAGCAACGCATACTACCCATATTAAAAGAGCGTGTTGATGCTCTAGAAACTCTTCTCAAAAAAGATTACGGCTCTAAGCTTCAATACTTAGAGCTAAAACAAGAACTTATTGAAGAAGAGCAAGATTTACTGATACAGCAATCACGTATCGAACAGTTAGATGCCTCTATCGAATCCATTCAAGATCAAGTAGAAACACTTACTTCAGAAACCCGCTTAAATAATTTGAATCAACTGCAAGAAAGTAAATTGCAGTTAGCCGGTCTTCAACAAGAACTCATCAAAGCTAATGAACGAAATCAACAACAGCTAATTAAAGCGCCAATCAGCGGCCAAGTTCAACAACTCGCCGTGCATACAGTAGGTGGTGTAGTAACACCGGCACAAGCCTTGATGGTGATTGTGCCCCAAGAAAGCCAAATGGAAGTCGAAGCAATGATTCTGAATAAAGACATCGGCTTTGTGCACGAAGGCCAGAAAGCTGAAGTGAAAATCGATACCTTTAACTTCACCAAATACGGTTTAATCGATGCCGAGATTAGCAGTATTTCAGACGATGCCATACAAGATGAAAATTTAGGGTTGGTTTACTCGGCTCGTTTCAAATTAAATACAGAACAACTTCAAGTAGAAGACAGAATGGTCAGGTTGTCGCCAGGTATGTCGGTGACGGCTGAAGTAAAAACAGGTAAAAGACGATTAATAGAATATTTTTTATCGCCTTTGTTGAGATACAAACAAGAAAGCCTGGGGGAAAGGTAGTATGTTCCTTGGGAAAAATGCCTCTAGAACTTTATTTTTTGAAACAAATGAAGAGCCAAACGTGACAACAGGCCCAGTTAAAAAGTTTGAAGAAACTAACTTTCTTTTTACTCAGCTTATAGGCTTTATAAATAATAGTTTAATAAATAAAGCGAAAAGTTATAGCAATTTATATATATGCATTCGAAATGATGGGCGCAAAGTAGCTTATTCTTGGTTTGACTTTAATTCAGCACTTATTGATCAGGTAACTCAATTTTTTGAGGGTATAGCATTAACTTACTCAACTCTAGAAATAGAGTTACTGCATTCTGCAGAGATAAGAAATTTAGACCTAAAAGAAAACAACAGTTTTAATAGTCTAAGAGGCCGAAATGCTATTTTTATCCATAATTCTGATAAGGTTATCAAATACTCAGCGTTAGAGATGATCTCTAAAAATCTATCATTTAAAAAACTGATTTTGAATGATATTAAAGAGTTAGGACTCAAAACCACAGATTGGTTAGCGATAACGCTTTATCAATCAGATCAGTATCTATTTAGTCATGATAAACCGCCATCTGATTTATACCGTGGAAATAAAGTTGTTAATTTAGAAAATATAACCAAGGAGAGCACACAAAAGTCAGCCTTAATGATGACTGAATGGTTAGTCAATCAAATGACTAGTGATGGCAAAATACAATACAAGTATTGGCCTAGTCGTGGAGAATACTCTCACGCTAATAATACTATACGCCAATGGATGGCAACGGTCTGTTTGATAAGAACGGCGAAGGCATTAAATAGCACCCAGTTATTGCAAGCTGCAGAGTTGAATTTAAGTTATAACCTTCAAAGTTTTTTTAAAACACGCGGTGAACTCGGGTATATTTATCTGGATGGAAGTGCAAAATTAGGAGCCATTTCTCTAGCTGCATTGGCAATACTAGAAGCGCCTTTTCGTCGTAAATTTTTAAAAGAAGAATATGCTCTTCGAAAAACAGTGGATCATTTGCATAATGCAGATGGCTCATTTCGTACATTTTTAATACCCGCAGAAAGAACAGATAACCAAAATTTTTATTCTGGCGAGGCTCTACTTTTTTGGGCTGTGGAATTTTCCATAAGTAAAAACCCCGAATTACTCAAGAAAATAATGACCAGCTTTTCATATTATAAAGATTGGCATTTAAAAAATAGGAACCCCGCCTTTGTGCCTTGGCATACACAAGCGTATTACCTAGTATGGCAAGAAACTAAAGATGACCAGCTAAAAGAATTTATTTTTAAAATGAACGATTGGCTATTGTCTATGCAGCAATGGGAGACGAGTAGTCACCCTGACATGAAAGGACGATTTTATGATCCGAAGCGATCGTATTTTGGTCCTCCTCACGCCTCATCTACGGCTGTCTATTTGGAAGGCTTGATAGATGCTTTTCAATTAGCAAAGAATACGAATGAACCGTTGCGTGCAGAGATGTATCGAATTGCGATATTGAGAGGCATTAGAAGTATTACACAATTACAGTTTAAGGATGGGGCAGACTGTTTCTACTTAGTAAATAAAGATAGGGTTCTTGGTGGAGTAAGAACCACTGTTTATGACAACACCATCAGAATAGATAATGTTCAGCATGCACTCATGGCGTTATTAAAAATACTAAAACGTTTTTCTGATCAAGACTACAGGGTGCAATAGTGTATGAATAACCCTGATAACGTCAGTCCTGAAAAATTTAATACAACTTCCGGTTGGGATGCTCAAACTTTACTGGATGCTACACAAGGATATTGGGTTGTTCCACTGCCTAAAAATTTGCTTTGGTATAGTTTTTGTTTAGAAGAAAAGTTTTTTAACGTTGGTGATGTTGTTTTTATAAAATCAAATAATAAGTCAGCAATTGATGCGAAAATTAAATTATACCTAAATAAAGGTGCAACGGGTTTTATTGTTGAAAACGATATAAGTGTCGATAATTCTTTAAAACTCCCAGTTTTAAAGGTTAATTCGACTTCGTCTGCTCTAGAGGCGATGGCTGTTTTTCATCGCAGCCGCATGAAAGCTAAAGTGATCGGAGTAACAGGCAGTGTCGGAAAGACCACCTTAAGGGAAGTTTTATATCAGCTCTTAAAAACTAAATATAAAGTTTATAGAACTTCTGCTAACTATAACTTATTGACGGGTGTGCAGTTATCCATTGTAAATACCCCTGTTGATAGTGATTATGCCGTTTACGAAATGGCAATTGGTTCCCCAGGAAGCCTTACAATCAGCAGCCACTTGGTAAAACCTGATGCTGTAGTTTTGACCGAAATCTCTAAAGCACACATTCAGAGACATTTATCTCTAGAAAATATTGTTTTGGAAAAATTGCAAATTCTCGATTCTCTTAATGTTGGTGGACCAGTCTCATATCTTGGAGACTCTGAATCTTCAAGAATGATTAAGTGCGAGCTAGATAAGCGACAGATAAATACTCAAGTTACTTATGGCGAAGATAACTCATGTGAAGTCAAACTCCTGTTTAGCGAATTACGCCTAGGAAACCAAACAATTACCTTTAGTTGCGGAAAAATGACTCATTCCGCAATTCTGAATTTGCCAGGAAAACATAACGCTATAAATGCACTTGCCGCTATATCAATCCTATCTAAAATTGGAATTGATATTGATACCTGCTTGAGGGGACTTGCTAACGTAACGCCAATAAAAGGGCGAATGGAACATGTCACTATAAAAGTAGCAAATGGGACAGCACTTTTAGTGAATGATGCTTTCAACGCTAACCCAGCTTCAATGCTTGCTGCGATTGAATATTTAGACCTGATTAAAGAAAAAACGATAACAGCAAGAACAATTTTAGTATGTTCGGATATGTTAGAACTGGGCTCACAATCAATACCAGACCACATTGAGTTGGGTAGAAATATTTCACGATCTAAAATAGATCTGATAATTTTGATGGGTAATTTATCGAAAACTACTAAAAAAGCAGTAAGTAAAAATAAAAATACAATTTATAAAGATAGTCTCGAAGATCTTACTGACTATGTCAGAAGGACACTAAAACCGAATGATGTGGTTTTAGTTAAAGGATCTCACTCTACCAACCTTTTTAGACTTAGTGATGCGCTTCAGTCCACATATTTTTCATGTTCATCACCAATGTCGGGTATGAGCTCTTATAAAGGTTCTTTTCCAAAAACAGAAAATTTATGTTTTAACCCGATAGGTGGTGCAGTATTTGATTTTAAGTCAAAAAGTCATTATTCCACTATCGCGATTGACAGAGTTATATATCCCGCTTCTTTATCAACAATATTTGGGCTTTGTTATATTTATGAAGCAATAAATATAAACACGGAACTTCTAAATGTTGAAGTAACTATTTCTAAATATGCCGCTTCAGCCCCCTCTAAATGGGTTTTACAAGAAGGCGATCGCGTCACAGTCAAAGATTTGATTTATGCTCTGGCCGTTTGTTCATCAAATGAAGCCATGATAGCGCTTGCTGAATGGCACAGTGGTTCGGAAGCAAAGTTTGCGCTTAAGGTGACTAACTATGCCAGAAAACTTGGTTTCAAACAGACGATTTTAAGAAATGCCACAGGTTTATTCAATGAGGGGCATGTAAGTTCCATTCAGGATGTAGTTAGGGTAATCAGTAGAATACAAAAAGTCTTTCCAGATCTAGCCAATATCTACTCCACCAAAATTTTTTATTTTCTAGGAAAAGTTTACAAAAATACCAACTCACTGCTGGGTCAGAACCATATCAATGGTTTTAAAACAGGAAGGACGCCTCGCTCTGGTTTTAATTTAGCCATCACATCAAACAATATGGATGAAGATAGGGTTGTTGTTGTAATTGGCTGCCAATCTCAAAAGGAAAGAGATGATCTAGCTCTGGAATTATTGGAAACTGATAAAGAAAAACTAGAGCGCACAAATATCAGTTCCTTCTCTAAAAACATAAAAAATAATTATTTTTCGATAAGTAAGGTTTCCGATGAAATATCATTGTCAATTCTGGGTGATACCTATTTTGGTGAGTTTTATGATGAAAAACGTCAAGAGTCAGGTAAGACTAATTACCTAAAAAAATATGGCTATCAACATTCACTAAAAAAACTCGCACGATTTTTAGTAAGCAATGATCTAAATGTTGTGAACCTTGAAGCCAGCATCACCAGTAAAGAAAGCTCTCCTTTAAATGAAAAGAAACGCTGGATTCTTGGAGCTGACCCCCAAAAAACAATCGAAACTTTAAATGCCTACAAAGTGGACGGCGTATTGTTGGGAAATAATCACGCTTATGACTACGGCATTGGTGATATGCCGTTTGCCATCTCAAAGTTACACGGAGCTGGTCTTGTTTCTGTTGGTGCAGGATCGAATGAAAATGAAGCTCAAAGACCTATGATAATAGATGTAAAAATTGGTCGAGCGGCTAAACGAATATATGTTTTTTCAGGGTATGCCTATAACGAATATGAAGCTAGTAATTTTAGTTGCTATGCCGAAAGCAATTCACCTGGTGTAAGTAATATTACTTCTGATAAGACTTTAAAAATGATTTCCGATGTAAAGGAACAGGACAATTCTGCCTACATCATAGTATCCCCTCACTGGGGTAAAAACTATCATTGGGCCACTGCGTCTGAGCGCGATTGGGCGGAGAGATACATCAATGCTGGTGCAGACATAATTGTTGGGCATGGTGCGCATATGCTCCAAGAAGTCGAGAGTATTCGTGGACGACCAGTCATATACAGTTTAGGTAACTTTATTTTTAATAGTAATGGAGAATATCGTAAAAGAGACGTCCCTCCATTCAGCCTGCTGTTTCAGTTAAAGGCCAAGCATCGTGACGGTCAAATAAAACTTACATTTGATTTGATACCAATTTTCTGTGCAAACCATGAATGCGGTTTTCAACCTAGACTCGCAACGGCTGAAGAAAGTACTTTTTTAAGTGAGCGCTTAGGCTTCAAGTTTAACGCCGCTAGTCTATATACCTGAAGGGTTGGAGTTTTATTTATCTTATGAACTTGTTAAGAAATAGTGTTTACATTCTTGCAGTATTTTTATGCATTACGTTTAACGATTATGTTTACTCTGACATTTATCGTTGGACTGATGAATCAGGAAAAATTCATTTTTCTGATAAAAAGCCTCAAAGAGCCATCAATACAGAAAGAGTTGAGGCTCTAACAGCTAATCAAAGCACTATTAGGCTTGATGTCCCCTTAGTAAAGCAAGGTAAAGCACTCTGTGGTCCAGCTACTATTGAAATGTTATTTCGTTATTGGGGGGTTGATAGTTTCGATCAATATGATATTGCCTACAACATTTTGCTTCAATATGAAGACTCCAAACGGGTTAAACAGTCCAAAATATTAGACGCCACCCCAATTGAATGGAACCTATACCCAGGAACTGGCACAGCGAATATGAGGGAGTTTTTAAAACGCTTTGCAAAGGTAGAAAACCCCAAACTAAAAAGTATTCCTTCTAATAAATATCTAGCGTCTAAAGAAGCCGATAACCGCTTTGAGGCGCTCAAAAGTCATATTTCAAGAGGGGTTCCCGTTATTGTCCATCAATATTGGGGTGATGTAGGTTCTAATGGACATTATCGAATTGTGAGTGGCTATGACGACAAAAAGCGTCAAGTTTATTTGAATGACTCGACACATGGCTCGGTAGTCACGCAAAGTTATGACCGTTTTCTTGAACTCTGGAACGTAAATGAATCATGGCTGCATTTCAACGCAATTGTTTTCAATATAAACAAAGAGATGATAAAGCCAAATTTGAAGCGTTTTGATGGTCAAAGACCTACATATCGAAAGTAAAAACTGAACACAAAAACCTGTGAAAATTTTGAGACTAATATGCATTCACCAGTGATAAAACTTAAGCAAACCGGAGCTAAAAACGGTATCGAATACCATTGGTGTAAATGGATATTCGATAACTTGCTTAGTGGATGTGCATCGGAAGTATGGAAAAACCATAAGCACAGGCAATGCGCCAAACAAAGCCGAGTTGAAAGTCTAGGTGTATCGAGTGGCGATTGATCCCTAGTTACGCAGGTTTTATGAAATGCATTACAGTGCCAGCAATCGAAATTGGTTCTACGATACATGCGTTTGAATAACTCCATTTTAGACATATTGAAATATTAAAGCTCACAAAATGGTGCTTGAGAAATACATTAAACATTTATATAGCTTGGTTTAATAGGCAGATAATTAAAAGATGAAGTACAAAATAAAATATCCACCCACCAAAAATAAAAGACAAGCTTTCCTTGTAGTGTCTGCAATATTTCTGATTTTTTTTGCAGGATATTTGGAATCAATTTTGCGTGATAAGTCTGATTTAGAAAATTTAAAAGTGTATTGCGGGAAAGTCGATAAATATTATTTTGACAAAAGAAAAATACGGGGATTTGCGACTTGGCGGGTTGTTATTAAAGAAAAAATGGAAAGCTTAAAAAGCAAAACGTTCCTAGTTGGTGAACCATACATATTAAAGAATGATGCTTTAAGTGTTAACGATATAGGAAAAGGAATCTGCATAAATTATTTGACAAATATTATACCGATTAAAGAATCATTTATTGTTCAAATTTATATAAATGGAAATTCAAGATTGGATCATAATGATGTGCAAATTGCATATCTTTCGCCGCCATCGATATTAGATAAATCTATGGCAGTTATATTTTTTATCTTAGGTTTACTTTTATTAATTCAGTTTAGGAAGGACTAGAATATGACAATTAGCAATACACAAGCAGCAGTTAATATCATACAAGGGCATGGAGCTACAACCCAAATAGCATCTGCTGCAGAGAACTATTCGTCTGGTGATAGTATTAGAGCAATTGCTGATATTGCAGGTTCATTAGATGCAATGGCTACAATGGCAGGTCGTGGAATACCAGCAGCAAATGCCATTCAAGCGGGTGCATTGGCAAATACTGTAAGGCAAGAGGCAAGTCAGGGGTATATTTCAGATAATACTGTTCAAGATATTCTAGGCTTAGGGTTGGGGGTATTAGCTGGTGCAGCTGCAGCTGCTGGCCTAACTATAGCCGCAGTTTCTGCTGTAACTGTGGGTGTTGGTTTGGGAGTTTATTCCCTAGTAAGGCCTGATGGTGGAACTCATATTTGGAGTGAAATAACTGATATGTTTAACTATGCTTTTCCTCCAACTTCTCCAACAAACCCGAATCCAGAACCTGAGCCAAATCCAGAGCCACCGACTCCAGAGCCGAATCCGGAACCGAATCCGGAACCGAATCCAGAACCGAATCCGAATCCGGAACCGAATCCGGAACCGAATCCAGAACCGAATCCGGAACCGAATCCAGAACCGAATCCGGAACCGAATCCGGAACCGAATCCGGAACCGAATCCAGAACCGAATCCAGAACCGAATCCGGAACCGAATCCAGAACCGAATCCAGAACCGAATCCCAATCCCAATCCAGATGATGGATTAGTAGTGGATATTAAAGATGGCGTTGAAACGATATTAATGCCTGACGGCTCTGTAATTGAACGTGATACAAATAATCTAGATACACCTGATGGCTCTCCAGTGGAAAGAGATACAGGAATAGAGTGGACAACAACACCTGACGGAAAAGTGGTAATTGTTGATCCTGTAACAGGCCAGCAATTTACCCTTGATGGTATGCCTTATCCACCTCCTGGGGGAGATGGCG
>TARA_R110001592_G_scaffold20761_5_pt1 | contig 11645 bp, 19 predicted proteins | sample TARA_R110001592 | Tara Oceans TARA_R110001592 (sample SAMEA4398387) | marine metagenome | biome: Polar Biome; feature: [SRF] surface water layer (ENVO:00010504); material: water (ENVO:00002006), including particulate matter (ENVO:01000060) such as... | depth 5 m | reverse complement strand
GGAGAGTTTTGGACAGAGTGGTGGACAGGTACACACTACAGTATAGACTATGTATGGGAAAATAAGTGGAAAGCCGTACATGCTGCAATAGGTGTAAACAGTGATGACAATTTGTTGAAGTTTGAAAGTTGGCACAAAGTAGATCCTCCAGCAATACAACTTCCTAAATTTTTAGACGAACTTGCAGATAACAACATATTGAATATTGAGTTTAAAGATAGTAAAATAATAGAAATACATTTGAGATTAGGAAACATGTTCGGCGACTGGTTAGATACTGGCGATGCTACTACACTGATACCTGCTTGGCGTAGCAAATATGAACAGGAAGCAGAACAACGAAAACTAGATGGTTGGAAATTTAGAGAAGACTATGATTGTGGCTTTAGTTATATAGAGGAACCTAGATTGGGATTTTGGTACAAATGAACGTTTATACAATATATGCAGAACTTGCAGAGGGCGTAAAGCCTAAAGAGTTTGTTGAACGTATTACAGAATACTTTGCAACACTTCCAACACTGCACACGTTTAGAATCACAAGAATGAAACTAGGCTTTCGCAGCGCAGACCTTGGTGAGTGGCGTATTGACATGGAATTTAAAACAATGCAAGACTTGGATGATGCAATGGATGCTGTACTGTATAAAAAAGACAGCATACAAACACACATTGGATTTAGCAAACTAGTCGATGCTGATAGTTTAGACCATTTTTTATATAGGGATTATCCTGATGAAGTATAACATATGGAACAAATGGGATCCGCTTGAGGTTTGTATGTTAGGTAATAATTATTTGCCGGAGTTTTTCAACGGAGTAACTGACAAAGCAGGTGACCCACTTAAAAGGATTTGCGAAGAAACACTAGAAGATTTACAAGGATATAAAGAAACACTAGAGCAGTTCGGTGTTAAAGTTATACAACCTGAAATGGATCCTAATGAAAGATTTATGGATAACCCCCATAGATATCCTCGAGGTCCACTGCAGGTCCGCGATAATCAATTAGTGATAGGCAATCAGTGTTTTAGTGTTCCAGGCGATCATCCTGCAATTATCGAAACCCTTGAAAAATATTCACCATTAAGTACAGTTGACTTTAAGTATCCTTATATACAAGATGAAAACAAGTATAATATAATTGCTGGTGATAGTTTTCCAAGTTGGGAGCAATTTTGTGAGAACAGATTAAACAAAAACTACTTTGAGGACTTTATATGGAAAGAATTAATAGAGTTTAGTAATTTTCCTTGTTTTACAAGTGCAATGTGTTTTATGATAGGGACCAAATTATTTTTTGCAGTTGATGAGGATCACCTACCATTGCATAATGATGAACTAAAATACCATGGTAACTTTGATGTTGTACAAGTGGACGTTGCTGGTCACTCTGATGGTAATTATCATCCTATATTGCCTGGTGCAATATTAAGTGTAGAAGGAGTTGAAATATATAATAAAAACTTTCCAGGTTGGGATATTTGTTTCCTAGCAGATGAAAGTTGGCACAAAGTAGGTAAATGGGGAAGACTTAAAAACCAGAACGCAGGCAAATGGTACCTAGCAGGTGAAGAGGACAATGACGGATTTACTAATTTTGTTGAAACTTGGTTGCAAGATTGGGTAGGATATGTAGAGGAGTCAGTATTTGACGTTAACGTTCTTATGCTCGATGAGCATCATTGTTGTGTTAGTAATCCTGACAATGAAAAAGTAAATGCATTTTTAAAGAAACATAAAGTAGAACCAGTGCATGTGCCGTTTAGACACAGATACTTCTGGGATGGTGGACTACATTGTATTACACTTGATCTTAAACGCAGAGGCGATCAAAAGGAATATTTTTAATGATAACAGTATACACAAAAGACTTTTGCCCATACTGTGTGCAAGCAAAGCGACAGTTAGATACAATGGGGTTTGAATATGAAGAAATTAATGTTGAAGCAGATGCTAAAACAAGAGGCTGGCTTATGGAGCAAGGTCATCGTACTATGCCACAACTATATCTTAACGGCAAGTTGCTTGTTGAAGGTGGCGCACAAGGACTTGCTAACCTTAGCAAAGACGAAATAAAAACTGCACTTGGCGAATTTGATTTTGACATTTCCTTTAAGTTATAGTAGTATATAATAAGCACCGATAAATACAGTATGACAAATCCAATAGTAAGACAGGGCGATAGAAACAGTGCAGGCGGCAAAGCAATTTCGGCGCGCTCTAACGTAAAAGCAAGTGGAAAAAGCCTTGCAGCATATGGTAGTAGAGTTACCCCACATCCTTGCTGCGGACGTAAAGGGTGTAATAAGCATTGTAGAGCAAGTGTAACAGGCGGAGCACCAACAGTATATGCAGAAGGAAAGCCTGTACATATTGTAAGCGATAGTGATACTTGTGGACATAGACGATCTTCAGGTGACAATAAAGTATTGGTATACAAATAATGGCATATGGAACTAGCACTACAATAAGTTATCTTGGCGTAATGGCTGCTGGCGCACTTAACAGTGGGCTAGGATTTGCACCTGGAACAAAAGAACTAATTTCACAGACTAAGGCAGTTGCAAGTGGACAAATACAAAAAGCAGCAAATGCAAGACAACAACCAAATGTCGCTGCCACTGCTACTATTGATGCATTATGCAATAGAGATATAAGTGCTAGTGGTGCTTTTACTGGCACTGTGCCTGTGGAATATACAAGTACATTGGGTGTTGGCTTTGGTATGGATAGTTTGGCTGCACATGTAACACTTATGTTTGGCAGTAGTCCAATAGAAATGACACAAACTTTTTTTAGTGCAGAAGGACTAGTAAGCGTAAGTGAACAACTGGCACCAACACTAAGCAAATTAAATGATGGTGTTGAGTTTGGAAAATTTCCAAACTTAGACAGTTTACTTTATCCTGTCAATGGAGTATTTCCTAACTTTTTAGGAAGTGCGTATGAGAATTTACAGAGTGTTGTAACAAACGGCATAAGCAGTCTTGTTATAGAAGCAACACCAGCAAACTTTCAATTACTTGCAAGCGACTTAACAAACTTGGGAAATGCATTTGATTTAAGTAACATTGCAAACTTTGGTAATCCAGGACAAATTATTGAAACACTTAACAGTGCAAATGGTTTGCCAGCAACAGGCTTAGCACAAATACTAGCACAGGTACAAGTAGATCCAAGTAGTATATACAATCTTGGCAGTAGTAACTTTAATACTATGATGCAAGCAATACTTGATGGTGTAAACACCCCTGAACTAGTAGCAAACGCCCAAACACTGCTTGATAGCACAGTTGACAACATGGAAAGCCTAGGCGATTACACTAACTTTGATAAAATATTTGTTAACAGTAAAGATGTTATTTCATTTACAACAATGGAAGGGTTCAAAGAAAAATTACAGGCTATTGAATTGGGTGTCATTGAAACAGTTGCACAACTTGCATCATATGTAAACAGCATAGATCCTGTTAGTCTGCCCACTGTGCATAATACTACAATCTTTACTCGCAGTGATTTTGTTGACAGTTTAATTGCAAAGTTTTTAGGTGGCACTGGTCCTTTTGGTGCTATCACACTCTCTGATATGATTGGCAGTTTGGGTGCTGTCAAGGTCAGTGGATTTGCTAAACAATATAGAACTGCAATGACTGCATTGCATGCAGCAGGTGAACTTACTGCACTAGCAGCACACTTAGACCAATTAAATCTTGGTCTTAAAGGTGATTTTACAAGTGGCAGTGATCCAAACTTTACTATTACAGATCCTGATGGTCCCAACGTTGGACCAGATGCTAACCCATATCCTGATTTTCAAGAACAAAAAATTGCACAGATTGAAGCAGACTGTTCGGTCTTAATGGGTAGACGCAATTTAAATCCAGATATACAAACTGCTATTGATGCATGGAATAATATTTTTAAACAAATATTTAATGAAAAAGACTTTCAGACTCGTGTAGACATGGGATTTGATGTTCGTACAAGTTTTAGCGACAATGCATACAGTTTTATAAGTGGACTTCGTGGCACTATAAATGAACATGATAAACTTGATATTATAAGTGGTATGGTAGATCAGTCTGTACGAGACGGTGATGTAGGTGGGGAATATATAAAAGCCTATATTAAAGAATTAGAAAATAAACTACAAGCAGATGTATTTGATATTAGATGGCGCGGGGAGTTCGACGATTGATTTCAACAACAGAGTACATACATCATTATACATGTGACGAGTGCAAAGGATGGTGGAGTATTGCAAGTCATGAAAACTATAAGCCTAAGGCAATGTATTGTCCTCACTGTGGGCATAAGCACAGTGTTATTAACAATGTTGATGTTAAGGACGGAAGTCCTCGCAGCAGGTAAAACATACGAAGGCAAGGAACAACTTGCACACTGTGGTCTATGGGATACAATACTGCGTCAATGGCCCGCTACAAGTTTAGGAATTGAACCTAGAGAATGTAGACGCAAAGCAGTACCGCCTACAACAAGTATGACAATTACATGTAGATTAGACAGTGAATATATAGAAGAAGAAACAGGTGAGCGCATGTGTATATATCAGCGAGGCGCACACAATCAAGGACCACTTACTATAGCAATGGACAAATACTATCAATGTCCGCGCACACAGATGTGCAAACAAAGTCCTAACTCAGGAGGTCCACCAACAAAAGGAGTAAGATAATGTTTTGGTGTAAATTATTTGGGCATCACTATAGTATTACAAGTGCAATGGGTAACTACGCTTTTTGTAGTAGATGTGGCGATACACTTACTATAAAAGATCCGTATGCACTATCACCTGGTGAAAGACGCTACATGCATGGCATGTTATTTGAAATGACAGAATTTGGATTAGAGGAAGTAAAAATAGATGTTAAAAAAGATAGCAGAGAAGTTGATAGGGACATTAGCAAAGATGGGGGAGCAGGAAACGGAGACTACTCCGTTCAATCCACGGATCCGGGTGAACGGTACTAATATGACTGATGAAGAAAAACTCAAACAAGGTTTTAATGGAAGCACTTATAGCATTAATGGCAGGGATGTAGACTTTTAGTCTACACTGCCAGGAAACGTCTCTTGCATTACTTCATTAAATCCTTCCATAACACCTAAGCCGATTATCAAACACACAGGAAAAACAACTAGGAATACTATCGCAAGTATCCAGCGCATTAGTTTATTGCAACGTTCAAAGTAAAAATGTGCAAACCATTTAAGTACATTCTTTACATGTTCTTTTATCCACTCACCAAAGAAGTTTCTAAATATTCTCATAAAAATTAGCACAGGACTTGTCAGTACATCCCATAGCATTAGTACTAGATCAACTAGTAAATCTATAATGTGGTCTATAGTTAACCACGCTTTAAATTTATTCCATCTTTGTTTTATTGACATTTATTTGTAAAATCCTGTATACTAATAAATAGTATTTATAAACCCCCAAGGAGAGATAATGCCAACATTTGTATACATGACCGCCTGTGATGGATGCGGATACTGCGTGGACATTTGTCCAAGTGACATCATGCACATTGATCCAGTAACAAGGCGTGCTGTCAATATTGAGCCTAACTTTTGTTGGGAGTGTTACAGTTGTATAAAAGCATGTCCGCAAAATGCAATTGATGATCGTGGATATGCAGACTTTGCGCCAATGAATCATAAAGTTCGTGTTCTCAGAGAGCCAGAAAAAGGCACCATAAGTTGGCGTATTAAGTTTAGAGACGGCAGAGAGAAAAACTTTGAAAGTCCTATACGCACAACGCCTTGGGGATCAATACAATGTGCAAGTGAATATGACTTGCCCGAACCAGGACTAAAAAATACACAAGAACTAGCACACGAACCAGAATACTTATTAGCAGATGGTGGATTGCGCACTATAACTAAAAATAAATTTAAAAAATACAAGTACACAGGAGATATACATGGCACCGCGTAATCATACAAACTGGAAAGCAAAACCTAAAGTAGAACACATTAGCAGTGATTGCTACAATAGTTTTTATCTATACGAACAAGAACAAGAACACATTTTTAGTAAAGTATGGGTACCAATGTGCCACATCAGCGAAATGTATAATCAAGGCGACTTCCGCACAACTCAAATTGCAGGACAACGTGTAGTTGCCTGGAACACAGGTTCAGGCGTAAAAGCATACCTCGGAGAAAACATCACTAGTGTAAGAGGTAACATGAGCAGCAACGAAGCCGCTGGTAAAGAACTACACTGTGAAGTTTACCATGGTGGTATGGTTTGGGTTACACTAAATGAAGATCCAGATTGCAGTGTAGATCAGTGGACAGCAGGTGCATTTGATTGTATTGCAGAAGCAATTGACACAGAAGAAATGGAAGTATTCCATTATCACAAAGCAGTGATAGACACAAATTACAAGTTATGGCACGACACTAACAGTGAATTTTATCATGACTTCATGCATTACTTTAACAGGGTATCAGGATTTAATGATGAATATTTCGCAAGAAAAAATATACCTTTTGATAATGGGCATGTTAATGTTAGTAGTTTTACTGTAAACTATGAAGAATATGATGGATTTGAAGACCGTGGAGAATTGTCATTTCCAGGCTTGCCTGCTAATCAATGGTACATGGTTGATCTCTTCCCAGGATTTAATTTTAACCTCCGCGGGAGTGCATATCGTAGTGACTCAGTAACACCACTTGGACCAAACAAAGTTTTAATCGAGTTTCGTGGTTACGGACTTAGAAAAGATACACCAGAGGAAAGACAAACACGCATAAAGCATCACAATAGTATATGGGGACCTTTCGGCAGAAACTTGCACGAAGACCTTATTGGTGTTGCAGGTCAAGGTACCACAATGCGTGAAGGTACAGAATCAAGGAATATACTGCACGGCAGACATGAGAACTCAACAATACACGATGAAGTTGGTATGCGTCACTACTATGCAGAGTGGGGCAACTTCCTAGGAGTAAACCCTGCTAATCCACTACAGGGACAACTTCAAAATGTTAGTAAGGCTGCGTAAAAGAATCTACAAATTTATGAGTTGGATGGTTCAAGACAATGGTCCTAAGCATATGGGCCGAAACTAAAAGAGGCTATTATGGATAAGGTATTTTTACTTGTAATCTCAATGTGGGGTAATACAGGTACTGAATGGGAGTACATTGGTAATCAAATCGTACTTCAAGAACCAATGACTGAAAAGCAATGTCAATATATAATTAAAGATGACAAATGGGCTGCTACATACGAAAACGAATACTACATGATGAAGACTCAGTGTTATCCAAAAGAATGTGCTGGTCAGGAATCTTGCACAAAATAGTTGACAAACATCTAAAACAATGCTATAAATAATATGTAACGTTGAAGCAAGTTCAACGCTGGGCAGGACCGGGGGGCGGTACCCCGCGCCTCCACCAATATACATTAAGGTGTATGCTTATGGGGGCGAAATAGGATCGACTGACAGTTAATAGGCAAGTGGAGTTATCCGGCGCAAGCACGGTTATCGCAAGAAAAACTATAATTGCAAATGACAATTATCAGCCAGAGATGGCACTAGCAGCCTAGATATAGGTATGCGTGGGCGGGAACTGCCTAGAAACAGAAGTGCCACTTATATGAGGAAGAAACTATGGGTAAGAAAAGATCGAGAGCAACACAAACAAGCGGAGGCACAAACTGCCAAAAGCGTAGCATTTTTAGCAAACAACAAAGACTAGAATACAAAACTACTTTTATAGAAGCAATAAACAAAAGAGCAGCATGGGCAAGTGGCAAAAATGTAATGCTTACAATACCCAATCCCAATACCAACGAAACAAATAAACCTTTTATCCGTGTACCTGCGCATGAGCAATGGGGCGATTGGCGCGGAAAGAAGGCGCCATCAAAGTAATACTTTTACTAGTACCATTACTAGTTTCTTGCAGTCCAATAATTACAACTACTAGTTTAGTACACAGTATTGCAAAAGGTGATGCATTTGGCACAGTAAGTGGTGTAATTGGTAGCATGAGAAATGCTATAAAGGCAGAGCCAGCACCACCTAAGAAACAATCAAGAGCAGAGATTATGGAAGATCTGCGCAAAACATTAGAAAGATAAATCAATGGCAGCAAAGAAAAATAAAGACAGCAAAGCCCACATGATTCCAGAAGGTGAAAAACGTGACAATGCAACATATCACTTTCTTGCCCGCAAAAGCATAAGCATGATCCGTGAAGGTAAAAAGTTGCGTATGCGTAAATATCATCCTAGACTTAAAAAGCACGTTTGGTTTGTAGAAACAAAGATGCCTAGTCACAGTGCTAAGTAAACAGAGGGCCAGGATCAATAAGCCACATATGAGATGTAACACGAGGATGTGTGCTTCCTAACCAACAAAATATAAATGCCCATTTAACTAGCACCTTCGGGTGCTTTTTTTTGTTAAATACACGACTGAGGAGAGAAGTCAATGTATGAATACAAAGCAACAGTAGTGAAAATTATAGATGGTGATACAGTGGATGTAGACATTGATCTAGGATTTGGTATAGTATTGAAAGATGAACGTGTAAGAATAATGGGTATTGACACACCTGAAAGTCGTACTAGTGATAAAGTTGAAGACTTGTTTGGCGAAGCAGCAAAAGCAAGAGTAGGGCAACTTATGGGAGAAACAGCAATCCTAAAGACGCAGATCAACAAAAATGGTGAGGACATGAAGGGCAAGTTTGGACGTATACTTGGTGACTTTGTTTTAGGCGATAAAATGCTTACAGAGATCCTTATTGAAGAAGGACATGCAGTGCCTTACATGGGCGGAGCAAAGGCTGACACAGTTGCTGCACATGAGGCAAATAGACAAAGATTAGTGGCTGAAGGCATTGTAGCAAAAGAAGATTACGATAGAGAAGTCGCTAAACAAAACAGTTGACACAATGGATAAAACATGTATACTGTTAATAGTTAAACAACTATTGGAGATGCGTATGTTTCGATTCTTTGAGTATGTTGGCGTTGCAGTAGTTGCAGTTTGCCTTAGTATGCTAATGGGCATTGTTGCAAAACAGCAGGATTATATTATTGATCCAAGTTTTATTCAACAAGCAGTTGCACATGAAGATGAGTTGACGTACAAAGGCGGTACAGAAGTTCATGCTGACGAATTGAATTGCATGGCACGAAATATATACTTTGAAAGTAACAATCAGAGTAAGGCAGGACAAATTGCAGTTGCTCGTGTTGTAATCAATCGAGTGCTTGATACACGTTTTCCTAACAGTGTTTGTGAAGTTATCACTGAAGGTCCTATCAGGGAAAGTTGGAAAACTGCAAAGGATCCAGAGTTACCAGAAGAGGAACGTATTTTTTATCCTAAGCGTAATATGTGTCAGTTTAGTTGGTACTGTGATGGACGCAAGGATGATATTCCTAGCAAAGATAATAATCATGCATGGCGCATGGCTCAGGATATTGCCTTTAACGTAATGGTGTTTAATAAGTACAGTGGTCTAGTTGAGGGTGCAACGCACTATCATGCAGACTATGTCAATCCAGACTGGAATAAAACAATTACACTGATTACAAAAGTAGATGATCATATTTTTTATCGTTGGGACTAATGTTTAATCGAGAAAATGTAGCACAAGCAAAAGCAGACTTTGCAGAAAAACGTTACTGCGTTGTTGATAATGTTTTAGAGGAACATTACATTCAAGCACTGTACAAAGCAGTGCCTGAAATGGAATACGGCGTTTGGACTTGTACACACAACAGTCATAACAAGTTTCGGCATGGATTTAAAGATAGCGATGAATTTGAACCGATACATAAACAATTTATTGAAGACGCAAGAGGAAAATTTAGTTACTGGCACTATGCTTATTGGCTTCTAAAGGATCATCACAAAGTACATAAAAATAGATTCGTGACAGAGTTTAATCGTATTGTTACAGAAGATTACAGTTTGACAAAGCCTGATTACACGTTTCACGATCTTGTTAGTGAAGTAACAGGTTTTACTAACATGTTTACAAATCAGCCTACATACAGTTATTATGATCATACTGCCTGGCTTAATGCACATAATGATCCAAGACGCTGGTGTGCATATATATTTTATTTTAATGAAACATGGCTTGCACAATGGGGCGGACAACTTTGTATACTTGGAAAAGATGAACGAACTATTGTAGACAGTATAGAACCTTTTGGAAATAGATTATTAATAATGGATGTGAGTGAAACCACAGGCTCTCGCATAAACAAACATTTTATTAGTCCTGTGAGTATAACAGCAGATCATCCTAGATATAGTTTAGCAGGATGGTTTTATCAACTAGAAACAGACGGACCTAGTCCAGTTAGGAGTTAACAATGAGTTTTAAACATGATCTACTAGTAGCAGGAGTTATTACCTTTTTTTGTGTAATCTTATTTGCATTGAATGTAATGGCAGAATCATATACTGTGCGTGGAACAGTAACAAGTGTGGAACCAAAATATGCCACAAGAACTGTAACAGAACCTGTACAAAAATGTTGGACTGAAGAGGTTCCTGTATATGGACAGGGCAAAAGTACTGGAAGTTCAGTTTTTGGCATGGATCTAGAAGGTGCTATTATTGGCGGAATAATTGGTAACAATGTTGTGAAAGGTGATAATGCAGGCACAGCAGGCGCTATTATTGGCGGTCTTATTGGCAGTGATATGAAGAGTAAAAATAACCAAGAGATAACTGGTTATCGCCAAGTAAACAAATGCAACACACAATACAATGAACGCACCGAAGAATATCTTGCAGGATACAGCATTGGTTATAAAGCACTGGGACTTAGTGGTAAAATATCTAGCCCAAGAAGTCGCACTGTTGGTGAAAGTTTAGACGTAAACGTACAAATTAGTGCGTATTAATATACTGATAAATCCTTTTTAGCAAGCGTTTTATTACAGGATGCTTGCTATCAAAATTCCACATACCCATGTATGCAAATAAGTCTGGACTTAGGAATTGCCCCATTTCATTTTTAAATTGGGCTGTTTTTCCTGCCATGCGTAATAGTTTTATTGCATCATCTTTGCCCACTTGTCGATACAGTTCATCAGAAATGTTCATTGCATAGGCTTCAATCTCATCGCCTCTGCTCATGTACTCATAGTTAAGATCACGAGTATCTGTACCTGCACTGTGATCTTCATAGTCTCTAGCCTGCGCTTGTTTTTGATGTAACATTTCGTGCTTCATCATATCCTGCACACGATTTACTAAAGGATTAGGATCTGTAATAGTCATACGATCTTCTTTATCACTAAAGTAAAGTTCAATTACAAAGGGTATATCACCATCCTGATCCGCATCCTGGTCATATGCTGCACTAGCGTTCATATCACCTTTGTCAACATTAGGACTAGTTTTCATTACAATGTCAGCAACATCGCCCATGTTATTCCGTAGTTCATCTGTTATTTCTTTTGGGGTATGGTTGCCTTGAGTAAGCCAGTCGCTCCAGGATTGTAAACGCATCTTCAGTGCTTGCATATCATTTGGTTGTGTAATTTCGTTAAGGAGCATCAAGTATTTATTTTAATAAATACAAACATAGATAATATAAGGAGTATTTAAAAAATGGCAAGC
>TARA_R110001592_G_scaffold295142_1_pt1 | contig 11647 bp, 10 predicted proteins | sample TARA_R110001592 | Tara Oceans TARA_R110001592 (sample SAMEA4398387) | marine metagenome | biome: Polar Biome; feature: [SRF] surface water layer (ENVO:00010504); material: water (ENVO:00002006), including particulate matter (ENVO:01000060) such as... | depth 5 m | reverse complement strand
TGAAGTCCAGCTTTAATAGAAAAACGTCTAGTAACAGGTAGTTGATAGGAGTAAATCCCACCGACATTAGTAGTTGTTAAAGTTCCTTCTCCAGCCCTGTCACTCATGACAATTAAACCTAAACCTCCATTAAGAGCATCAACATGTTGGTCATAAGAAGCACTATAAGTAACAAAAGAGCCACTAATTCCAGGCCATTGATTTCTATAATTTAAAGATACTCTAGGGCAGTGAGCAGTTCCTGCGAATGCAGGATTTAGATATAAGGGGTTTGCATAGAATTGAGTAAACTCAGGATCTTGACCATAAGCATCAATGGAGAATAGTGATAACACTATTGTGGTGATGTAGATTTTACTCAAGAAGTTTCTCAACATATAGTATATTTTGAATCAAAACATTTTACGCAAAAATGTTTTACAAAGTTTCAAATGTATAAAATTTAGCATACTTATAAAAACAATAAATAAAAAATTGTTACGTTTTTCTGTAAATTTAGGTTTAATATTACGTTTTATTAACTTTTTTATGCAAAATCAAATAATCAAAAAATATTTTAGTGTACTCATAATCATTATGTTGCCGTTGTTTGTTTTTTCAGGGAGCAGAATAATTGAAGGAAATATAGATTGGGGAAACAATATTGAAAACAGTTCATTTGATGGGGTAAAAAAAACCTTTTTTAACTTTAAAAACGCTAAATATGATGAAAATAAAGATTTTTTAGCTTTTTTTTCAAATAGAATTGAGTTAAAAAATGAAAAAATAATTAGTGTTAATTTGATTAGTGCTGAATATGAAAGTGTACCAACTAATTTGGTTGAGAATGTTTCAGGAGTATCTTATATTTCTGATAATATTGAACTCGAATATTTCAACTCAATTCAAAGAAAACAAAATTATGGAGTAATTAATTTTGTACCAATTATTAATAGTACTAGTAATTATAAGAGGATTACTAGCTATAAAGTTGAAGTTATAACGCAAAGTATTTCGCCTACTAGTTCAAATTCACTAAGTAAAGCTTTTGTTCAAAATTCTGTTCTCTCTAGTGGCGAATGGTTTAAAATCGGGGTTGTAAGTAATGGGGTTTATAAATTATCGTATTCTTTTTTAAAAGGTCTTGGATTAGATTTAGATAATATAAACCCACAACAAATAAAACTTTATGGGAATGGAGGTAAAATGCTTCCTGAGCTAAATTCTACTTTTAGGTATGATGACCTTCAACAAAATGCAATTTCTATTTCTGGTGAAGGGGATGGTGTTTTTAACTCCAGTGATTATATTTTGTTTTATGGCCAATCACCCCATAATTGGGAGTATGATGAATTAACTCAAAAATTCAATCATGAGTTAAATAGATATAGTGATACTACATTTTATTTTTTAACAGTTGGAAATACTGTTGAATCACCAAAGAGAATTACCACACAAGCTTCACAAAACTCTCCCAATCAGGTAGTAACTACTTTTAATGATTATGTTTATTATGAAAGAGACCTTTATAACTTGATAAAATCTGGAAGAGATTGGTATGGTGATGCGTTTGATATAAAAACATCATATGATTATGCTTTTAATTTCCCAAATATTGATGTAAGTTCAAATGCAAGCATAAAGGTTAGTGGAGCTGCAAGACATAGTAGTGCAAGTTATCTTTCTATAAGTGTAGGAGGAACTAATTTTAATTTACCATTTAGTGGTGTTAATACCTCATATTATGCTGCAGTTTATGCGTCATCATCTAACAAATCGATGAACTTTATACCAAGTGGAGATTTATTAAATGTAAATGTAGCTTATAATAAACCAAGTTCTTCTTCGGTTGCATGGATAGATGAAATTGAAATAAATGTGAGAAGAAATTTAAGAATGACAGGTGATCAATTATTTTTTAGAGATACAGAATCTGTTGGAGCTGGAAATATAACACAATTTAACCTTTCTAACGCTATAAATGTTTCTAAAGTATGGGATGTAACTGACCCCTTAAATATTAAAGAACAAAATTTTTCAGGTTCATCAACAATTAGTTTTTCTGTTTCAACATCTAATTTAAAAGAATTTGTAGCGTTTAATAGTAATTATAATACGAAAGTATTCAATAAAGGAGTTGTAAATACTCAAAATTTACATGGACTATCTGCCCAAGATATGATAATAGTTAGTCATCCTCTTTTTTTAACTCATGCAGGTCAAATAGCTGACTTTCATAGAGATGAAGGATTGAGAGTTGTCGTTGTTACTCCAGATCAAATATATAATGAGTTTTCGTCTGGCTCACAAGATATTGTTGCAATACGTGATTTTTTAAGAATGTTTTATGAAAGAGCAACAAATACAAGTGACCTTCCAAGATATTTATTATTATTTGGAGATGGTTCTTATGATAATAAAAACAGATTAACAGATAATACTAATTTTATTCCTAGTTATCAGTCAGTTAATTCATTGGCACCTGTTGGTTCTTTAGTCTCTGATGATTATTATGGTTTGTTAGATCCAAATGAGGGAAAATGGTCTTCTGGTTCTGAATATGTTGATGTTGCTATAGGTAGGTTTCCTGTTAAATCTGAAGAAGAAGCAAGTAATGTTGTTCATAAAGTCTTAAACTATAATACATCAATAACTATGAAAGAATGGCGTAATCTATTTACTTTTATAGGGGATGATGAAGATGGTAATGTACATATGTCTCAGTCAAATCAGCTAACACAGATAGTAGAAGATAATTATCCAGAATATAATGTAGATAAGATATTCTTTGATGCTTTTAAACAAGAGTCTACACCTGGAGGCAATAGATATCCAGCAGTTAACCAAGCAATAGATAATTCTTTTGAAGAAGGTTCTTTGATTGTAAATTATACTGGGCATGGAGGAGAAACAGGATTGGGGCATGAAAGAGTATTGACTATTAATCAAATAAATGGATACGAAAACCATAATAATTTACCCCTTTTTATAACAGCAACGTGTGAATTTAGTAGATGGGACGATCCAAAAAGAACCTCAGCAGGTGAATTAATGTTATTGAATGAGAGTGGAGCAATAGCATTATTAACAACAGTTAGGTTGGTGTATTCAACTCCTAATTTTTATTTAAATAAAAGTGTTTTTGATGTGGGATTTACTAAAATTAACTCTCAAATGCCAACAATTGGTGAAGTTTTTATGCAAGTAAAAAACTTAAATTCTAGCAACTCAAATAATAGAAACTTTACATTACTAGGAGATCCTGCGTTAAGATTAGCATACCCTATAAATGATGTAGCAACAACTGAATTTAACGGGAATATTATAACTACTAGCATAGATACGGTTAGAGCTTTAGATAAGGTTACTGTTAAAGGAGAAGTTCGAGATGAAAATGGACAAAAACTAACGGGGTTTAATGGTATTATTTACCCAACTGTTTTTGATAAGAAAAAACAGATAACTACTCTTTCTAATGATGGCGGAACTCCATTTATATTTGATTTACAAACCAATAAACTTTTTAAAGGAAAGGTTAGTGTTTTAAATGGTGATTTTAGTTTTTCATTTGTTGTACCTAAAGATATAGCTTATAACTACGGGCAAGGTAAAATAAGTTATTATGCTGAAAATCAAGTTGAAGATGCAAATGGTGTTTTTTCTGACTTTTATATTGGAGGAACCTCACAAAATTTTGAAGCAGATAATGATGGACCTGAAATTGAATTGTATATGAATGATAAAACATTTGTATTTGGAGGCTTAACTGATGAAAACCCTAATATGTTGGCTTATGTAAGTGATGTTAATGGTATTAATATGGTTGGAAATGGTATTGGGCATGATATAATTGCAGTACTTGATGATAAAACAGATGAAGCTTTTGTGTTAAATAATTATTATGAAGCAGATTTAAATAGCTATCAAAAAGGAACTATTAAATTTCCATTTTCAGAATTAGAAGAAGGAAGGCATAAATTAACATTAAAAGTTTGGGATGTTTATAATAACTCGAAAGAGGTAACTACCGAATTTGTTGTACAGAAAGCTAAAGACATTGTAATTGACAGGGTTTATAATTATCCAAACCCTTTTACAACCCATACAGAATTTTGGTTTGAGCATAATCAAGCTAATAAACAAATGTATGCTCAAGTTCAGATTTTTACTGTTTCAGGAAAATTGGTAAAAACTTTAGAGAAGAATATAACTAATGAAGGATTTCGATCAACTTCTATTACCTGGGATGGGTTAGATGAATATGGAGATAGATTAGCTAAAGGTGTTTATGTTTACCGATTAAAGGTAAGAGCAGAAAATTTATCAATGACAGATAAGTACGAAAAACTTGTAATTTTATAGTTATCACAATAAAGCTAAATAATCGTCGTTGTTTAAACTTTACAAAATAGGAATGCAAATATTAGAATTAACTTATATTTGCTGTCCTTATAATTTTTTAGGTGAATGAAAAGAGTAGTTTTAGGATTAATAACTGTATTATCAGTTTCTCAAATAAAAGCACAATCAGAGTTAGAAAGAGGTGCATTACAATTAAATACAATTACAACTGCAGTACCCTTTTTGCTAATAGCACCAGACTCTAGAGCTGGGGCTTTAGGTGATGCTGGTGTAGCAACCTCTCCAGATGCAAATTCCATTCATTGGAATCCTGCAAAGATGGCTTTTATAGAAAAAGAAATGGGAGTTTCAATCTCCTATTCTCCTTGGTTGAGACAGTTAGTACCAGATATTAGTTTATCTTATATTAGCTTATATAAAAAGTTAGGAGATGATCATACAATAGGAGGATCGCTTCGCTACTTTTCTTTAGGAGATATTAAATTTACTGATGAAACAGGGAATGCATTAGGAGATTTTAGACCTGCTGAATTTGCTGTTGATATAGCTTACGCAAGAAAATTAGGAAATCGTTTTTCAGGAGGTATTGCTGCAAGATATATCTATTCAAACTTAACAGGAGGTATAGATGTAAGTGGTGCTGGAACAAGAGCAGGAACAAGTTTCGCCGTTGATGTTAGTGGTTTTTATACAAACGATGATGCTGAATTATTTGGACAAGATGTGATTTTTAATGCGGGGTTAAATATATCGAATATCGGAGCTAAAATTTCTTATACTGATGATGCCAATAAAGATTTTATTCCTATCAATATGAAATTAGGACAATCTTTAGCTTTTGTTTTAGATGATTATAATTCTATAGCAATTATTACGGATATAAATAAACTCTTAGTTCCAACCCCTCCGATTTATGCTACTGATGACCAAGGGCAGCCTATTTATGATCCAGTTACAGATGAACAAGTTATTGAGTCGGGAAAAGATCCTAATGTTGGTATAATGTCTGGTATTTTACAGTCATTTAATGATGCACCGGGTGGGTTCTCAGAAGAGTTAAAAGAATATAACTTATCTGCTGGCTTAGAATATTGGTATAACAAACAATTTGCAGTACGAACAGGTTATTTTTATGAGCATTTAACAAAGGGGAATAGAAAGTATGTTACACTTGGAGCAGGATTAAAAATGAGTGTGTTTAGTATTGATTTTTCTTATTTAATTGCAATGACTCAAAATAACCCATTGGCTAATACCATGAGATTTTCTTTGATGTTTAATTTTGATGACTTCAAAAAGCAAGGTAAAGACGGAGAATAAAATTCATTATGAAAATTAGAGTTGGTTTCGGATTTGATGTTCATCAATTAAAAGAAGGTGCTGATTTTTGGTTGGGAGGTATAAAAATTCCACATTCAAAAGGAGCAGTTGGTCACTCCGATGCTGATATCTTAATTCATACCATTTGCGATGCCTTATTGGGAGCTGCAAATTTAAGAGATATTGGTTTTCATTTTCCACCCTCAGATAATCAATATAAAGGAATAGATAGCAAAATTCTATTAAAAGATGTTATTGATTTAGTTCATGGAAAAGGGTTCGTCGTTGGTAATATTGATGCAACTATAGCTATGCAAGAGCCGAAAATCAATCCTCATATTCCAGAAATGAAAAGAGTGCTTTCTTCTATAATGAAAATTGAAGAAGAAGATGTTTCTATAAAAGCTACAACAACAGAAAGATTAGGATTTGAAGGAAGGGAAGAAGGCGTTTCTGCTTATGCAGTGGTGTTGATTCAAAAATAAAATGACAAAGATTCAACAAAATATATCTTTAAAACCATATAATACATTTGGAATAGATGTACAAGCAAATCAATTTGTTGAAGTTTCAAATCAGTTAGAATTAAAAGAAGTTTTAGAAGCTAATCAAGAACCATTATTAATTTTAGGAGGAGGAAGTAATATTCTTTTGACTAAAAATTTTGAGGGTTTAGTTCTAAAAAATAATTTTAAAGGTACCCAAGTAATTAAAGAAACTGAAGAAGATGTGATGCTCAAAGTTGGAGGAGGGGAGATTTGGCATGAGTTTGTTTTGTATTGTGTAAACAATAATTTTGCAGGAATTGAAAACTTATCTCTAATACCTGGAAACGTAGGAGCAAGTCCAATGCAAAATATTGGAGCTTATGGTGTTGAAGTAAAAGATGTTATTACAGAAGTTGAAGCAATTAGTCTAAAGGATTTTTCGGTAAGAAATTTTACTAATCAAGAATGTGAATTTGGTTACAGAACGAGTATTTTTAAAACTACAGAAAAGGGAAATTATTTTATTAGTTCAGTTACATTTAGGTTAAAAAAACAGCCAAATATAAATACAAGTTATGGAGCAATTAATAATGAGTTAGAAAATAGAGGGATTAAAGCACCAACAATTAAAGATGTAAGTGATGCTGTAATTGCAATAAGACAGAGTAAGTTGCCCGACCCTACTAAAATTGGTAATTCAGGTAGTTTTTTTAAAAACCCAGTTGTTTCCGAAGCAGATAAAACTAAAATTCTAGAAAAATATATTGATGCTCCAAATTATATTCAACCAGATGGAACATATAAAATGGCTGCAGGCTGGCTAATTGAACAGTGTGGATGGAAAGGGAAAAGAGTTGCTAATTATGGTGTTCATGATAAGCAGGCGTTGGTTTTGGTTAACTATGGAGGTGCTTCAGGAAAAGAAATTTTTGATTTATCATCAGATATCATAAAATCGGTAGAAAAGAAATTTGGAATAACATTAGAAAGAGAGGTTAATATTCTTTAGAATTTAATTTGTTGTTATAAAAAAAATACTACATTTGCAGTCCGTAAAAAATTAAAGAGACCAAGAAATGGCAAAAAAAGGAAATAGAGTACAAGTTATAATGGAGTGTACAGAGCACAAAGAGAGCGGAATGTCTGGTACTTCAAGATACATTACTACTAAGAATAAAAAGAATACTCCTGACAGAATGGAGTTAAAAAAGTATAATCCAATACTTAAAAAAGTTACTGTTCACAAAGAAATTAAATAATTAAGTTATGGCTAAGAAAACCGTTGCATCGTTACAAACAGCAGGAAAAAGTTTAACCAAAGTTATTAAAATGGTTAAATCAGAAAAAACTGGTGCTTATGCTTTTCAAGAAAGTATTGTACCTAATGATAAAGTACAAGAATATTTATCAAAAAAATAATTCAATAATATTGTATAAATTTAAGCTTCTTTCATTTTAGAAAGAAGCTTTTTTTTTATTAGCTATATGGCATTTTTCAATCTGTTTTCAAAAGAAAAGAAAGAAGTTTTAGACAAGGGACTGGATAAAACAAAGCAAACTTTTTTCTCTAAATTATCTAAAGCTGTAGTTGGTAAATCTAAAGTTGATGCTGAGGTTTTAGATAGTCTTGAAGAGATATTAGTTACTTCTGATGTTGGAGTGGATACAACCCTAAGAATTATAGAAAAGATTGAAGCTAGAATCGCTAGAGATAAATATGTTGGGACATCAGAGTTAAATCAAGTATTAAGAGAAGAAGTAGCTTCTTTATTAGAAGAAAACAATACTGGAGATTATAAAGAAATTGAAATTCCACAGCAAGATGAACCTTATGTAATTATGGTTGTTGGAGTAAATGGGGTTGGTAAAACAACAACGATTGGTAAATTAGCTTATCAATTAAAAAAGCAAGGTAAAAGTGTAATACTTGGAGCTTCAGATACATTTAGAGCTGCTGCTGTTGACCAATTGAAAATTTGGGCAAAAAGAGTAGATGTTCCAATTGTTGAGCAAGGAATGAATGCCGATCCAGCTTCTGTTGCTTTTGATACATTACAATCTGCAAAAGCAAAAAATGCAGATGTTGTCATTATTGATACAGCAGGACGTTTGCATAATAAAGTTAACTTAATGAATGAGTTATCTAAAATTAAGCGTGTAATGCAAAAGGTAGTTCCTGATGCACCTCATGAGATTTTATTGGTTTTAGATGGTTCAACTGGGCAAAATGCATACGAACAAGCCAAACAATTTTCTTTAGCAACCGAGATTAATGCCTTAGCAATTACGAAGCTAGATGGAACGGCAAAAGGTGGAGTTGTAATTGGAATTTCTGACCAATTTAAAATTCCTGTAAAATACATAGGTGTTGGTGAAGGAATGGAAGATTTACAAGTATTTAATAAATATGAGTTTGTTGATTCGTTGTTTAAAGAAGATTAGATTCCGTGTTCAAGGTTTAAGGTTTTGTCTTCAAGATCTTTAAAATCAATCTATGAAAAACCTAATTCTAAGTTTCTTCTCACTTGTCAGTTTACAATTCTCTGCACAAGAAACTAAAACGTATCAAATTGGAGATTTTGCTTACGGAGGAATCATTTTTTGGTTAAATGAAACTGGCGAACATGGATTAGTTTGTACTAAATCAGATATTGCTGAATCAACCCAATGGGATACTGAAATTGATTTTAAGGATGTGCAAACTGGTCGTGAATATCCACCAGAAAGAAACACGAAATCAGTTGCAATTAAAGATGGTATTTATGCAGGCAAAGAGAATACGCAATCAATCATCAAATTTGTAGGTAAAAGTGAGATGCCTTATGCAGCACTCATTTGTGATGAATATATCTTAGAAATAGATAGTATTATTTATGATGATTGGTATTTGCCTTCGAGAGAAGAATTAAATATGATGTATTTAAATCGTACAATAATTAATGCAACAGCAATCCAAAAAGGTGGAGATTCTTTAAATAAAAAAAGGTATTGGAGCTCTACAGATATAGATTGTAGCGAAAAACCACACTGTTTTATGGATAAAGTTCATGCTGCTTATGGACATGACTTTTCATTAGGAAGTAAAAAGTACCAATTAGCAAGTAGAAAATATATGCCATACTCTGTAAGGGCAATCCGATCTTTTTAAATAATTTTAAGTTTTAATAAAACCACTCAACTTGAAAACCAAAACACTCAAAAAAAATAAAGTTAACGTAATTACTTTAGGCTGTTCTAAAAACTTATTTGATTCTGAAGTTACCATGACCCAGCTTAAAGCAAATGGTTTTGAAGTAGAACATGAAGCAAAACAAGATGATTCTGAAATTGTAATTATAAATACGTGTGGTTTTATTGATAATGCAAAGGAAGAATCGGTAAATACAATTTTGCGTTACGCAGAAGCAAAAAAAGATGGACAGGTTGATAAACTGTATGTTACGGGTTGTTTATCAGAAAGATATAAAGAAGGATTGGAAGAGGAGATAAAAGAGGTTGATGCTTTTTTTGGGACAAGAGAATTGCCAAAATTGTTAAAAACATTAAATGCTGATTATAAGCACGAGCTAATTGGAGAACGAATTATAACTACGCCTAGCCATTATGCTTTTTTAAAAATTTCTGAAGGTTGTGATCGTAAATGTGCTTTCTGTGCAATTCCTTTAATGAGGGGAAAACATGTATCAACTAAAATAGAAGATTTAGTTGTTCAAGCTAAAAACTTAGCTAAGCAAGGGGTTAAAGAGCTGATTTTAATTGCACAAGAATTAACTTTTTATGGGTTAGATATTTATGGAGAAAGACGTTTACCTGAATTATTAAGAGAATTATCTAAAGTTGAAGGGATAGAGTGGATAAGATTGCATTATGCATATCCGACCGGATTCCCAATGGAGATTATTGAAGAAATGAAGGTGAATCCAAAGGTTTGTAACTATTTGGATATCCCATTGCAGCACGCTTCTAACAATATGTTAAAAGCGATGAAACGTGGAGCTACTCGTGAAAAAACAACAAAGTTGATAAATGATATTAGAAAGTTAATACCAGAAATAGCAATACGTACTACTTTTATTGTTGGTTTTCCAGGGGAAACAAGAGAAGACATTGAAGAAATGAAAGCTTGGATAGCCGAAATGCAGTTTGAACGATTGGGTGTATTTACTTATTCTCATGAAGAGGATACAACAGCTTATGATTTAGAGGACAATGTTTCTGAAAAAGAAAAACAGGCTAGAGCTCAAGAAATAATGGATTTCCAACAAGGGATTTCATTGTCATTAAACGAACAAAAAATAGGCAAAACCTTTAAAGTATTGTTTGATAGAGTGGAGGGCGATTATTTTGTTGGACGAACAGAATATGATTCACCAGAAGTTGACAATGAAGTGTTAGTGAGTACAAAAGATAATTATGTGAGAATTGGTGACTTTGCTGATGTAACAATTATAGGTGCAGCTGATTTTGATTTATATGGAGAGGTTATTTAATGCATAGAAATCCACATGATAAAAATAGAGTAATTCTTTGGGCAAGAAAAGTTTTGTCTAATAAGGATAATTATGTTATTCTTGATACAGAAACAACAGGTTTAGGCAAGAGAGATGTCGTTTTACAGATGGCAATAATAGATTTAAATGGCAATTCACTTTTTAATTCTCTTATAAAACCCACAAAAAGGAAAAGTATATCAAAAGAAGCTATTGATATTCATGGAATTACAATTAATTCATTAAAAGATGCACCAACGTTTAATGAGATTTTCAATAAAATTGAAGAAATAATTAAACACAAAACTATATTAATTTATAATGCAGAATATGATGAAAGGATAATTGATCAAACTTCAGAGATTGAAGATGTTAACTTTTTGTATATGCAAACAGAATGTGTTATGTTGCCATACTCTGAATTTAAAGGGAAATGGTCTGAATATTATTATAGTTATACTTATCAAAAATTACCAGGAGGAGATCATAGTGCAATAGGAGATTGTAGAGCTACCTTGGCATTGTTAAATAAGATGGCTGAAACTGAATTAATAGAAGTCTCAGAGCCTAAACAACATATAGAAGAAAAGAAATGGTGGCAATTTTGGTAGTAAAATGAATAAAACAAAAATTCCATATCATAAAACAGGGTACTTCTCTAATTTAATGCTAGATTATTTAGCAGAAAAAGAATCAATAAAACCTTTTTATAATAATTCTCATTCAATTGAAGGTTACAAGAAACAACTGGAAGAGAAACAATTTTCTGATGAGAATAGAAAGGTATTAATTAAAACTTTAGAGCAACAGTATGAAGGTTTAGATTTAACGGATTTAGTAAAAACAAATCTTAAAAATCTTAATCAATCTAATACTTATACCGTTACAACGGGGCATCAATTAAACCTATTTACAGGGCCACTCTATTTTATATATAAAATAGTTTCGGCTATCAATTTAGCTAAAGAGTTAAAGAATAATTTTCCGGATAAAGATTTTGTTCCAGTT
>TARA_R110001592_G_scaffold157972_1_pt1 | contig 11647 bp, 11 predicted proteins | sample TARA_R110001592 | Tara Oceans TARA_R110001592 (sample SAMEA4398387) | marine metagenome | biome: Polar Biome; feature: [SRF] surface water layer (ENVO:00010504); material: water (ENVO:00002006), including particulate matter (ENVO:01000060) such as... | depth 5 m | reverse complement strand
GTTGCATCATTCTATCGAAGCCTGGATGGTCTGCTCTGGCTTTGTCGAAGTCTTGCTCACTATTTTGTTGATCTGGTGTTGTGTAAATGTCGCTAACATCATCGTTACCATCTTTTCTAAAATAGTTGCCACCGCTCTCTTTGTAATTTTTCTTAATATATTCTGAAGCATCTCTTACACATGATACCCATCTTTCCATACTATGTGATGACCTTAGTTCCGAATGCTGACTATCATACATACCGTACACTTTCTTTAACAAGTTTACACCTTGATCATTAACACCAGGCTCTATATTTAGATATTCTGCTAAGTCAGTCCAATTTGTATAACCTGCAATTCCATTTGATGATTCACCGTCTTTGCCTCTAACTCCTGCCGCGTCCTGTAAACCTTTTCCTGTTTCTATGTCATTCTTATCGGTTAATGCCTTTGCTTTTTTACTTAATTCTGGATTGTTTATATGCCATGCCGCCGCGGCTGATGGTGACATTGGAGTACCAGCACCTGGTTGTGATGTCAATGTATGAGATACTAATGGTTCTACATTAGGTTCTCTAGAATCACCTTCCGTTGATATTGCTATGCCTTCCTTCTTTAATTCAGTCTTTAATCCGTTTATGCTAACATACTCAGCAGGGTTATCAACGAGATCACTAAATGCTCTTCCGTATGTTTTATAAAATTCTTTCATCACAAGCCGTGCCGCTTTGCTTCTCCAATCCTCATGTGACTCTTCGCTCTTTTGTATTTCATAGGCATCATGTGCCTGGCTCCAATGTGCCGCTGGAATAACAAAAACTTTTGACTTATTTAATTTAGTTGTAAACTCTGATTTGGCTCTTAGTTGGTACGCTTTTCTAGTCTTTGCTGTATAGTCTGGGTTAGTTAATGCTCTGTACAGATCTGCCCACATGTATGCCTGAGAATGTGCAGGTATGTTTAATGTTATAGGTGGTCTTTCCTGTACACTTCTCTGAAAGTCATCTTCTCTGCTAGGAATATTATTTTTGCCTGCAATCTCATCTGCTTGGCTTTCGAATCCAACTTCTTGTGCAATTTTATCAAATCCTTGCATCCAATCTTTTAAAGACTTGAATCTTTGCTTTACTATCTTTTTCACCGTTCCTGTAACAGGGTCGCCTTTTTCAATATCTCTATAATACCTGCCAAGACCATCTCTTATACTATCTGTTAAACGATCGCCTAAACGATTTAAAACACTTCCAGTATTTGGATCTGCCATTTCATTATTTTTAATATCTTTAAAAATCTCTATCAGTTTTTCTTTACTATAGACAGTAAATACTAAATGATTATGTACTCCTTCGACTTCTACTTGTTCATGGTCTCCCCATGCATTAAGTAACGTCCTCGATAGTTCCCCTATTTTCTTAACAGAGTCAACATATAACTGGAAGTTGTCGTTTTTGATTTCTTCTAAATGTAAGAAACGTTTACGCAATTTCATTGTGTACGAATTTAAGTAGTTTTCTAAGTATGTATCGCTAGATGATATGTTTGAGTTAAAATGAGGTGCAACTGGTTGCGAATAATTGTTATACTTATTGAGAAACTTCATTAGATCTTTGAATTGATCCTCATAATAGATTTCGCCAGGCTGTGCTGGAGGATTGGAACTGTTGTATCCGCCTCTGGTCATGTTAGAATAGAAACTGTTAAACTCTTCATCTTCTATTGTACTCATGATGCTGTATTTTATATTGTTTCTTTTAGTTTCCTCTGCTACATCTGGTGTAGTTAAATTTACTAATTTGTCCAATAACTCTTCTTGGTTTTCTCTGGACCAACCATCACTGTGTATTGCATTCCAAGTACCTTTAACAATTCTTTCTGCTTTTGGTATGTTTAAAAATTTTGGCATTGATATCACGTCTTTCTTAAATAAAGCGTCAACACCTTTTTTAAGTACAGCGGCTTTTTGGTCTATCCTATCATTTTGTGTAGGAATTTGATAGTTGTTTATTCGAGAAAGTATAAGATCAGTAAATTGATCTTCTGATATATTAAATTCTTTAAAACTTCTACGAATAACGCCTATTGATTTAGCATTAACATCCATTCGATGCTTGCCTAAGGCTACATCAACAGCAAGTAATCCTATGCCCTTTACATACTCACGTTGTGCTTCTTGTAGAACTACGTTGGTTTCAGATGGTTCAGGTGCTTCGTTTACATTCCCTACTTGATATAAAGACAAGTAAGCATTAGTTATTGCTGTAACACCATTAAAATAGTTATCCTTGCTTATCATACTCTTAAACAAATCTAATAGTGGCTCGTTAACGTCTGAGCCAATGTTCATATCTGCTCGACTAATTTTTCCTGCACCGTGAACTATTCTGTGTATAGCAGTTGCATAGTCTTTGTTAAACGTATCAGTATAACCTGCTTTCATTACCGTTGCATAACGTATAACTGCTTTAACAATCTTAGGCATGTCTTTGTGATAATCTTCACCGCCACCTATTCTAAACTCTATGAGATTAGTTCCTGTTTCGCTATCCTTTTGACTCTTAAAGTTAATACTGTTAAATTTACCAGAGTCTATGCCTTTTGATAATTCTGCTTCAATATCTGCAAATCCTTCACTGCCTCTACCTGAATACTTCTTTGCATCGTTGGCTTTGTTTTTAATATTTTTACTTTGTTGCTTGGTATAAGAATTATTTTCTCTGCCAAATGTTTGTAATAGATAAGTGTCACCTAATAGTGATGCCATTTTTAATTTATTTGGTCCGCCTTCACTACCCCAAAATTTGTCGTCGTCATCTTGAGTTAACTTAGGATCGTTGCCATACCAGCTCATAGTAACATGTAAGCCTGTTGAGCTGTTTGTGTCTGCGCCTTTTTCCTCTAACCATTCACAAAAACTTTTTAGTTCTTCAAGCATCTCTCTTGGAGTCTCATACACTGGGGAAATAATTTCTGCACCTTGACCATCTGAATCAATACTACTGTCTGTTTCAACTGCCCACTCAGTTGAATCACCTGAGGTGTCACCATAATCGCCTACTTCTGGATACCCTGAAAATTTACTGTTTTGTGTTTGCCATTCAGATAATAGTTCTGCAATCTCATGTAATCCACCTTCACCACTTAACTCTGAATAATCAATACCATAGTCATCTAGGAAGTTTGCCATATTGTAAAATTCATTACCTATCCACTCATCTATTGATGTATCTCGTTGTGCTTCTTCGAATGCTTCTTGAAAAACTTCGCCATCATCGTCTAAATATTCGCGTACAAAGTCTAAGTAACTGTCTTCGTACTCTTCATCAATAAATTCTCTGCACCAATTCATAAATTCCCAACCGTCTTCTTGTCGGTTTTCAAATTCTTTAGGATCTTCTTCTTGAAAATTGTCTTTGTATTCTTGAACAGCATCAACTGTAGGGCCGTCTCCGTCTTCCATAAAACGTGCATAAGATTCATCATCTTCACGTTCATTTTCTAAGAAATTAGCCATTACATCGTCGTAGTAATCAGGTACTAAGTTTTCTCTTACATAATCTGAGAAGCCTTCCATAACATAATCATCTGTTGAACCAGATATATACAACGAATCGTATACTTCGTCCCAGCTCATATCATTAACATCTTCACTGCTACTACTTGAGATGCCGCTCCATGAAGTTTCCGCTTCAAAGCCACATCTAACAGGTGAGTCTAATGCATCTGTAACAATTTCTTTTGTGTTAAAGTTAATTTCACAAAGAGGTGCTTCACCTAAACGTTTTCTTGTAAGTTTTTTAATTCGTCTTTTTAATGAGTTTTTCTTATGAGATTTTTTAATGGTCATTTTATCGAGAATGTCGTGACCTATGTGTTCATCTACCATTACTTCTAATTTAGGATCATATAAATGATATTCATCATCGGCAGTTTGTACAACAACTTTATCTGGTTGTGGTAACATGCCTACTTTACTTACAACTTTTCCTTGTACGTTTCCTTTATCATCCTTGAACTCTGAACCATCGTCAAGATCTTTTGCTGTTACTTTAACTAATTTAGGCTCAGGTGCTTTGGTTCCATTTGCTGTAGGACTTGGTGATTGCTTTGTAACACTAGTAGATGATTTTGATGTAGTAGGTGAAGTTTTTGTGGAACTAGTGCCGCCAGCATTATATGATGGGCCACCTGGTGTATTTCCATACTCATTCAATTTTTTTAATAACGACTCAAGAGTCTGTACATCGTTAAATTTCATTTACTTTTTCCTATTTGGGAATCTGTTTGATGTTGATTTGTTTTTTCTTTTAGGCTTAAACCTAACTGACTTATTAAGAGATGCTACCCTTCTACTTAATGGATTATATTTTTTAGCTCTTCTTGCCTTACGAGCAATTCTGGCGCCCATTCTTGCTTTTGTTTTTTTCAGTGTTAATCGTTTTTTGAAGTCTATTGGTGCACCACATTGGCTAGGCTTAGATACAACTCTACCTTTACGTCTGCCACTAGTACATCGAACAGCACGTTTTACTGTTTTACCCATTTTACGCCAAACAAGTCTGGCTTCAAATATTTCTGTATCGTCGACTTCGTTTATTCTCATTTTACCACTTCTTACATGACCAGTATCTGGCTTTTGTTTTTGGTCCTGGATTAGCACAATTATGTCTTGCTCTAAAACTTTTTCTTGCTTTAGGATTACTTTTCCTAATACGCATTGACTTACCTTTTACACTTGAACCACCATGTCCAAAGTTTACTTTTTTAACATTACCTGTTTTAGGATCTTTTACATAGACTTTAAACTTTTTAACGTCACCTTGCATAGGCTTGTTTAGTTTAACTTTGCGTCCTTGGTATTCTGCTTCAAAAACATCTTCGTCGCATTCGCTGTATCCTATTACACCAAATTCTTCGTGAAAGTCTTGTGTATCTTCTAGTGTAATCTCTTCTTCTTTGATAGATTCAATTTTTTTACACTTGTTTACACGTTTACCTTTGTTCTTGCCTGTTCCTGGTTGAGTGCCAACTTTCTTGTGTCCAGGCCAGCATTTGTCTGGTCCTGCAACTTCTATTATTTTCATAACATACTTCCTATTAATGTTCCTACAGTGGCTAATAATGTAGTAATTGTAATACCTACTATTGCAACTATCCAGCCTTCTAATTTATCAAATCTTGATTTTGTATCTTCCTTGAACTCTCTAAGTTCTGTAGTGATACTTTCTATCCTGAGCATGTCTGCAATTATATGTGCCTCGACACCGCCCTCTTGAATATATTGTTCCGGCTGTGGTATTTCTTTAGTTTCTACTTTTTTTCTAGCCATTGTTTATCTCTTATAATAAATCTTGTTTAGAGAATTCCATATTTACAGAACTCTTTGTATCTATTGTACCACCGTTTAGTACTATTCCATCTAATTCATCTCTGAGAGTATCTATAGTGTGAACGCCTTCACGTTCAAATGCAAATTTAAAAATCCAACCTGCACCAGTTAGTGTTGGGGCACCGTATCCTTCTAATACTAATGTACCTACTCCACTTAAAGCAACAGGATTGTTCATTACTACAGGCATTGCCCTTAATCCTATTACTTGTACTATACTTTCAAAGTCTTTTTGTGTGTTATCGCCAAAATCACCTGTTCTGGTAATATCTAGTGATGTAAACAACGAATAAAACTCTATGTTACCAGATAAAACTTCCTGGTTATTCATTGCTCCGCTTCTTGTTAACGCCATGTGTGTCTCCATAGCAAGACATTAATGTACTTGCTTACACTATTTATCAGTTTTTATAATATTGTTTTGGAGTCTAGAAAGGGACGTCTTTGGATCTTGTTGTCTTAGGCATGTATACTTCTTCTTTAGGTAACGACTTATTAAGTAATGCACGTTGAACAAATGCTTTTCTTATAACTTGGAAGTCTTTCATTACTTCAGACTTAGTTCTTGCATCTCTAAAGTTGCCATACCATGTACCTAATATTTCAATCATTGCTTGAATAATGTCGTTATGTATATGTAGGCCTTTGTCTCTGTATTCTGTAAAGTATTCTTGTATCATTTCGTAAAGAGGAAAGTAATCTTCTCGCATAGTCTCTTCTACAGCAATACGAATACTTGATTTAGCAACCAACGATAATGCTAAAGGCGGATGGTCGCCTTCAAATGATTGGCTAGCAAACCCAAATGGGCTTAGTATAAACAATACATCTTTACATATATGTTTGTGTACTAGTTCTAACACCTCTTTGTGTGATTGCAACACTTCGTCATGTGACATTCTACGAACTTTATGCCTTGTTGGATCAAGATATTTTAGTATGGGTGCCGCATGTAAGTCTTGCCCTGTTACTTCATCGTAATATATGTCTGTGGTTCCACTAAACAATACAACCTTGTCAAAGTTAAGCATTTTTTCAAGCAAAAACCCTCTGTCTCTTTTGCCTAATTTAAACTCTTTGGCATTATAACCTTCCCATATGTCTTCGTTGTACAGCGAATCTTCTTCAAATAACCACCTCAAATGCATTGCAAGAGTTTTCATGTTAAACACTCCTTGCCCGTATCTAAACACTCTATTGGTAGTCCAACCTTTTTTCTCAAATAAACTTGCAAAATCCTGCACTATGCAACTGCCTGCCCAAAGTACATTGTCGTCTTGTTTAAAGAAATCAGTGTTGAACGAATGGAACCATTCGTAGTTAAAAAACTCCCTCGATTTTTCAAACCCAGGAGTGGATGTTGTTATAAGTTTTCCTTGTCTTGCGTTAGCAACTTCCATTGGAATTTCAAAGTTACCAAACATAGACTGAGTAGAACTCATTTCTAAGATATGATCGTTTATAATAAGTGGGTCGTCGAATAGTGGCATGCTAATACTTATCTTACATACTGTGAGTATGAATTATGTAATGGCTTATTTGCCTTTTAAGTAATCAGCGGCGCTGGTAGAATCTCTACTTACATCGTCTAAGTTGAAACCTGTTTTATCTGCTATTTGGGCCTTTACTTTATTAATTTTTGCTTGTACAGAAGCCATACCTGGAACAAGATCGCTAAGTCTACCTCGTTTACTGCCGCTTGAACTAAAATTCTTGCCAAACTCTTTGCGTTTGTTATTGCTTACTGAGAGTTGAGCATCGTCCCACCATCGAGGATTTTGTTTGGCTGGTGTTGTTGGTAATTTAACGTCGTCTGCTCCAGATTTATTGCCTGCTACTACTTCATTCTGTGCCCATTGTACTGCTTGAGCAACTGTTTTAATATGAGGTTGTGATAGTCCTTGCATAACTAATGCCACAAACTGTGGATTTTTTCTATATGCAATTTTCATATCTCTTAGATCGTTTTGGTTTATTTCTGAACTTTGTCCGCCACTTGAATAATTGCGTCCAGTATCTGGTTTAAGATCAACATCCTTTCCGTCTAATTCGTTTATTATTTCAAATATTTTCATTTTTGTCTTTTCCTTCCACTAGCCCAGTAACCTGCTATTGCTCCTATACCTGTGCCTATCTTCTTTTGTGTAGATGGTTTTGCTTTTGCAAATTTATCTACTGCATATTTACCTGCTATAGCACCTGCTACAGTACCTGCGGCTCTTTTAGCAAAAGATGTGCTGTTTGCTTTATCAACTTGCTTTTGTAACTGGCTATCAGCATTACTATAACCTCTCTTTTTGAGAAAAGGTTCTAATGCAGGAACAAGCTCTGAACCTCTACCTGCTCCGCCGCCTTGTCTTTTGATTTCAAATAATATCTGAGCAATCAAGGCATTCTTTTGTGCAAATTTTAAAGTACTATATGTACTTATCAATCTTCGCCACCTTTTGTACCGAGAATCACGTATTTTAAGTTGTGTTTCTAATCTGTAAAAATATGTATTTGCATATTGCTTATCGTCTTTTGCTTGAGCAATCATACGCATATACCTTAAAAACATCTTGTGATCAAACTGTAGTGTTTTTAGAAATGATAAACTTTCGACGTGCTTAGAAAATTTCATGTTTCTATTGTCTGGGTAATTTAATGCATAAGCCAACAAATATAAGTCTGTTGCCGCAGTTCTAAATAAAGAAAATGAACCATAAGATGCTGTTAGTTTTGCATAACTCATTGCTTTTTTAACTGATTTATCTTCTAAAAACAATAATTGTAATATCAATGTATTTAAAAACATTAGGTCAGCCAGTTGTCTTCCTGTAAAAGCACCAAAACTTCTAGAATATCTAAACAGTCTTGCTTCTGCTAACTCTTGATTTACTAGTGTTAACTCCATTATCTGGTTACCGCCCTGTTTGCCGCACTAAATGTTGCTCTCGGCACTAACTTAATATCACCTTCAGGGTGTGCTAATACATACCCTTCGCCACTGTTTGTGGTATGTCCTGTAATACGTTGTTGTATATCACCACCTTGGTTCTCAAACTGAGATATAATTTTGTCTTTTACTTGCATAATTGATGAAACTGTTTTCCACATTGCCGCATACGCTCTGCCATGCTTTTGTATGTAATCTGAAATTCTTTGTTGCTTAACACCGCTTACATTAGATGTTTGTAGCCAGTCCATAAAGTCTATGCCTAGCCCATCAAGTCCTGTATCTACTTTAGAGTTTATATACCTATACAGTATTTTTGGAAAGTCTGTCATTTTAAGCATTGAAAGTTCTGTTGGACTTAATAACTCATCTATTAATGTAGCATTTTTTGTTACAAGTTCTTCTAATTTGTTAAGTGCAGGACTAATCTTTTGTGCAGGACTCTCAACACTAATAGGCGGAACAACTAATACATTGTTACCTGTAAATATATCATAGTCCTGTAAAGGTGTTTCATTACCTTGTACATCTATCATTCTATGTATAACTATACCTGCATTACTTTGTCTAATTTTTTGTCCTAACTCTGACTGCACATCTACTGCGTATTCAACAATATTAGGCTCAAACACAAAATTATTATTTAAAACTTGTGGTGTTTGACTATACAATAAGTCTCCCTTAAAAAATCCTGTGTAATCAACAGGAACAATTAATTCAAACTGATTAAATAAGTCTGCCATAGTATTAGCAAATTCTATTTGTGCAGGGTCTTCTCTTCTTGCGCCGCCACTACGTGACAAAAACATATTCTTAACTTCTTCTGCTGAAGTTGTTTTACCGTTATAGCCTTTTGCACTCCATCCACTTTTGTCTGTGAACACAAATTCTCCATCTGGCATTCTTCCAAATATAACTGCAGGTGAGCCGTCCCATTTAATTGTCACGTCCTTGTGACCGTTCTTCTCCAAACTTTTGAGACTATTAACCACTCGCATAGCACCCTTAGAGCCTTCCCAAAAGATCACATCTTCCGCATGTTGTATCCTTGCGGCTTCCATGAGTGTTTTTATTTCTCTAAATCTCACGACAGTTTCCTCATGTACATTAATACATCTTCTTGTATTTGTAAATCTGATGGAACACCAATGTCTTTAATCTGCTTGTTGTTAGCAAAACTGTCTAGTATCTTTGCTGTAAGTTCTGCTGGATAGTTTTGTTCAATTGCACTTTTTAAACTTTCGTAACTATTTAAATCTTCTTTCTTATCAAGTCCTAATACCTTTACTATTTCATCTGGTGTTAACCAAGGACCGTCTATAATAACATTGTTATTTTGTTTAGTGTAACCTTCGCCGTTCTTTTTAGGCACAGGATTTCTTCTAACTCTAACTAAACCTTTTGTAGGTGAAAATAAGTACTGCTCTGATTGTAAACTTCTGCCATCCTCTGTTTGTTCTGCAGAATCTTTTCTATCATATAATGCACATATAACTGCTAACAAAATGTTTCTAAATACACCTTTGTATTCGCTTTCACCGTCTGCAGGAGAATGATAATATGTTTTCATCCAACCCGGATTGCCTGGCATAAAGTCTAGTTGCACATATCCTGTCCTTGCTCTATCACATGTTTTGTTTGCATCAAACTTGGCAATTTTAACCTTTGTCATAATCACACTACTTTTAGCAATGTCTATGATATCTGGATTTATTTTTAATTTGTCTAATAGTTCAGGCATTGCTTCAGGCTCGACATCAATTGCAACATCTATATCTCCTGAAAATTCTTTTTTACCTACGGAACCTAGTACGTTATTTTTTAAGTCCATGCCCAAAGATTTTTCTAGATAATCCAATGTAGGCTCTATTTCAGAGATATGTATAGCACCGACGCCAGACATACTACCACTTTCATTGATAGTGTCAATCCTTTGTTGAGTGACTTCCATTAAACGCATAGTGTTTAACCCTGTAGTTCTTTTGTTAATTGAGCCCTTTGCTCTGGACTCATAGATTTTATATCTTTTACTGCTTGAAAAACTTCAGCATCGCCTGGGCCTGTAGTATCTGTAGCATTTTGTTTTTGGTCATTAGCAACTGCCTGTACTAACTGTTTTGCTGTAAGTTGTGGATTTCTAGCACTTTGAGGAATACTTATGTTAAGAAATCTTCCTTTAGCAGTAGCATTAGATACTGCTTGTTTAATAATTGCTAATATTTCTTTTTTATTTAAAACTTTGTTTTCTTCATAAATTACAGATTCGGGTTGAATTAATTTGCCGTCTGCATCTAAAATTCCTTGATCACCTTGTACTTTTGGGTTAGGTTTATCAATATTTTTAAGTTGCTCTTGCTCTTGATCAAATTGGGCTTGAGCTTCTTTATCTAATTTTCTTTGGTATGCAGGTTTATCGTAGTCTACATCAGGGTCACCAAACGTATTAGGCTCGCTTTGCTCAGGGTCTGGTGCTTTGCCTGGAGTAACTTTTTGAAATGCCATCTGTATAGCATCTGGATTGATATCTGCATCGATTAAAAACTGTGCTAGGTCTTCTGAGCTTGGATTTTTATTACCACCTGCAGAAGTATTTGCTAGGAAACTTTGTGCTAATGCACCGCTCATTACTATGTTGTTGTATTCTAATCTGGCTTTTTGATTACCAAAGTTTGCACCAAGAGTGGCTTTTACTTTGTCAAAGAACTGACCGCCTGTAATGGTTCGGTATACATCACCTGCTGATTGGAGCCAACCTGCTTCAGCAACAATTTTATTCTGTTGAACTACTTCCGAAATTTTCATTATGTTTCCCTTGAGATTCTTTTATAACTTTTTTAATACCACGGGAAAACTTTTTAGTATCCTTACTACGAATACTATTAATAAGTCTATTAGTTAAATCCTTAGCAATCTTGTCGTCATAATTAGTTTCAATTTGCTCTATAAGGTTGATTGCACTATTAATAACATGCTCGCCACGATTCTCTACAACATAGTCTTTTGACCTGTCAACAGAAATAGAATTTAATTCTTCTAAAATGCTTCTTGTTTTACGCATGTTATTCCTTTGTGATATTACTATGAGTATTTATCACTTTTTACTTTTCAGAAAGTCTCTTAACTGTAGACCTGCTTCTACAACATCTTGTGCAGACGAGTCATCAGAGTTAATTGTGCTGGTTCGTTTAAGTTGATCTACTAAAGTGTTAGTAGTCATTGTGAGAGTATCTTCGTCACCTTCATCTAGGTCTTCAATACGCAATGTATCTGGATTAAACTTCAAGTCTACTTTACTGCCTACACCACTACTAGAACGTGTTTTCATAAACTGTATCTGATAT
>TARA_R110001592_G_scaffold103978_4_pt1 | contig 11648 bp, 8 predicted proteins | sample TARA_R110001592 | Tara Oceans TARA_R110001592 (sample SAMEA4398387) | marine metagenome | biome: Polar Biome; feature: [SRF] surface water layer (ENVO:00010504); material: water (ENVO:00002006), including particulate matter (ENVO:01000060) such as... | depth 5 m | reverse complement strand
TTCCGACACCGGCGCCTTCGAGGCCGCCATGTGGAACCTGCTGGGCGCGCGCGGCGTCGATATCCTGTCCTGGGAAAACTTCGGCAACGAATGGACCAAGGACGGCGTGCAGGAATTGAAGCTGGACAACCTGCGCACCTTCACCGCCCCCTTCGGCGAACTGCCGGACATTACCCAGATCGATTTCAACAACGATGTGGTGTTCACCTGGAACGGCACGTCGTCGGGCGTCATGGTGCCCGATCGCGGCTCCTGGGTCCCCGCCGACCGTGGCGGTCTGACCTTGGTCGACGCGACGTCGTGCATCTTCGGCGTCGACCTGCCCTGGGACAAGCTCGATGCCGTGTCCTGGTCCTGGCAGAAGGTCATGGGCGGCGAGGCGGCGCACGGCATGCTCGCGCTCAGCCCCCGCGCCGTGGAACGGCTCAACACCTTCCATCCGGACCGCGCCATCCCCAAGGTCTTTCGCCTGAAGAAAAACGGCAAGATCAACCCCGAGCCGTTCGAGGGCTCGACCCTCAACACGCCGTCCTTGCTGTGTGTCGAGGATGCGCTCGACGGTCTGCGCTGGGCCGAGGACATCGGCGGGCTGCCGGTCCTGATGGGCCGGGTGCAATCGAACTTCGAAGCCCTCAGCCGCTGGGTCGAGCGCACCTCCTGGATCGATTTCCTGGCATCCGACCCCAAGGTCCGGTCCTGCACCTCGGTGACCCTGAAGGTCGTCGATCCGGCCTTCGCCAATTTGAGCGAGGACGACCTGCGCAAAACCCTGCGCCGCATTCCCAAGATGTGCGAAGCCGAGGGGGCAGGCTACGATTTCTCGGAACACAAGTCCGCCCCTCCGGGGTTCCGCATCTGGTGCGGCGCCACGGTGGAGACCTCGGACCTGGAAGCCCTGTTCCCCTGGATCGAATGGTCGTTCCACCAAATCCGCGCCGAACTTGCCGGTGAAGCCGCCTAAGGGCGGAAACCGTCATGCCGAGAGTGCTGATTTCCGACAAGATGTCGGGCCTTGCGGCGGAGGTCTTCCAACGCCGCGGGATCGAGGTGGACGTGAAGACGGGCCTGTCGCCCGAGGACCTGTCCGCCATCATTGGGGATTACGACGGCCTGGCCGTGCGCTCTGCGACCAAGGTGCGCGGCGCGGTCATCGAGGCCGCCACAAGTCTGAAGGTCATCGGCCGGGCCGGGATCGGCGTTGACAACGTTGATCTAAGCGCGGCCACGGCCAAAGGCATCGTGGTGATGAACACGCCGTTCGGCAATTCCATCACCACGGCCGAACACGCCATCGCCATGTTGATGGCCCTGGCCCGCGACATTCCCCAGGCCAATGCCTCGACCCATGCCGGAAAGTGGGAGAAATCCCGCTTCATGGGGGTCGAGATCACGGGCAAGGTTTTGGGCATCGTCGGTTGCGGCAACATCGGATCGGTCGTCGCCGACCGGGCCCAGGGGTTGAAGATGCGGGTCATCGCCTTCGATCCCTACCTGGGCGAGGAGCGGGCCAAGGAACTGGGGGTCGAGAAGGTGACCCTTGACGACCTTCTGGCCCGCGCCGATTTCATCAGCCTGCACACGCCGCTGACGGACGCCACGCGCCATATCATCGATGCCGATGCCCTGGCCAAGACGCGCCCGGGCGTGCGTCTGGTGAACTGCGCCCGCGGCGGCCTGGTCGACGAGGCGGCGCTCAAGGCTGCACTCGACAGCGGCCATGTGGCGGGGGCGGCGATCGACGTGTTCGAGGAAGAACCGGCGACCGAGAGCCCCTTGTTCGGCATGGAGAACGTCGTCGCGACGCCGCACCTGGGGGCGGCCACCACCGAGGCCCAGGAAAAGGTCGCCGTGCAGATCGCCGAACAGATGGCCGACTACCTTTTGGACGGGGCGGTGTCCAACGCGCTCAACATGCCGTCGGTGACGGCGGAAGAGGCGCCCCGCCTGAAGCCCTACATGACCCTGGCTCAGCAGCTCGGCAGCTTTGCCGGGCAGGCGACGCGCTCGGCCATCCGCGAGGTCACGATCTCCTACGAAGGGGTGTGCGGCGAACTGAACTGCAAGCCGCTGACCGCCGTCGTCTTGCAGGGGCTTTTGGGGCCGTCCATGGAAGGCATCAACATGGTCAACGCGCCGACCATCGCCAAGGACCGCGACATCATCGTGCGCGAGGTGCGGTCCGACGACGCCGGGGCCTTCCATTCCCGTATCGAGGTGATGGTGACGACGGAAAACCAGACCCGGTCCCTGGCCGGAACCCTGTTCCACGACCGCCCGCGCCTGGTCGAGATCAAGGGCATTCCCATCGACGCGACCCTGGGCAGGCACATGCTCTACATCACCAACTACGACAAACCGGGCCTGATCGGGGCCTTGGGGTCGTTGCTGGGCGATGCCGGCATCAACATCGCGACCTTCAACCTGGGCCGCGCCCAGGCCGGTGGCGACGCCATCGCCCTGTTGGAGATCGACGAGGCCCCGCCGCCCGAGCTTTTGGCGAAAATCCAAGGGTTGGAGCACGTCGTCGTTGCCCAGGCGATGAGGTTCTAAGCGGGCCGGCTCAATCCGCCCTTTGTCATTTAGGCTTAATGTTCAGCCGATATCCTCTGTTCAGTATGCTGGCCGGGACGCCTGCGTTTCGTGTTGCCTGCGTCGGTTCGAGAGGAAGAAATGCGCCGATTCTGCTGTGCCGCCGCCGCGGCGTTGCTGCTTGCCTGCCCGGCGCGGGCGGAAACCATTCGCCTGGTCTATGAGCCTGTCGAGAACCCGCCGCGCTATTACGGCACCACGGCCAAGGTTCCGAAAGACAGGCCCGGGGTCACCATCGAGGTCTTCCGCGAGGTCGCGCGCCGCCTGAATGTCGTGCTCGATTTCGAGCGCGTGCCCTGGAACAGGGGGTTGTTCATGGTCGAGACCGGCGAGGTCGATGGCATTTTCCACGCCAGCTACAAGCCGGAAAGGGCGGAATTCGGCGTCTATCCGACGCTTGCCGACGGCAGGACGCCGGACGAGTCCCGGGCCGTCTTCTTTCAATCCTATTCCTTTTATGTGCGCCGCGAGGCCGGCGTATCCTTTGACGGGCGCAGGCTGCGCGGCACGCAAGGCCGCGCGGTGGCGGTGACGCGGGGGTATTCCGTCATCACCGAACTTAAAGCCCTTGGTATTCCTTTCGAGGAAGAACGCACGCAAACATTGAATCTTGCAAAATTGGACAACGGACGCGTTGCGGCCTACGCGGAACTTGATAACATGATCGCGCCTTATCTGGCGGACAATGGCGGGCCCTTCACCGGAATCGCCATGTTGCGGCCCGCGATTTCGGAGAAGGCCTACTACCTTCTGTTTTCAAAGCCCTTCCATAAGAACAACACAAAACTCGCTGATGCCTTCTGGAACGAAATCCGCAACATCAACCGCTCGCCCCTTATCGGCGAGATCATTGGAAGATACCGCTAGGGCCAGCGGCACGCTGAACTCGGGTCGCCGCACCCTTGCCGGGCGCCTGTTTTCATCGATCTTCCTGGCATTTCTGGGCATCGGTGTTTTGATCACCGCCGTTTTGATCTGGGATGTCCTGCGCCGCGCGGACGAAGAGATCGAGCGCGAAATCCGCATCGTCAAAAGCGCCTTCCATGACCCGATCGCGGATCAGCTTTGGGCCTATGACGAGAAGGAATTGGGGGCGGTGCTGACGGCCCTGGTGCGGCTGTCCGTGGCTCAGGGAGTGATTGTCGAGGATCCGTTCAGTGGCCGCCGCCTGGGGACCCACGGTATCATCAACAGCGGTGACGGCTCGGGCATGGCGGTTCATTCGTTCGATATTCACTACGTCGCCCAGGGTTCGGACAAGGCCCGGCATCTCGGGCGTGTCAGTCTGCTGGTGCCCTCGAACCTGGCGCTTACCCGATCGTGGCTGTCGATCATGTTGATTCTCACCGCGGCCATGGTGAAGCTTTTGCTTATCTGGATTCTGTTCAGCTATTTCGCCCAACGCCAATTGGTGCGCCCGCTGTCCCGTCTGTCCGACGCGGTCGACCGCATCGATCCGGGCTTCCGCCCCTACTCGGACATTCAAGCGGTGGGGCCGGATGACGGCGAACTCAAGCACTTGCAGGATGCCTTCAATCGTCTTCTCAACCGCCTGGAATCAGCCCATGCGGAACGCGCCGCCTATGAGGAGGAATTGATCGGCGCGCGCGCGCAGCTTGAAGACGCCGTGGCCGAGCGGACCCGGCAGTTGGACGGGGCGCGGCGCCGCGCCGAAGAGGCCAGCGTCGCCAAATCGCGCTTTCTCGCCATGATGAGCCACGAATTGCGCACGCCGTTGAATTCAATCCTCGGGTTTTCGCAGTTCATGGTCGACGAGATCATGGGCCGCATGGGCAATGCCCAATATCTTGAATATGCCGGTGATATTCAGCATTCGGCGCGCCATCTGTTGGACGTGATCAACGATATCCTGGACATCTCCAAGGTCGAGGCCGGTGAAGCCAAGCTGGAAGAAGAGGATTTGGACCTGCGCGACCTTGCCGCCGCGGTGCGGCGCCTGATGTCGCCGCGCATCAGCGCGAAAAGCCAGGTTCTGTCCATCAATATTCCCGACAACATGCCCAAACTGCGGGGCGATGGCCGCATCATCCGCCAGGTCCTGATGAACCTGTTTGCCAACGCCAACAAGTTCACGCCCGAAGGCGGTGCCCTGACAATGTCGACCGGCGTCGATTACCGGGGCGGCATCCGGATCGAGGTCGCGGACACGGGCATCGGCATCGCCGCCGAGGATGTTCCTCTGGTCCTCGAGGCGTTCGGTCAGGTCCGCACCAGCCATGCCGTCACCCACGAAGGCACGGGGCTGGGGCTGACCCTGTCCAAGCAGCTCGTCGAATTGCACGGCGGCGACCTCGCCATTCAAAGCGAGGTCGGCAAGGGAACGACGGTGATCTTGCGGTTCCCGGCGGATCGGACCATCGGGGCGGTCTAACACCCCGTATCGTCGTGTATGGCATGTATCTTGCTTTATCGGTTGTGAATTGGGCGTCATTGTCAAAATGACGCTGCCGAGCCGAAATGCGCGACGCCGGAGCCGAACATGGATCGTGAAATCAGCACCTTGCACCAGAGGATCAGCCGTCTGGTGACCGAAGCGAAGAAAATAACCGAGGAAGAACAAGGGCAAATCGACCTCGGCAATATTACCGAAGAAAAATGGCGTCAGCTTGCGGCGCAAATTGATATTCGCGTCAAGGGGATGGCGGGACATCGCGTCCCGGCGTAACGCGGCCTACCTGCCGTTATGGCCGACCTGCCCCATACTGATGACCATCATCCGCATACTTCAGTGTGATGTTCCGTAGGCCTGCGAGGACCTACAACAGGTCTCAATGAAGTTTGAGAGGTGGCGGCTTTGAATAATCAAATCAACGATCTGCACAAGCAGGTCAAATCCCTGTTGAATGAAACCGTTGGCGGCAAGAGCGGCGGGGTGGACAAGACCAGCTCCCCACGCATGGCGGCTTCGGAACGTAAGTTGTTGGCCAAGGCGCGCCAGGCCTGCGGTCCCCATGCCGGCAGCGAATGGCGCAAGGCGGCGATCTGAACTCGCCGAGGATCCCGTGCCGGTTTCCGGTGGATCGGAAGCGCCTTGACGGAGTCCGGGGTGGCCAATGCTGAGTTTGGCGATTGTCCGGTTGCACGGCGGTTCCATCGAGGGATACCTTAAGTCAGCTCATGGGAAGGCTTTGAACACCAAAGCCTTCCCGGATTGCCTGTGTGGGGGGAGCCGCTAAGGGATCAAGCCATATGGCCGCCGACCGTGCCATCCGCCCATCTGCTGTCGCCGTATTCGGCATCGCCCTGACGGCGGTGGTGGCGGTGTCTGCGGGCATATTTCAGCATATCGACAACAAGAACACCGCTCACGAGCGGTTTTCCGCGCTCACGCGGGAGTTCACGACGCTCGTCGAGGAACGCTTTCAGCTGTATCAGTACGGCCTGCGCGGGACGCGCGGCGCGATCATCGCCGGCGGCCGGATAAACATCCCTCGAGACACCTTCAAGGAATACTTCGCGTCGCGTGAACAGTTCCAGGAGTTTCCCGGCGCACGCGGTTTCGGGTTCATCGTCAAGATATCGAACGAACAAACGGCGCGGTTCATCGAAGCAGCGCGTGTGGACGAGTTTCCTTCATTCAGTTTGCGCGAACTTGCCCCGAACGCGGGCGACCGTTTCATCATCAAGTACATCTATCCCCTCAAGGGTAACGAAGGGGCGACGGGCCTTGATATCGCGTCGGAAAGTAACCGGCGCACCGCGGCGCTGAATGCGGCGCGAAGCGGTGAAACCCGGCTGACGGCACCGATCACGCTGGTTCAGGCGTCGGGTGAAACGAACCACGGGTTTCTTATTCTGATGCCCATCTACTGGCGGGCCGATGTGCCGGACGACCCGGAAGAACGTGTGAAGCAAACGGTGGGGTGGAGCTATGCGCCCCTTGTCGTCAGCGAGGTCCTGAAGGACCTGGGCCCGCGCCGGGAAGAAATCGCCTTTTCACTTACAGACGTCAGTGACGAGGTCGAGTTCTATCGTTCGCCGGGGTTTGATCCCGGGATCGACGCGGTCATCGGTGATGAGGTGGAGGTTTTCGGACGCCACTGGCGCCTAAGCTTTCATCCGCGCCCCGCATTCGCCAAGCAATTTGCCGGGATAACCCCGGGCATTCTTATTCTAACCCTGGTCTTGTTGGGAATTCTCGGCACCGCGACCGCGTACAATTTCTCGCGAAACCGGGCACAAGCCCAGCAGGCCCGATGGGAAGAAGAGGAAATGGCCTACAAAATCATCGATGCGACGCCCCAGGCGCTGCTCGTGATCGACCAGGCCGGGATCATCATCCGCGCGAATGCCTATTGCGAACGCGTTTTCGGCTGGTCCATGTCCGATCTTCTTGGCAAATCCGTCGACGATCTGGTGCCGCTCGACATGCGGGAGGCACACAAGGAACTTCGCGAAGGCTATGACAGAATACCCCGCGATATGAGCAACCGCCAGGACCTGGAGGCAGTGAGGGCCGATGGCACGCGGCTTCCTATTACCACGCGTCTCGCCCCCCTTTCGATTGGCGACAGAAAATTTGTCGTGGCGGGCGTCACCGATATTTCGGCACAGCGCGAAGCCGTCAAGGTTCTGGCGGCAAGCCAGCAGCGCTGGCAGGAGGTGGCCAACTCCCTGCCGCAGCTTGTCTGGACCTGCGACGCCGACGGCGTCTGTGATTTTCTTAGTCAGCAATGGGTCGATTACACGGGAACGTCCTCTGGGCCGCTGTTAGGCGTGGGTTGGCTGGACTGGGTCCACCCGGACGATCAAGAACGCTTGATGGCCGCCTGGCGGAAATCGGTTGAAACCAAGGTGCCGTTCTCGACCGAATTCCGCATCAGGGGGCATGACGGGACGTACCGGCTGTTTTTCGCGCGGGCGGACCCGGTTATGGATGCGGATGGAAATGTCCTGCGGTGGCTCGGCTCCAACACGGATATCGAAGACCGGCATCAGGCGGAACTACAGGTTCGCGCCCTGTTGCGGGAGATGGAAGACCGTGTCGCCACGCGCACGATGGAACTGAACACGGCCTTGCGCGACCTGAAGAACGTGTTGGACAGCGTGCCGTCGATGATCGCCTATTGGGACCGCAATCAGCGCAACCGGTTTGCCAACAAGGCCTACGAGAAATGGTTCGGCGTGACCCCCGAATGGCTGCAGGGGCGCCAGATGTCCGAATTAGTGAATGAGGATACCTATCAGGAAAGCCTGCCCCACATCGAAGCCGCCTTGAACGGTGAGCCGCAATCCTTCGAACGCGAACTCACCGATATCCACGGCAAGGTGCGGAATGTTCAGGTCCACTACCTGCCGGACGCAACCGACGGCGATATCCTCGGTTTTTATGTCGTTGGTTTCGATGTCACGGCGATCAAGGCATCGGAAATAGCGCAAAAGCAGGCACGGGAGGCGGCCGAGGCGGCGACTCGCGCGAAATCTGCGTTCCTGACCTCGATGAGTCATGAACTGCGCACGCCGATGAACTCCATCCTGGGGTTCACCGATATTCTGATCTCGCAGCATTTCGGTGTTCTAAACGACAAGCAGCTTGAACATGCGGGCCTGATCAAACGAAGCAGCCAGCATCTCCTGAACCTGATGGACAGCGTGCTGGAGTTGAGCAAGATCGAGGCCGGTCGCATCACGATTTCGATCGAGCCCGTCAACGTCGTCGCGATCGTGAAATCCGTCATGGCCACCCTTGAACCCTTGGCGGAGAAATTCGGGGTTGAAATGCGGGCCCCGAACCTGGGCAGGGACGACAGTTTCGTGACGGCGGACGTGACGCGCCTGACGCAGGTTCTGATCAATCTCGGGTCCAACGCCATCAAGTACAATCGCGCGGGCGGTTGGGTGGAATTCTCCTGCGGGGCGCTTTCCCGGGAAACGTTTCGCATCACCGTGACCGACAATGGCCGCGGCATTCCGTCGGACCTGCGAAGCGGCGTCTTTCAGCCGTTCAACCGCCTTGGCGCCGAACAGGGAAAGATCGAAGGCAGCGGCATCGGCCTTGCCCTGGTCAGGAACTATGTCGAGCTGATGGGGGGGCGCATCGACTTCGAAAGCGTCGAGGGCGAAGGCAGCCGGTTCTGGGTCGATCTGCATTCGGCGGATGTCGAGACCGTCAATAACGATCAGGAGTCGGCGGACGCGGACGCTCCCAAAACGCGGCGTATTACCGGCCTCATGAAGGTTCTCTATGTCGAGGACAATGACATAAACCGGGCCTTGTTCGAAAACTTCATGGAGATGCTCGACGATGTCGAATACCTCGAAGCGGAGGACGGCGCCACGGGGCTCGCCATCGCCCGGGACGTTCATCCGGACGTGATTTTCCTGGATATCGACCTGCCGGACATGAGCGGATACGACGTTCTCGCCGACATCAGATCCGATCCTGAACTGAGGCATACGCCGGTTATCGCATTGACCGCCAATGCCATGAGCGGCGATGCCGAACGCGGCCTGGACGCGGGCTTCGACAGATACCTGCCGAAGCCCTTCAAGCTTGAGGAAATCCTTGCGGCCGTGACCGAGCAGCGGGACGTCATCGAGCGAAGAAAGAGTCCGAGGGCGAAAAACTAGGCGGCCAGGATAGGGCCGGGATGGGGCGTTCTCAGCCCTTCTTGAAGTGCAGAATGCCCCAGGCGAGATACCCCTTATCGGCGCCGTTGACCCAATGATCCAGCCCGCGCAGCATGTTGTCGACGTAGGTCTTGCCCGACAGGCGGACGATCTCGTCATACCGGCGTTTCAGGTCCTCGCCGACGCGGAAGTAATGGGTGCGCAACTGGTTCAGCATGGGCGACAACTGCACTTCTGAAAAACCGCGCTTGGCGAATTCGTCCCGATAAAAGGCGAAAGATCCCAGGGTCGTCAGATGAATGCGGTCCAGGATGGGCTGCAACACGCCGTCAGGCGCGTCGTCGGCCTGCATCGGGTCGGTGAAGATGACATGCCCGCCCGGGGCCAGGACCCGGGAAATTTCGTCCAGCACGCGGGGGCGGTCCCCGGAATGGAGGATGGCGTCCTGCGACCACACAAGGTCGACGGAGGCGTCTTCGGCCGGGATGTCCTCGAACGAGCCGTGCACGACATCGATCAGGGCGTCCAGATCGGTTTCCGCGTTCTTATCCCGGTTCAGGTCGTTCTGGGTCTCGCTCAGGTTCAGGCAGGTCACGCGGCAGCCGTAGGTGCCCGCAAGATGGCGGGCGGAACCGCCGTATCCGGCCCCCAGGTCGATAACGCGGGTCTTTCTGCCCAGTCCCGGGATCTGCAAGGCCATGGTTTCCACGGTCCGCCGGCTGGCCTGGGCGATGTCTTCGTCGGGGGTGTTGTAGATGCCGATGTGGATGTCCTCGCCGCCCCAGACGTTCTTGTAGAAGGCGTCGGCTTCCGACGAGTCGTAATATTCCTCGGCCTTGCGGACCGCCTGCGAGCGCCTACTCATGATAATTTTTCTCCGCGACGTGGATGTAAAAGTCCGGGTCGTTGTCCTGGTAGGTTTCCTGGAAATCGCCGTAGGTCTTGATCTTCTGAAACCCGACGTCGGTCAGAAGCTTGCGCGTATAGGCCTTGCGCAGGGGGAACATGTTCAGGTGGAATTGCGATCCGTCGGGGAACGAGTAGCAGAACCGGGCCAGGCCATCGTCGATGTGTTCCGGTTCGGCCGTCACCTGATCGCCGCAGTAGTAGTATTTGTGCTTCGACGAAAAGCCGTGGTCGAGCATGCCGTCGTAATTGCGTTGATCCAGGATCAGGATGCCGTCCCATTTGAGGGCGGCGTAGAATTCGGCCAGCGCGCGGCGCCGGTCGTTCTCATCGAACAGGTGGGTGAACGAATTGCCCAGGCAGATGATGGCGTCGAATTTGCCGTGCACGTCCTTGTTCAGCCAGCGCCAGTCGGCATGGGCCGTGTGCAGCACGAGGTTGCGTTCGCGCGCGTTCTCGAATGCCTTGGTCAGCATTTCCGCGTTGCCGTCGGCGCTGGTCACGTCGAACCCGGCCTTCAGCAGTTGCACGGAATGGAAGCCCGTACCCGTGGCGACGTCGAGCACGCGGTGCTTGTCGCGGGCCTTCAGCATGTCGATGAAGAACCGGCCCTCGCTTTCCGCGCGGGCGTCCCAGTCGATCAGTTCATCCCACTTCTCCACGAACGACTGGACGTATTCCCGCTGGTAGTGGTCGGTTTTTCGGGTCTCCAGCGGATTGTCGCCGAAATCCTGTCGTTCTTGATTGATGTCGTCCATTGCGGCCCTCCAAGGCGTCGTGATTGATCCCCGGCCGCCGGGAAATTGGCGGCGCACGGCAACGAGCGGGCCCAGGACGGGCTCGCTCGGGTGGTCGACGGCACGGCGCAACTCGGGGCGACAAGGCCCGGACGTGCCGAAGCGATCTGGTTTTATTTGGCGGTTAAAAGGACCCAGAACCCGGTTCGCGTGATTGCGACGGGTGATCCGAAAGACGCGTTTTCCTAATTGTCGTTACCCACCCCGTAGGGGTAGCGGGACCAGTACGGCCCCGACGCGTCCACCGCCTGGACAGCAGGTTTTCATGCCCAAACCGACCTTCGCGTTCTCAGGCAAAAGCCAGCGTGCCGCCCACGGGCAATGACCCAAGGGTAACAGCCGGGGTGGGGCAGATCAACCGGACCCCCGGGAAAATACGGGCGGAGCAAGGGTCGGGTAGGCCGCTGGGCCCGGATTGCCGGGCCTTGCGTGGGAATGTGAACGTTTTATGCCGCCGCCTGATCGGCGGTTCCGCCGACGTCCATGGCCGGGCGGGCGCCGGTGTGGGCCTTGCCACGGGCCAGGCGGGCGGCGTCCCGGCGTTCCAGGGCGAACATGGCGGTCGCCGCCAGGAACGGCAGGCTTTGCACCAGCAAGGTTCCCGCGAACAGGTAAAGTTCGACGATCCCCGTTGTGTTGACCGCGAACAGGGCGGCCGAGCTGGTCATCAATGCCAGGCCGATGCGGGTCTCCGTGCGCACGGGTGACGCCGGGGTGGCCTTGGCCGTCGGGCTGTTGGCCTTTTGGGATTTACCCTTCTGGGTG
>TARA_R110001592_G_scaffold44644_1_pt1 | contig 11659 bp, 8 predicted proteins | sample TARA_R110001592 | Tara Oceans TARA_R110001592 (sample SAMEA4398387) | marine metagenome | biome: Polar Biome; feature: [SRF] surface water layer (ENVO:00010504); material: water (ENVO:00002006), including particulate matter (ENVO:01000060) such as... | depth 5 m | reverse complement strand
GGAGTGCTACGCCTGCCATACTTCCTGGACAACCAGCTGCGGCGGCTGCCATCTGCCAATACAGGCAAATGAGAAATCTGAGCGTCACCATTTTGAGGGCGGTGAATCTCGCAACTTTGCCACCTACAATCCCCAGGTTGCTCGTGATCAGATCTTTATGCTGGGTAAACGCGCGCCCTACAAAGGTGGTAAATATGCGCCGGTGCGATCCTCATCAGCCCTAGTGCTGTCATCTACTAATGCCAACCGCGAACGCATATATGTGCAGCAAGCGCCAATATCTGCCAGCGGGTTTAGCTCCCAAGCCTTTAATCCGCACTTTCCTCATACTGTGCGTAAAACCGAAACCAAAACCTGTAGCGACTGTCATTTGTCAGCAGAAAAAGACAATAACGCGATCATCGCCCAAACCTTAACCTTGGGTACTAAATTCATCGATTTCATTGGCCGCAATGTGTGGTTGGGTGAAGAAGATAATATTGAAGCCATTGCAGTAACCGAGTGGGACGAACCCCAAGCGGTCATCGGCAGCTATCTGCATCGCTATGCCTACCCAGACTTTTTTGCTGCTCACCAAGCCCAGAAACAGCAACTACAAACCTCACACGAACACAGCGCTGACCGCAGTCAGTGTCTGCAACTTCGCGGTGAGTATTTATTTATTGCCGACGGCAAAGCAGGATTCAGAGTCTTAGATGTGGCCTCGGTCGAAAACAAGGGCATCTCGCAACGCTTAATCACCGCACCTTTTAGTGCGCTCGGTCACGATGCAAAAGTCGCCACTAAAAATGCCAGCTGTGTTGCGCTCCCCAGTATTCAGCCCATTGCCCCAGAACGTAATCAGGGCGACTTAATGCGAGTAGACAACAAGGAGCAAGCCTTTCACCCGCTTTATAATTACGCCTATATTACCGACACCGAAGAGGGTCTAATTGTCGTCGACGTCAACACCTTTGCCGACGGCAAACCCCGCAATAACTTTATAAAAGCGGCGCTGCGCTGGCACGCCGACGGAGCGTTAAAGGGAGCGCGTCATATTACAATTGGCGGTCACTATCTTTACATCATCGCCGATGCGGGCTTGCTGGTAATAGATATAAACTCGCCCTTAGAACCAAAGCTACTGCATACCATTGCACTCAATGACGGCCGCGCCTCCGCGCTGCAATTCCGCTATTTGTTTGTGACCGATGCCGACGGCATCAAACTGGTCGACGTCACCCTACCAGAGAAAGCCCATTTATTACCCGAGTTCACCCTGCCGCTTGCTGATGCCCAAAAAATCAGTCTGGCTAGGGGTTACGCCTACGTAGCAGCAGGACAGCAAGGTCTTGCCATCATAAACATCGAGCGCCCGGAAAAAATGCGTTTACTGCAAAGCTATAATGGCGAAGGTCACTTGCAAGACAGCAGAGATGTGGTCATTGGCACAACTAACGCGTCACTATTTGCCTATGTCGCTGATGCAAAAACCGGACTGAACGTTATCCAACTAAGCTCACCAGACTTACAGCCAAAGTTTTACGGCTTTAACCCCGAACCAAAACCGCTTTGGATTGCCGGCAAGCAAACCGCCAGTCCCGCATTAAGTTTGTCGCGGGGATTGGCCCGAGATCGTGCGGTGGATGAAAGTGGCGGTCAGATCGCAGTATTTGGAAGACGCGGTGCGCGGCCAATGAATTTACAAGAAATGCACAAACTGTATTTAGATAAAAATGGCGAACCGTGGTTTGTGGAAGATACACCGAGCAAATCTGGATCCGGAGCGAAGCATGAATAAAACTAAGCAGCTCAGGCTTAATCACAGCGCCCCGTGGCTAGGGCTTTGCTTACTCGCAATGCTTTGCTTTAAGCCAGGCTTGCTAAACGCGACGGAGGTAAGCCCGAACGCCGGTGCAACTAACAGTACCGAGACTAGCACTGAGGCCATGCACTTAGGTGTAGCCAGTTGTGCAAACAGTGTATGTCACGGCCGAGCAGCGGCGGTTGAACACGGCAATGTATTACAGAATGAATATCGCACCTGGGCGAAGTACGATAGTCACTCACGCGCCTATGCCATTTTGAAAAACGCCGACTCAAAACGCATCGCCGCCAATATGGGCATTAAAGACGCGAGCACGGCGGCGGAATGTTTAGCCTGCCACGCCGACACCACGCCGGCCAACTTGCAGGGCCCTAAGTTCCATATCTCGGATGGTATTGGCTGCGAAGTCTGTCACGGTGGCGCAGAAAACTGGATAGACTCCCATTACGGCGCTAATACCAGCTCAGCTGCAGACAATACCATCGCTAGGCATCAAGCAAATTTAAAGAATGGCTTATCGCCAACCGAAGACCCTGCCTTTGCAGCCAAGTTATGTCAATCATGCCACCTTGGTAATACCAATCAACTCGCCACTCATGAAATGATGGCCGCTGGCCATCCTCGCCTACGATTTGAATTAGACACATGGCTGGCACTAATGCCACCCCACCATAGCGACGATGCTGACTATCATCGCCGGGGAAAAAGTAGCTTGGCCACCACCCGCTGGCTAGAGGGCCGCATGCAGGCGGCGCAGGATTCACTCACGGTACTAGAACAACACAGCATGCCACAGGGGCTATTTCCGGAATTGGCGGTATTCGACTGCCACTCCTGTCACCGCCCCATGGATACCAGCGTAAAGCGCCCCCTTGCGGACAGGCAATTACTACCTGCAGGTGCAATTCGTATTAATGACAATGCGCTGCGTACGATTGCCACCTTGGTTTCGCTACGAAATGAAACCTTAGGACAGGAACTGACACTCGCGATTCGGCAGCTAAACCAATCCACCGTCGTCAGCAAACAAGCACTGCAAGCAAGCAGCCGTAAACTCATGACCTTAGTAGAAAAAGCAAGACAAAGCATTGATGATTCAGCTCTCAACGACAGTGAGCAACAGGCGATCACCATCGCTCTATTGAAGCAGGGTGCAAGTGGCGAGGTTCGAGACTACGCTGATGCAGAACAACTTTTCTTAGGATTACAAGTTCTCAGTTTTGACACAAAGAATCCGAAAAGCGGCGCGAAGCGCTATGATGAAATCTTTACAGTTCTTAGCGATGAAAATAATTACACTCCACGTCGATTCAAAGCAGCAGTTCAAAAAACGCTAAAAGCTGCCACGGAGAACTAATGCATGATTAGCATTTTAGGCAAAAGTAATATCGCTCAACGCGCGACCAACGAGGATCGTTTCGTCGCCGACAGCAATTGGGGAATAGCACTGGTTGCCGATGGTATGGGTGGACCCGCAGCGGGTGAAATTGCCGCCAGTATCGTCGCCAACCAAGTAACAGACCTACTAGACCAGGGAACCCCGCTCGCGGCTGCAGTGTATAGCGCGCATCAAGAAGTATTGCGCGCAGTAGAAGACGGACGTGGAAAAACCGGCATGGGCTCTACTGTCGTAGTAGCACACTTTAGTGGCCACCATTTTGAACTGGCATGGATTGGCGACAGTCGCGCCTATTTGTGGAATGGTGAACTACGTCAAATTAGCCGCGATCATTCGCAAGTTGAAGCCATGATGAGTCGCGGTGAAATAAGCTATAGCGAAGCCATAAGCCACCCCAATAAAAATATCATTACCCGTGCTATTGGCCATGGTAAATTTAACGAGCACGATATTCCTCTTATTAAAGGCGCGCTCTTTCACGGAGAAAAATTATTACTTTGCAGTGACGGTTTATATGATGCCGTAGCGGCCTGCGACATTGCGCGAGTAATGAACTCCGCTATTTCAAGTGAGCATCAGCTCGACCAGTTGCTGGCAATTGCCTTGGCAAATAATGGCGCAGACAACATCACCGCGGTACTGGTTGATAGTGATGTGATACCTCAAGAAAATGAGATCATACCGACACTACCGCTGGTGGCCATCGCGCGCATCGACGGTTTCACCGAACATTTCACAGCCTAATGAATATAAGTTCCACACTACATTATCGATATTTAAAGGAAGCAGAAAATGGCAAGCTTTAAACTACACGACACTGCCAGCGCCATTGACTATTTAATAACGGCGACAGAAACGTCGATTGGCCGCAGTCCAGAAAGCGACATTCGGCTGCTTAGCTCGAGTGTGTCTCGAAATCATGGCGTCCTAAAAATTAAAGACGACATCTTGAGCTTTGAAGATTTTGGCTCAAGTAACGGCACATACATTAACACCATCAAAGTAGTCGGCGAGACGGCACTTAATAACGGTGATGCTCTGCAGGTTGGTGACTTTGAATTAAAAGTTCTCCTAGAGACAGATGACGACGCAACCACCTTTAATAGCGACGATGACGCCACTCAAATTGGGGCCTACAGTCCACCGGAAATTGCACAGACGTCACCAGCAGCTGCGCCGGCTACGACCGCAGCGGAAGCAGACATCCCCGCAATGTGGTCAGAGAACGCCGGGCTTGAGCAAGCGTCTGGCACGGTCTTTTTCTCTGAAGACGCCGGATCTGAAGCAAGCAAAAGCTACCGCGATGGTAATTTAAATATAGCGCCAATAGGCGACACACCTCGTTTAGTAGGCCTAAACCTCAGTATTCAAGGCATCATCTATCCACTGGATACCGGCGTCACCAGCGTCTGGAAAATCGGTCGAGATCAACAACATGTCGATCTCTGGGTCTCTGAGTCAAGCGTCTCCGGGCTGCACGCCCAGTTAATTAACGAGGGACAGCGCTGGAAAGTCGTCAACTGGATGTCTACCAACGGCACCTTTGTTAACGAACTAAAGGGCTTATCCACCTACCTTAAAAATGGCGACATTATTCGTATGGGCATTGCCGAATTTGCCTTCGAGCTCCCGGCAGAGTCGCAAAAATCAGTGCCGAAGAGCACCGTAGAAAGTCCGAAGAAGAAAGGATTTTTTGCGCGCTTGTTTGGTAAATAGAAAAGCCCCCCATTACGTCCTCATCACTATGTTAGGAACGTAAGGCGAAGCTAGCTTGCGACTTCTTCAAATATTGACACTGTTAACTTCAAGCGATATCTTGACGTCGTCCAGATATCGCGAGCCATGCTATGAGCCTAGAAAACCAAAATTATCCCCATCTCCTTGCCCCCCTCGATCTAGGCTTTACTAGCCTTAAAAATCGGGTAGTCATGGGCTCCATGCACACCGGTCTAGAAGATCGCTTTTGGCAGTTCCCCAAACTCGCGGCGTATTTCGCGGAGCGGGCTAAGGGTGGCGCTGGCCTGATGATCACAGGTGGATACAGTCCAAACCGTAGCGGCTGGCTTTATCCCGGCGCCAGTACCTTTAATTCGCGCTTAGATGTTCACAATCACCGCAAGGTCACCAAGGCGGTACACCAAGCTGGTGGGAAAATCTGTCTACAGATACTTCACGCTGGTCGATATTCCTATCATCCACTCTCCAAAACCGCCTCAACTAGCAAAGCGCCAATCAACCCTTTTAAAGCCCGCGCTTTAAGCACCCGTGGCGTAGCTAGCACAGTGAAAGACTTTGCACGCACCGCGGAGCTGGCCCAAAAAGCGGGTTACGACGGTGTCGAGATCATGGGTAGTGAAGGGTATTTAATTAATCAATTTTTGGCACCCGCCACCAATAAACGCAAAGATCGCTATGGCGGCAGCCCTGAAAATCGACGCCGCTTTGCGGTGGAGATCGTGAGCGCTGCGCGTAAAAAAGTCGGCCCTAATTTTATTATTATTTTCCGTTTATCAATGCTGGATTTAGTGCCAGACGGCTGCACTAGAGAAGAGATAGTAGACCTAGCCCGCGAGATTGAAGCCGCTGGCGCCACCTTGATTAACACCGGCATTGGCTGGCATGAAGCTCGCGTCCCCACTATTGTCACCTCGGTGCCTCGCGCCGCATTTAGCGAAGCCACAGCCGCCGTAAAGCGGGTGGTCAATATTCCCGTTATCGCTTCCAATCGCATTAATATGCCGGATATCGCCGAGCACATTTTAGCTAGCGGCCAGGCCGATATGGTGTCGATGGCCAGACCCATGCTGGCCGATGCAGAATGGGTAAATAAAGCCGCTAGCAATCGTAGCGACGAAATCAATACCTGCATCGCCTGCAACCAAGCTTGCTTAGACCACACCTTTCAATTGAAGCGCGCCAGCTGCTTGGTAAACCCACGCGCCTGCCACGAGACTGAACTGGTGTTTAAGCCCGCAGCTAAGGCCAAGAGAATTGCCGTCATCGGCGCTGGCCCTGCAGGGCTGTCCTGCGCCACCGCGGCGGCAGACTGCGGCCACGAAGTTTATTTATTCGATCAAGCAGACAAGATCGGCGGCCAATTTAATTTAGCCAAGACTATTCCCGGTAAAGAAGAGTTCGGCGAAACCCTGCGCTACTTCGACAAAAAGATTGAACGCTCAGGAGTAAATCTCAGACTGAATCATCGCGTGGAGAAAGCCGAACTTATCAGCGGCGGCTACGACGATATCATCGTTGCTACCGGTGTTAGCCCACGCGCGCTGAGTATTCCCGGTATCGACCACCCCAAAGTGGTTTCCTACATCGACGTATTAAAAGGCAATGTCACCATCGGCAAGCGGGTCGCCCTCATCGGCGCAGGCGGCATCGGCTTTGACGTGGCAGAATATCTCGCCCACGACCACAGCACCGAGCTCCCCCAAAGTCTCGCCAGCTGGTCTGCCGAGTGGGGCATAGATCAGCACAGTGCAGAACGCGGCGGCCTGGTAGCTGGCAAGCCCCAGCCCTCGCAGCGAGAGATATTCTTACTGCAGCGCAAAACCACCGCGCTTGGCAAAGACTTGGGCAAGACCTCCGGCTGGGTACACCGCGCCACCCTCAAGAACAAAGGCGTCAATATGCTCGCTGGCTGCAGCTACGACCGCATAGACGAGCAAGGACTACTCATCAGCCAAGACGGAAAGCAGCGCTTATTAGAGGTCGACCACATTGTTATCTGTGCGGGGCAGGAACCACTTAGAGAGCTTTACAATTCTGAGTCCGAGCAAGGCGCTAAACCAGCCCAGCGCTACCATCTCATCGGTGGCGCTAATATCGCCTCAGAGCTAGATGCCAAACGCGCTATACGTGAGGGCGCTGAGTTAGCGGCGAGTCTTTAGAAAATAATTTATTGGGATCGCGTGCGCTGTAGCCAGTGGAATGACTCACTAGAGCGCAGCTTTCTGCTGCGCAATGTTGAACGCTAAGATCTTGAGCTGCTCTACCCGGCTGCGCACCTAGAATAGTGCAGATGCAGGCTAGCGATATAAATGGGCTAACGATCGCAGCCCAACCAAAGCCTTGTTAAAACTATAGAGACGTGCAGCAGCCTTGAGTAAGGATTAAGCAAAGCAGGCACTTGCCTGCCTTACTCTCTAAGGGCTTGATCCTTGCGTGACCTAAACCGTAAGTATTTCTGCCCAGACTCGCCCGGCCAATATAAAAGGAATCATAAGCAGTCTATAACTCAGCCGGCAAGGCAATCATTTACTCGTCTGATTCCGTCTCTTCAAATTCAATATAAAGACTGGGCTGTGCGCTAGCGACAGGAACAACCGCCGACTGCTTGCGCGGCGCTTGTTCAATGGCCGGCGTACTGTAGGTCATAGAACTAAGTTTTACGGCTTCGGCCAAGCTGCGAGCTTGCTCCCGCGGCGGCATTGCCGCTAGGTTTTTAATGCCAACCTCTGCGTTAATTAGCTGCAACAGACCGCCTACATAAAGTATGTATTGCTCGGCATCCTCGGCATCTATTTCAATAATTTTCTCCGCTTCCTCGGCAACATAATAAGCGTGCAAGGCAGCAGTGTGAGCTATATCACATACCCGCCGCACACCCTCACGGTCACGATAATTCCTTTCGATAAACTCGCCGGCGTAGTCGACCGCCTCCTCGGCTTTATCATAAGTCACCTCAGCGAGATCATCGGCGTTATTGGATTTCGCCTCGTCGAGTTTCTGTATCGCTTTTTCTAAGTAGGTGGTTTTTAAAGTTTCGATTTCAACTTTCGCGTAGTACTCGAGCACGCTCGCTTCGTCGTTTTTCGCGCTGGCAAGCCGGCCGCCCTCTATATCACGGATTAGGCTTTCCAGCTTGACGGTCGCCTTGTGATAGAGCTTTGGATGGATAGTGTCAGTGTTTAGCTCCGCGAGGACTTTGCGGTGTTCAAGAACCCTGCTCAGGGTCAATTCCACTGTTGCTTTATTGCTATAGGCATCTGCAACTAACTTTTTAGCGGCAAAAGCTGCACTGATCGCAGCAATCTTTTCTTCCGGCTCACGTGCATCCTTACTGAGCTTAAGTGCGCTCTGCAGCTTTTCTCTGGCGTTTTCCATATGCGAGGGTGCGTAAAACTGCAGCTCAGCTGCAATCGCTTCTTCATACGCGGCTGAGGCCTGCCTAATCGCATCTATCGGAGTGATATCTGCGTTGCTGGCTCGTGCCATAGCGTTCAATTCGATTTGCTCACTATTTGCTACATTGGTCGACATGCAGCCTGTGACTAAAACTAAAGCACTCGCTAGTAATAACAGATGAAATTGTATTGGCATTTATTACTCCGTTTTTATTGAAATCCCTTCTAAATAGTATGTCGCTCTAACCGCCACACAGCAGGAGACGCGCCATTATCTAGCAATATAACAAAATATGTCGTAATAGAAGGATAAACCATAGGGGAGCGTCAAAGTAATAAAAGAACGGATATTAAACCTATACAGACCTAAAGATTGGTTAACTAAAACCCCGCAGCTGCTTAAATTGAGAGCTAAGTATAAGAGTAGGCCAAAATGATATTAAAAAATCACGTTCTCGCAGCGTGTAGCGTATTTGTATTTATATTTTGCTTTATAGCCGGCTGGTGGGTCATTGCTGGACTAGTACCTCCGCTCTCACCGTCGGCCACAGCAGAGGAGGTCGCGGCATTTTATCAAGGCAATCAACTCAGAATACAGATTGGCATCGCACTAGCCATGTCCTCAGTAGCTTATATTATTCCCATGGCCAGCGCCCTAGGCTACCAACTAAGACGAATTGAAGACTCCAAGCCTATGCTGGCAAACGCTCAGCTCGCGTGCGCCACCGCCACCGTCGCTATTGTTACCGTAGCCCTTATCATTTGGTCGGTGGCCGCGTACAGGCCCGACAGACCCATTGAAATCACATATTTACTGAATGATTTGGCATGGATTGGTTTTACAATGCCGGTATCCGGCATCGTAGTATGGATGCTTTGCGTGGGCCTTTGTGTATTTTCAGATAAAGCGTCAAACCCTATATTTCCCAGATGGGCGGGCTACCTAAGCTTGTTTTGCGCAACACTGACACTACCCGGCTTCCCCGTGGTGATATTTCAAAGTGGGCCTCTTGCTTGGAATGGCCTTTTATCCTTTTGGATCGCCCTGACTGCCGCTATTGCATGGCTGACGGTTATGTCATTTTTGACCATCCGCGCCGCAATTACGGAGTCAAATAACAGCGCAAGCTTGGCCACGTAGCGAATTAAAAAACTCGAACTCAAGTATAAATAACAAAGGTAGGACAAAATTATGGGATTAGCTGGAATCGGAATTTGGCAGCTACTTGTGGTACTCGCCATCATCGCAATGGTATTTGGAACAAAACGGCTAAAAGGAATTGGCGGCGACCTCGGCGGTGCAATAAAGGGATTCAAAGACAGCCTGCAGGATAACAGCGACAAAGCCGGCTCCCCGACAATACACGACAGTAGCAGCGCAGAGATAAGTGAAAGCACAGCAACAGACAAGAAATAGTTGCGCAGCATTGGCACCGTTTGAAAAACGGGATATCTGGCGCTTAAGTCATACCCCGTATCGCTTGCCGGTTTTCGGCGAGCACATTCTTTAGCAAGCCGCTTGGCGGTCCAGTATTGGATGCAGATCGACAAGTAGAAAAACAAGGTAGACCGCCTATAGCAAGCGTCAAGCGACGATAAATGCGTCTGATTGTACTCTGCCATAGACGAAGTTTATCGAAGCTTTGCCTTCGGTAATCAGAGCTTCGAACGAAGTTGTACGCCATTTAATGTTGCATTAGATCCTCGGTATATACGATTGTCCCGCCCCACCTTATAATCAGATTTGACGTGACGGTCTGCCATCAAAAAATCTATTTGTATATTTCCATATTAATAATGCAAATGAATCGTCGGCTGCAAGCGCAGTCTGTCGCTAATATCTGGAGTGTGTTGGTGTATAAAATTCCGCTTTTCCTTGTGCTATTGAGTTTGGCAGCCTCCAATTTGACAGCAGAAACAAGGCACGACATTGTTCGTGCAATAGCCAACCCAGCACATACCGAATTTTTTAGTGAAGCGGATCCTTTTCTTATCTCTATCGGAGGAAAAGTGTATCTAGATGATAGTGACGATTTACTAGGCGAGGTGCAGAAAACGGTGAATATGACCGTGGAGGCTCTTTCGTCTCAGGGCCTGTTCTTGCTGATTCCAGGTCAACAGCAAGCCCTCATTGATCAGCTAAAAAAGGTGGATGGCAAAAGTGTACTAACAATCGCTAACGTCAATACTGCTATAAGTATTCCAAGTGATAAACATGCACTACAGCTTAATATTAATGCCTCAGGACGAGGGGCTGGAACATTCGTGTTCGACCCTGAAGACGAACAAACTCTTCAACTCGCTGCGGTTGGCTTATTGCTAGGTGCTTCTGACCTCAAGTCTCGGGTGGTTGCATCGCTACTAATAGTAAGCGATGTGGGCCTTTCATATTCACGACCGTTCTTTTCAAGTACTTCTATAAAATGGGGTACGGCAATAAAGTTACAGAGTATTACTCTTATAGAACGAACCCGACGGATCACTGAATACGAAGAAAGTGAACTCCTTAGTTGGCAGCGAGACGTAAAAACGCAGTATCACGCGAATGCGGATTTAGGGCTAACTTGGCAAAGGGACGCTTTGGAATTATCGGCCGCAGTAATAAACGTTAACCCTGGTGAATTTCGCGGCCCACTGAACGGGAGATATAATATGCGGCCGGCAGTGAAGATAGGTGGAGCATATAATCCTGGCCGAATAGGTTTTGATTTCAATTGGGATGTAACACCCGATGAGGGATTTGGCGTATCCGAAGATTTACAAACCGCGTCGCTTGCCACACGTTATCTCCTTCAAGATAACTTGGTATTCGGGCTTGGCTACCATCACGTCCAGAAAGGTAATTTCGTTGACTCGGTAGAAGCCAAACTTAGATACCAATTCAGCTCTATATATTTTGAAGCCTCTGGACGTTTTGCCCCCGGTTCTATTGGCGGCGGCTTACAGGCGCAAATGATGTTTTGATTAGTTAAATTGCAGTAAATAGCACATCTGAAATCTTAATATGGCTTGCCAAAGCCATACGCTAGCGTCGTTCTTCTGCGACAGAATAAACTGATCTGGACCTTCATGAGAAAATGCGGCTCTAACTAGATGGGTTTCCTAGGAGATCCTAATCCAATCACTGCTGCTGGGGACCGTATTGCCCCCTTCGGGGCTGCGTCGCTGCGCTCCTTGTTTAAATTGCGCCGTGGGCACAATTTATCGAACCTAGAGAGGCCCTCACCGATCAAGTGAACTAAAACTAAAAAGGCCCGCTAATGTCGGATGCTAACGCTTAGCGGCAAACTGGAAGTAAGGATTAATCAATTCAGCCTTGGG
>TARA_R110001592_G_scaffold51696_3_pt1 | contig 11661 bp, 9 predicted proteins | sample TARA_R110001592 | Tara Oceans TARA_R110001592 (sample SAMEA4398387) | marine metagenome | biome: Polar Biome; feature: [SRF] surface water layer (ENVO:00010504); material: water (ENVO:00002006), including particulate matter (ENVO:01000060) such as... | depth 5 m | reverse complement strand
GCAGGCTATGCTACACCATCCTTATAATTTTATACTTGGAAAGGCTGGTAGTGGTAAGACACTTTTAGCATGTCAAGTTGCGTTAGATATGTTCTTTAAGAGAATGATAAACAAAATAATTATAACAAGGCCCACTGTATCTACAGAAGACAATGGTTTTTTACCAGGATCTGAAAAAGAAAAGATGGAGCCGTGGTTGGTACCAATAAGATCTAATATGAGAAAAGTTTATAATAAACCACTTATATTAGAGAAGATGGAAAATGACGAATCAATAGAATTAGTATCACTTGCACATTTTAGAGGTAGAACATTTGAAAATTCAGTTGTTATAGTAGATGAATTTCAAAACTTAACTAGATCTCAATTGAGAATGGCATTAGGTAGACTAGGTAAAGGTTCTACAATGATATTCTGTGGAGATAACCAACAGATAGATTTGAAAGATAAAAACTATTCAGCAATACACGATACTTCAAAAATATCAAATTCTGAATATGTATATAAGCGAATACTACTAGACAATCACAGACACCCAGCAATCGATGAAGTGTTTGAATTGTTAATGGGTATGTAGTTAAAGAGCGACTTACTTGATATTTATATAAAACCACAACTGAGGGAGAAAAATGAACATAACTATATATGATGGCTCAGCAAATGTCGCAAGTGTATCTGGTAGTACACCATTTGGATTATACGATACAGAACAAACGTATTTAACAGCATCTGCAAATACTGCAGACTGGTGCGCAACAAGACTAGGATATCCTGTAACAGATATAGAATTACAAGACATGCAATTTTACGCGTGTTTCGAAGAAGCTGTTACAGAATATGGCGCTCAGGTAAATAGATTCAATATAAGAGAAAATCTATTAAGTGCAAAAGGTAATCCAACAGGCTCAAACTTTACACATAAAGCAATAACTCCAAATTTAGGAAGACTTGTTGCTCTATCAAAGCAATATGGTACTGAAGTAGGTAGTGGAGGACATGTAGACTGGAAAACAGGATATATAACCACATCACAATCATCAGATCCTGCATGGAGTGGAAGTTGGCTACAAGAATATGATTTAGATTCACAATCAGTGTTTAGCCAATCGGTTGATGGAACAGATATAGAAATAAAAAGAGTTTTTCATCAAAAGACTCCAGCAGCAAACAGACACTATGATCCTCAATTTGGTTCGCAAATTGCATTGAACTCTTTTGGGTGGGGAGGCACAATGGCAGGTATATCTTACCTAGCGCTACCATTATATGATGATCTATTAAAGATACAGCAAACAGAGTTTAACGATACTATAAGAAAATCTATGTATTCATTTGAACTTATAAACAACAAGCTAAAAATACATCCATCACCAGATTCAGAATTCAAATTCTATTTTCAATACATCGAAACAGACGACAGAGATACTCTAATAACAGAATCTGCAGTATCTGATTTTTCTAATATGGGATATGACAATATGTCTTATGCAGCCATAAACGATCCAGGTAAACAGTGGATACGAAAATATACACTATCATTAGTAAAACAAGTACTAGGTTCTGTTAGAGGTAAATATGCATCAATTCCAATTCCGGGAGCAGAAACAACATTAGATGGCGACACACTAAGAAGTGAAGGTGCAGCAGAAGCAGAATCTTTAATAGCTATTTTAAGAGAAGATCTTGAAGCTGCATCACGAAGAAATCTAATGGAGAAAGAAAACGAAATAACAGATTTTCAACAAGGTATGCTTAACAAAGCACCACTTAATATATACGTAGGGTAAAATGGCACTATTTGGTTCAGCAAGAGATATAAGCATGTTCAGACATGTTAACAGAGAATTACTCAATGAGATAATTGATACTCGCTGTGATATATTTAAGAATTCAATTTTTGATTCAAAAGAAAATCTTTACGGTGAAGCGTTGAGAAAAGTATATATGCCAGGTGTAAGACTAGCAGGTCTTGTAGATAAGGAAGGCAAAGAATATACATCAGATGATATAGGCGTTGATTGGACACGAGCTGCTAAGTTTAGTTTTTTACGAGATGATATATTAGCATTAGAAAACTCAGGGACCACCAATACAATACAGCCAAATTCCAATGCCCAAGAAGCAAGCGTGTTTTTAGAAGTTGGTGATGTAATATATTGGGACGGCCAATACTTTGAAATAGATGATGTGGCTCAAGGCCAGTATTTATTTGGTAAAAATCCAGAATCATCCCTTCCTCAAAACGCATCAGGTGCACAAGCCGAAGGAAGCGAAACGGGATTTGGTGCAAGTTGGTCAGTAATATGCCAAACTCATGTAATGAGAAAAAGTAAAATAAACACATTAGAAGATGTACGATCTGGATACGATGAATATGTAAGCGATGTGAAAGAACAGGAACAGGGAGGTGGATTATATGGCTAGCAGCAACGAAATAAAAAACACAAACAGAGGTGAGCAGATAAGGAGAAACGATAGCGTAAAAGAGCTAAACGTAAATCTTTACGATGTAGATTCGATTATAAAGTATTATTTTGACAACGTAATACAGCCAACAATAGATGACGGTGGTGAAGTCATTAGCGTACCTGTAGTATACGGCTCACCTGAAAGATGGAAATCAATACAGAAATCAGGTATATATAGAGACAGCAAAGGAAAAGTACAGTTTCCTGCTATAGTTTATAAAAGAACCACTGTTGAAAAGATAAACTCACTAGGTAGTAAAGTTGACGCAAAGAATCCACTATTTACTTCTTTTCAAATGAGGCACACAAAAGCAAACAGGTATGATAATTTTGGCGTACTTACAAATAGAAAGCCTACAAAGCAATACCACAATATCGTTGTACCTGATTATGTAAAACTAACATACAGCTGTATTATATTTACAGAATACTTAGAGCAGCTAAACAAAGTTGTTGAAGATATAAATTATGCAGGAGGTAGTTATTGGGGCAAGGAAGAATCATTCCAGTTTCTTTCAAAAATTGACAGTTTTGATATAGAATCTGTTAATGAACAAGGCCAGGATAGAATGTCAAAATCAACTTTTTCACTATCTATAAATGGATTTATAATACCTAATAGTATACAGAAAGCTATGAGTAATTATAGTCCAAAGACATTCAGCAATGTAAGAATAAGTACTGGTACAGAAACAATGAGAACTGCAGAAGAAGTAAACAATATATTATCAGGACAACAAGGCTCTATCGTGTATCCTGAAAGAAATAACATAGATAGAGAAATAGAAAAACGTAATCAATAAGTTATAAGGAGAAAAAACATGGCAACAGTTACAAGTAAAGAAGGAAAGAAATTTTCACAAGAAGAAATGGAGAAAGTTTCTAAGATTAAAGAAAAATACAATGAAATCACTGTAAGATATGGACAGTTAGAGATCGAGCAGAACGTAGTTAACGAGCAAAAATTAAGAATAACAACAGAGTATGAAGGTGTTAGAAAAGAAGAGGTTGACTTTGTCAAAACCTTGTCTACTAAATATGGAGCAGGAAAATTAGACTTAGATACGGGTGTATTTATACCTACTGAGTAAATTTTTGACTTCACATCTTTATATTTATATATTGAAAATAAACGTGAATAGTTTATCACATGATTTATATTAAGGAGAAATAAAAATGGCTGAAAAAATAGTTAGTCCTGGCGTATTTACAAGAGAAAATGACCTATCTTTTGTACAACAAGGTGTAGGGGCAATCGGAGCGGCAATAATCGGTCCGACAGTAAAAGGTCCGGCGTTAATACCTACACAGGTATTTTCGTATTCGGAGTATCAAGCAAAATTCGGAGATTCATTCAAATCAGGAAGTGATTATTATCAATACTTTACTTCCATTACTGCAAGAGAGTATTTGAAACATGGAGGTCCATTAACAGTAGTAAGAATCTTACCTCAAAAAACAGGTGACAATTACTCAAACGCGACAGCATCCACGCACATGACAAATACGTTGACAGCTGGTACAGCTCCAACTGTGGAATATACATTTGCAGCTGCAATAACCGATGGAGATATTATACAGCTTACATCATCAAATGGTGTTGGTGTTAATTTTGTTGCTGAAACAGGCCCAGGTCTTCCTATAGATAATCCATCAGCAGTCCCTGCAACATATTACTTTGCAGTAACTAATACATCAGCTCAAGCAGATGCAGCATCTTTTGCAACTAAGGCGGCTGCAATTCTTTCATCAGGCGCTAGCTCGATGTCAATATCAAACACAGCTGGTGGTATTGTAGAATTAACAGGATCTATTAACACAAACAATCCACCACTTATATCAATAACATCTGGTTCTACAACTACTCCATCAACAAATGGTGTTGCTAATACTGGTTCTTGGGAACCTGTTGCTGGTGTACCAAACTCATCTTCATTATCAAGTACAAACTTTACTGCGTCATTCCATATTAAAACTATCTCTGATGGTTCAATTATGAATAGCACACCAACTGGTTCAGACATTGGACAGATTGGAACAAACGATGTATTGACAATGAACAACTTCCAATACGGAACAGGAAACAATTTAAGATGGGAAGTTGGAAATATCAACGAGAAAAAAGGTACATTTACATTATTCATTAGAAGAGGAGATGATTCTTCTAAACGTAAAGTAATTATAGAAACATTCAATGGTTGTTCATTAGATCCAACAGCTAACAATTATGTAGGAAACATTGTTGGTACAGCATACAATACAGTTGGAGATCCTATATCTGCAAATCCATTTATTCAACCTAGAGGTTCTTGGCCAAATAGAAGTAAGCATATTTTCATAGAAGAATCAACAGTATTACAAACAGTTGATTATTTAGATGACAACGGAAGCTTAACAAATGCAGAATACACTAGTTCATTACCACAAAAATCTTCTGGTTCATTCGGAGGAGGTAGCGATGGTGATATTCAACATCCACAAACATTCTATGAAGCAGCTGGAACATCTGCAGCAAACATCCAAGGGATGAACTGTACATCAGCAACTACTTCAGGATATAAATCATACACAACAGCATTAAACTTATTAAAAAATGCTGATGAATATGATATCAATCTTATGATAATGCCAGGTATTAACGATCTAAACGTTCATGGTCTACATTCAGACGCTATTACAATGTGTGAAGAAAGATCTGACGTAATGGCTATCCTTGATCCGGTACCATTCGGACAATCACTGGCTCAAGCTACAGTAGAAGCTGGAGATAGAGATTCTTCATATGCAGCAATGTATTGGCCATGGGTACAGATTGCGGACCCTTCAACAGGAAGATATGTTTGGGTACCACAATCGGTTGTAATGCCAGGTATCTATGCATTCAATGATAAAGTATCAGCAGAATGGTTTGCTCCTGCTGGTCTTAATAGAGGTGGACAAGAAATAGTAGTACAAGCGGAAAGAAAATTAACACATGCTAACAGAGATGAACTATATGAAGCTTCAGTTAACCCAGTAGCAACATTCCCTGGTGAAGGTGTGGTTGTTTGGGGACAGAAAACTCTTCAAAAGAAAGCATCTGCTCTAGACAGAGTAAATGTTAGAAGATTGTTAATCAACCTTAAGAAATTCATCGCTTCAGTATCTAAATACTTAATTTTTGAAAACAACACAGCAGCAACTAGAAACAGATTTTTATCACAAGTTAACCCTTATATGGAATCCGTTCAACAACGACAAGGTTTATATGCCTTCAAGGTTGTAATGGATGAATCGAATAATACTCCTGATGTAATAGATAGAAACATCATGAAAGGTGATATATTCATTCAGCCGGCTAAGGCAGCAGAGTTTATTGTTATTGACTTTAACATTATGCCAACTGGTGCAACGTTTAACGACTAAGGTGATATTTATATTAAACAATAGGAGAAAAAAGAAATGGCAAATTTAATCGACCCAACAGAAATGATGTTCACAGCCTTTGAACCAAAGGTCAAAAACAGATTCGTATTTTACGTAGACGGCTTACCTTCATACTTATGTAGAAAAGTAACACGTCCAAAAGTAGAAAACGGTGAATTAGTAATCAAGCATATTAACAACCAAAGAGTACTTAAAGGTAGAAGTAAATGGGGAGACATTACGTTAGAAATGTATGATCCAGTTGTACCATCAGGAGCTCAGGCTGTTATGGAATGGGTAAGACTACACCACGAATCAGTAACTGGTAGAAATGGTTACGCAGACTTTTACAAAAAAGACTGTACAATCAATGTATTAGGACCTGTAGGTGATAAAGTAGAAGAATGGTCTTTGAAAGGCGCATACATAAAGGATGCAGATTTTGGAGAGATGAGCTGGGAAGAAGACGGAACAGCTGTAACTATTGCTATGACCTTAGGAATTGACTACGCAGTATTACAATACTAATCGTATTACAATTATATTAACAATTAAGAAAAGCCTCATTAAGTTGGGGCTTTTTTTGTTTGTATATATTTATATATATCAGTTATGAATTACAGAAAAACAAAGGAGTTATATTATGTCTAAAATTACAGACCAATATCCAGGAAAAGAAATATCAACAGAAGACTTGAAAGAGCAGTTGGTACAAGAAACAGAAGTTAAACACGCTAAAGAATCTAAATTCCCTACAGAGGTTATAGATCTACCTTCAAAAGGTTTATTATATCCTAAAGCACATCCATTATCAGCAGGCCAGATAGAAATGAAGTATATGACGGCGAAAGAAGAAGATATTCTTACGTCTCAAAATCTTATACAAAAAGGTGTAGTTATAGATATGTTGCTACGCTCATTGATAGTTGGAAATGGAAAAGGTCAAAGAGTTAATTATGATGACTTAATTCTAGGTGACAAAAACGCTGTCATGGTAGCTGCAAGAGTATTAGGTTATGGAGCAGAATATCCTGTTGAATTAACATGTCCAAAATGTAGCAATAAACAATCAGAGACAGTAAACCTTGCAGATTTACAAAACAAAGAAATAGCAAACTATCCTGAAAACGAAAATGCATTTCAATTTGAATTGCCTTTAAGTAAAAGAATGCTAACTTTCAAGGTATTATCTCACAGTGATGAAGCTCTTATTACAGAGACTGTTAAGAGAAAGAAAAAGCAAGCTAAATCTACACAAGTATCATACGAGCTAACGAGTAGATTAAAAGCTATGATCCTTGCAGTAGATGGTAATGACGATCAGAACGATATAAACAAATTTGTTGAAGAAGAATTTATATCTAGAGACTCGCTAGCATTTAGAAAGCATCTTGATATCGTTACACCTGATATAGACATGACAGTATACTTCGAATGCAATTCTTGCGGACACGAAGAATCAATGACCATCCCATTAACGGTTGAGTTTTTTTGGCCTAGGGTCTGACTACAGGCCCATTCTGCACGAACAGATATTTCAATTACTGTATAATGCCCAAGGTGGGTTTTCCCATGGCGATTTATACGAAATGCCAGTGTATTTGCGTATATTTTACTACAAAAAACTTGTTGAAGCTAAGCAGACTGAGCAAGATGCTTACGATAAAGCTTCTAAGAAAGGTTCGTCTGCAAAAGATATAAAACGCCCATCATTCAGTAAGCCACCATCGAAATAGCTGATAGCTTGATATTTATATTAAACTAATTTAGCATATAAGGGAGAGTGTAATGTCCGAGGATATATTTAGAAAACAAGTTCGCGAGATTATAAAGAAACATATCTCAGAAAACAAAGATAAAGAGCTGACTCAAGAAGGTATTATAGACGGCGTCTTTAATCACATCAAGTCAGTATTACAAAAAGGTTCTGATAAGCGATTCAATGCGAAGTTGCAACAGATTGCAAAATCAGGCCCAGAAGGTAAAAAAGTAGTTAGCAAGTTTATTAAGTCGCAAGACGATATAGCTGACGCTGCAAAAGATGTCGATGATATTCTTTCAAAAATAGGATTTGAATTTTAATACAAGCGAGTAATATAAATGGCAATGGACGATAAAGAAAGAAAAGCAATGGCTAAGTTTTATGTTGAGCAATCAAAGAATGCTCGACTTAAAGCAGAAGCTGACACGCGTTCAGCAAAGGCAGCAGAGAAAGAAGCTGCTATGCAATCATCTATTGCTACTCAAATGACTGCAATTGCCACTGCAAAGCAAGGTATAGTAGAAACAACAAATAAAGAATACATAAGACTTTCAAAGATAAATGATTTAGTGTCTAAGCGTGGAGCTATAGAAGATGCTATTTTAGCAAACAAAGTCACACTTCAAACACTTCAGAGTAAAACCTTAGCATCTTCAAACGTACAGTTAGGTATTGATAACGCAAGAGTTGCAACAGCACAAGCTTCGTATAATATAGATCAACAACGAAAAATACTTGCAGACAAAAGTTTTATCGCACAAGATTTAGCAGCACAGAAAATAAATAAAACTGCTGAATATGAAAAGTCTATATACGATTATAATCTAAAGCAAGAACTTAAAAACGATAAGAATATACAAGCTCAAGATGAAATGCTACGTCAACTCGAAAAGAAAGAAGAGTATGACAAAGCAAGAGTAAAAAATCTTGAAAAAATACAGGAAATAATACAGCAGGCAAATGATCTTGCATCTGATCCAAAATTAGCTGCAACATTCTTTGGTACAACAATGCTAAACAATGCATTATCTTTCGGCCACTCAATGAAAGGTATGGCTGGAGATCTAGGAGTATCAAGAGATCAGATGATGGGTATTGCTGGTGATACAGCATTAGCATCTGGATTTGGTTTGAAGATGGGAGCAAGCGCTAAAGAAATTGGAGAGGCTTACGGAGGTATTGCTTCAGTGTCTGGTCCTATGACTGGTGATATGGCTGACATGGCCATAAACGCTAGTGAAATGGCACACAGGTTAAAAATATCTGGTGCAGAGGCAGGTAAGTTATTTGCACTTACAAGTATGATAGAAGGCGGAACTGCAGAAACAGCTGAAGCTTCCTTGAAGACTGTAGAAAATTTAGCAAGAGGTGCTAATGTACCTATTGGAAAAGTTATGTCAGATGTAGCAGCCAGTGCTGATTTGATTGCCGACTATGGATTTGATAATGTAGAAGCTTTAGGTAAAGCAGCCGTTGAAGCAGCTAAGATGGGAACATCGCTAGATCAGATGGGTAAGACGGCTAGCAAACTAATGGACATCGACAATGCTAGAACAGAAGCAATGCAATTATCTGTAATTTTAGGAAGACAAATAAATGTTGATAGAGCTCAGCAGTTAATATACTCTGGTGATCTAGAAGCTGGATATAAAGAAATGCTAGGCCAGCTTGGTGGTATTCAAGGATTCAATCAAATGGACTACTTCCAGAAACAACAAGCTGCACAAATGATGGGCGTATCAACCGGAGAATTACAGAAACAATTAAACTTAGCTGCAGGGCTTCAGGAATCAGGTGAGAAGCAAGCGACCGGTGCTGCAAAATATGCAGGTTATCTATCTGATAGCTTTGACCACATGACAGAAAATGCTACAACTTACGCATCTATGTTGTCGCTAATGAAGTCAATGGGTAGTACAAAGATATTTCAATCTATTGGTGGAGCTGTAGCAGGTGTTGGAAAATCTATAGCTGCTAAATTTGGACTTGGTGGAGGTGCTTCGAAAGCAGCAGCTGGCCCTCTTACAAAGCTTGGCAAACCAGATATGAGATTTGCAGCAAACAAAGGCGCAATCGATAAAGCAGGTCCTATGAGTGACAAGATTAGTAAAGTAAAAGGACCTGGGAAACAAGGAAATATAATATCAAGATTTTTTAATTCATTTAAGAAAGTTGACTGGAGCTCAATAATGAAAGCCGTTGTTGGAATGGCTCTTATGGGAGTTGCTCTTATTGCTTTTGTACCACCATTTAAGATGTTCGGAGAAATACCTGCTCAAGGTATATTGGCAGGGATAGGAACTCTATTCGCAATGACATTGGCTATGAAGATGATGGGCAAAGCTTCAGGTGAGATAGTTAAAGGTGCATTTGGATTATTACTTATGGGAGTTGCACTACTACCTGCAGCATACGCATTTTCATTGATAGCTGGAGTTCCAATGGGTGCAATGTGGAACTTTGCAGCAGTATTAACAGTATTAGGTTTGGCCTTCGCAGGAATAGGATATTTAGGTACATTACCTATAGGAGCATTAGGGTTGTTAATAATGGCACCTGCAATGATAGGAGCGGCACTCGCATTCCAGATGGTTGCAGGTTTACCTATGGGGGAGATGTGGAACTTTGCAGCAGTACTTACTGTGTTAGGTTTAGCTTTTGCTGGTATAGGATTTTTACCTACTATATTTATAGGGGCATTAGGAATGCTAGCAGCAGTACCGGCAATTATAGGAGTAGCCTGGGCACTATCATTTACAAAAGGCTTAGATCCAACAGTGATAACAGCATTCGGACTTTCTGTTGCTGCACTAGGATTAACAGTAGCCGCTATGGGACTTACAGGACCTTTAATACTTATGGGTGCAATAGGAATGCTAGCAATGGTACCAGGAATTATAGGCTTAGCTTACGCTTTATCATTTACTTCAGGTCTAGATCCTGCAACTATATTAGCATTCGGTACAGCAGTAGGCATGCTAGGTGTAACAATGGCTATCATGGGAATGACAGGTCCTCTTATATTGATGGGAGCGTTAGGAATGATTGCAATGATACCAGGTGTTATTGGTTTGGCTTATGCTTTATCATTCACTGAAGGTTTAGATCCAAAAACTATTCTGGCATTCGCTGCAGCTGTAGGGATGATAGGGGTAACAATGGCAGGTTTAGGTATGGTTTACCCACTCTTAATTGCAGGTTCTCTAGGTATGTTAGCAATGACACCAGGAGTTATGGCGATATCATACGCACTAGGATTTATTCCTAAAGATTTAGATATAATGAATTTCGCATTAGGTCTAGGCGTATTATCAGTAGTTGGTGTCGCATTGATACCTGCTTCTGTAGGTATAGCTATGTTTTCACTTTCATTACTTTCTTTATCTCTTGCATTACTTGCATTATCACCAGTTCTAGGTACACTATCAACTCTTGTTGGTATAGGTGGTTCGTTTGCTTCACTGCTAGGATTTGATAAAGAAGAAAATGAGGATGGTGAAACAGTTGTAAAAGCAAACTCAGTCATAGTATCAGGCCCACAGTCTCAAGAAGGCTTAGCTGTTCCAGGTTCTATGACAGATGTTATGAAAAATGCTGGTGAGGTTGGTATATTAAAAACTTTGTTTATGAAATCAGTAAACAACGAAGCTGAAGTTAGACAGGGAGGTGGCAATACACCAGGAGGTGCAGGTGCAACAGTACAAAGAGAAGATAGAACACAATCACAGTTGGCAGATGAGATAGTTAAAAAAATAGGTTCCGCAGAATTCAAGGTATTCCTTGATGGTAAAAAAGTTAATAAAGCATTATACAATCCAGCGGGGACATAATAGATGGCAGACGAAAAGAAAATACCTAATCTTCAAAAGAAAATGAACAAAACACTTTCTGAGTTTTTTGAATCAAAAAAAGGAGGCCAACAGCCTATAGGTACTAGCGTTAATCCTCTGGGAGCTTTCGCAATAAAACCTATGGCTATGGAATTTGGAAGGCCTGTCAACTTCCCTACACCAAAACCAGAAAAGC
>TARA_R110001592_G_scaffold314024_1_pt1 | contig 11675 bp, 17 predicted proteins | sample TARA_R110001592 | Tara Oceans TARA_R110001592 (sample SAMEA4398387) | marine metagenome | biome: Polar Biome; feature: [SRF] surface water layer (ENVO:00010504); material: water (ENVO:00002006), including particulate matter (ENVO:01000060) such as... | depth 5 m | reverse complement strand
TTAAACGTAAAGAATTAGAAGATGCAGACGCAATGCGTGATGCACAAAGAACGATGACTTGGTTCGCTTTGGGCGGATTATTGTTGTACCCATTTGCAGTAGTTATTGCCACATTGGCAGGGCTAGATAGTGCAAGTAAAATACTAGGCGATATGGCCGCTACATACTTTGTAGCAGTTGCTGGTATTGTTGCCGCTTTCTTTGGCTCACAAGCATACAGTAAAGGTAAGTAATAGCAATGTTTATAAAGCACTTTGTAAGAATGTTGACACGAGAAGAACTCAGTGATGAGGACGTTATTGTGTATTTTGATGTTGTGCAAAGTGTTGTACCAACTAAACTACTTACTGCTTACGATGAAGAAAAAGCAAAAGTTGGTATAGAAGTAATGGCATACACTAGTGAAGATGATGACGGTGATATGTGGATATATGAAATTATATTACAAGACGAAATAGACTCTGATGAAGGTGATGAGATATCTGCAGAACTTTTTGAAGAGTTTCCTGATGTTAAATTTACATTTGAGGCATCAGTCGAAGTTTAGTGTTAGTCGAAGTTCATTTTAATGGTAACGAATTTGTTGCCTATGATAAGAAAACCAATCAACAAATAACAGATAGTGCAATACTAAATGTTATATCCTTTGAGCAGTTTCCAGGAATAAAGGGTGTATTTGAAATAAATGTTGACACCTCCGGAAGATCTGTTATAATAGAACCATTACAAATAAATATTGGAATACAGGATATAAACACAAATGGCATTTAATAAAACATTCAATCAAGAAGAAATCGCAAGACTTAAAAAACTTATTCAGGAAGGGGATACCGTTCTCCATGAAGTAGACGCTCTGAGCGTAGGGCTTCGCGAAACAGTTAAAGCAATAGCAGAGGAAATGGACCTCAAGCCTGGAGTTTTAATGAAAGCAGTAAAAGTTGCTCACAAGGCTAAGTTCCAAGATGAGTTTGACAAATTTGACGAACTAGAAACTATTTTAGAATCAGTCGGAAAAACACTTTAATTATTTGACTTTTAACCACTATTACTGTATAATTACAGTATGAGGATAGCACATCTATGAGTTACGTTGACGCATTTTATGATCAAGGCAAGGACATTGTTACTGTCATTGAGCGTATCGATGGCAAACGTATTATAAAAGAAATAAGTCCCACACATAATTTTTATTATTCAGATCCTCATGGTAAACACAGAAGCATTTATGGAGACCCTGTAACTGAGCTCCGGTGTGCTAATATAAAAGACTTTAAAAAGAACTTGGGTATACATAGTAGTAATAAAACATTCGAGAGCGATATAAGGCCTATCAATAAAGTAATTGCTGAACACTATAACGGAGCAGAAGTTCCAAAACTAAATGTTGCATTTTTTGATATTGAGGTAGACTTTGATCCACAACGTGGGTACAGTAGTCCGTCTGATCCGTTTACTCCTATAACAGCAATAGGTGTATACATGCAATGGATGGATGCAATGATATGTTTAGCAGTACCTCCTAAAACTTTAAGTTGGGAACAAGCACAGGAAGTTGTAAAGCCCTTATCTGAAGTTATGTTGTTTAGAACAGAAAAGGAAATGTTAGATACATTTTTAGATATCATAGAAGATGCTGACGTGCTAAGTGGTTGGAATAGTGAAGGATATGATATTCCTTATACTATTAATAGGATTACTAAAACATTAGGTAAAGCAGAAACAAGACGCATGTGTCTAATGAAAAAATTACCTAAGCGAAGAGAATATGAAAAATTTGGTAGTACTGTTTCAACATATGACTTAGTAGGCAGAATACACTTAGACTATTTAGAACTATACAGAAAATACAACTATGAAGAAAGACATAGTTACAGATTAGATTTTATTGGCGAAATGGAAGTTGGTGAGAAAAAAGTTCCATATGAAGGAAGTTTAGACAGACTTTACAATCATGATTTCCTAAAGTTTTGTGAATACAATATACAAGATGTTATGTTGTTAGATAAGTTAGATAAAAAATTACAGTTTGTAGATTTAGCAAACATTATTGCACATGAAAATACAGTATTAATACCAACAACTATGGGTGCTGTAGCAACAACTGAACAAGCAATTATAAATGAGGCACACAGACGTGATATGGTAGTGCCTGATAAACCTAAAGCATCTGAAAGAGATAGTGCCGCAGGTGCCTTTGTGGCAACGCCCAAAAAAGGATATCATGACTGGGTAGGCAGTATGGATTTAAACAGCCTGTATCCAAGTGTGTTTAGGGCTCTTAATATGGCGCCTGAGACTATTGTAGGACAATTAGATCCTAGTTATACATTGGAAGAAATTACAAATGCACAGAAGTTAGAAAAGAAAAGTTTTGCTGATGCCTGGCATGGTAAGTTTGGTACTAATGAGTTTGAATTTGTTAAGAGCAAAGACGTTGACCATATGATGAAGTTAGAAATGGAAGATGGCGGAGTACATGAAGTGACTGGTGCTGATGTTTATAACTTAGTTTTTAATAGTGGGCAACCCTGGAACATTAGTGCTAACGGCACAATATTTACAACTGATGTACAAGGCATTGTGCCTGGCTTATTGGAACTTTGGTACACTGACAGACAAAAAATGCAGAAGAAGAAAAAGCAGTCAGAAGGCGCAGAACAAATTTATTGGGATAAGAGACAGTTAGTTAAAAAGATTCAGTTAAACAGTTTATATGGTGCGATACTTAATCCACATTGTAGGTTCTATGACAAACGTATAGGACAGAGTACTACATTAACAGGCAGAGCTATCACAAAACACATGGCGGCCGAAACAAACAGAATGTTTACAGGCGAGTATGACTATGAAGGCGAAACAATAATTTATGGTGATACTGACTCTGTATACTTTACTGCGGCACCTGTAATGCAGGACCAAGAACTAGATATGGATAGTGCTATTAAGTTATATGATCATGTATCTGATACAGTTAGTGATACATTCCCTAAGTTTTTAAAGGATACATTTAATGTGCCTTTAGAACGTGGTGCTGTAATGATTGCCGGCAGAGAAGTCGTAGGCAGGGCAGGATTGTTTTTAACTAAAAAGCGATATGGTATATTATGTTTAGACATTGAGGGTTATCAGCCTGAGGGCGGCAAACTTAAAGCAATGGGTTTAGAGATTAAAAGATCTGACACACCTGAGTTTATACAAGACTTTTTAGAAGAGTTATTGGTTGATTGCTTAAACAGTTTAGGCGAAGAACATGTCATAGACAAAATTAAAGAGTTTAAAAAATACTTTAAAGGCTTACAACCTTGGGGTAAGGGTATGCCTAAACGTGCTAATAATGTTACTATGTACACATCTAAAATGATGGAAAAGGCAAGAATGTCACATACAAATACTTTACATAAATTGGACAGACTAAAAAATGAAGGTAAAAGTAATATGATACCTGGCCATGTTAGAGCTAGTATTAATTGGAATAACCTTAAAAAAGCGAATAGTGATGCATACAGTTTAACTATTACAGATGGTGCAAAGGTAGTTGTATGTAAACTTAAAAATAATCCAATGGGCTATACTAGTGTAGCATATCCCACAGACGAACTTAATTTGCCACAATGGTTTAAGGATTTACCATTTGATGAAGAGGCAATGGAAGAAACAGTATTAGATAAAAAAGTTGCTAACGTTATTGGCCCTATGGGCTTTGATTTAAGCAGAACTACACAGAGTGAAACGTTATCGACGTTTTTTGAATTCTAAAAAAATGGTTAAAAACTACTTGACTTATCTAAATAACAATGTATAATATTATTTTAATCTTTGGAGAAATGAATGGCAATTAAAGACATAATGAAGGATGTACTTAAACATACACATGGTTTAGGCATCTTTGAAATGGTAAAAGTTACTGGTGATGTTGAAAAGACTACTGTTGAAACTGTAGATGAAGGCAAAACTGTAATTTTTAAAGGAGAAACACATAACCCATATCCCGAGTTTGTTGACTCTACTGTTGGATTAAGTAGGATGGGTGTGTTACACGGATTACTACAGTATCCTGGATTTGATGGTGAAGGATCAGATACAAAAATTAATACACAAGAGAGAAATGGTGAAACTGTTCCTGTAGAGGTAGAGTTTACTAGTGCTGATGGTAATGATGCACATTATAGATTTATGTTAGCAGATGTTATTAATCAGCAACTTAAAGCAATTAAGTTTAAAGGTGCTGAATTTGATTTGAACATTGTGCCTACAGATAAAAATTTAAAAGACTTAGCCTACTTTAATAGTGTGTTGGGTGCCTTCGAAGCAAACTTTAGTCCTAAAACTGATGGTACTAGTTTATGGTTCCATATTGGAGATGGTGTAAGTGACAGAACAAAAATTTTAATTAATAGTGATATTGATGGTAGCATTACAGGTGACTGGAAATGGCCACTAGATATTGTTTTAAAAATATTAAGACTTAGTGATACAGGAAATTGTGTAATGAGTATTAATGATCAAGGATTATTGCAAATTATTGTCGACAGTGGAATGGCAAAATACACATACTTATTACCTGCGAGAAGTTAAACTATGTACGATTTAGGAAAAACACAAAGAGACTACGCATTATTCCTGCCTGCTATTAGTAGTTTCTATGTAAAGCAATTAGAAAAAATTGCTAAAGATGGTGGCAGGGTACCTGAGGGCTTTGAATTAGGCCATGAGGGTATGGATTTCCTAAAAGATAAAGACACTTATTATCATTATCCTTGGGGATTATATTCGGCCGGTCATGCTCAGTTAGACTTAACTAAGTTAGATGGTGAGCCTATGATTACTGACAGAGATAGAAGTAAAACAATGATACTAGGAGACTCAGGTGGTTTCCAGATTGCTACAGGTGTTATTAAAATGGATTGGGCTAATGCTATTAATCCAGATGACCCTGCTAGGATAGAGCTAGTAAACAAAATACTTAAATGGGAAGAAGAACAATGTGATTGGGCAATGACACTTGATGTACCTCCTTTTGCCGCCTTCCCTCCTTTTAATAAGAAAACAGGTTTAGAAACATTTGAGCAAACTATGACAATTAGTTTGTATAATTTAGACTACTACATGAAAAACAGAACGCCAGGTAAGTGTAAGTTCTTAAATGTAATGAGTGGTGTTGACCAGCCTACTTGTGACGAGTGGTATGAAAATGTTAAAAACTTTAGTGATCCTAAATTTTGTCAGGAAGCATACGGTAATAGTGAACTTGCATTAGAAGGATATGCATTTGCTGATTTGCAAAAACGTAATATGAGAATGGCACTAAGACGTATCTTAAAACTTAGGGAAGATGGCTTACTTAAAGATAAAGGTTGGATTCATTTCCTAGGTACAGGTAAATTAGATTGGGCATGTTACTTAACTAGCATACAAAGAATGTTAAGAAAACATGACAGTCCAGAAATAAATTTAAGCATGGACGCCGCTAGTCCGTTTGTTAATAGTGCATATGGTAGTACATATACACATAACAGTTTCCATCCTAAGAAGTTTAGTTACTTAATGGACAGAGCTATAGACAATCAGGAACTTAAAGGTTCTGATATGCCTATGCCCTTTGCACACTCTCCTATAATGAGTAGGCTAACTGCTGGAGATATTTGTGCAATGGCTGAAGGAGACTTAGACAAGAACGGTAAAGCAAAAGGCCCAGATAGTACAAGTTGGGACACACAAAGTTACTTATATTATATGGGTCATAGTGTGTACAACCATATTACTGCTGTTCAAGAAGCAAACAGATTAGCAGATGTAGAAAGGTATCGTACTAATGTACATTACAGTGATTTTATAAAAGACAAGTCAAGTGGCAAGAGCAATGAGTTTAGTCCTTATGTACCTGCAAAAGCATTATACTTTGATAGTTTCTGTCAGGAAGTATTAGATCCTAAATTATCTATTGACGAAGCATATGACTTAATTGAGAAAAATATTAAATTATTAGACGAGTTAAGTTTTGGTGCTAAAACTAATGCAGGATTTGGTGCATTTTTTGAAGAGGAAGAGTTTGATATGGACGATGATATTGGTGCAAAGACACATGATATTATGTCTGGAGACTTTGAGGCATAGTAAGTGAAAGATAAACCTAATTTTAATGATGTAAGATTTTTTGTAGGCAAAGAAGTTGAGCATACCGTTGCACAAGGTGAGAATACTTTGTTTGTAGCAGGTTGGCAACCAGTAGAAGAAATTTTAAGTAGAGCATTAAATGAGCAATGTACTCACATACATCTATGCTACTTTGACGCAAAACGTTTTGATCAATGGAAACTTTGGGAAGAACTGTTACTACATTTATGTGATAACGGTGTCAAGGTAACTTTAGAGTTTGAAGTTAAGTACGCAGAAGATATATTTAAAATGGGATTACATGATTACAGTAATTTTATACCTATAATAACTGCTGTTTTGCCTAATTCTTCTAAATACAATTTCAATACAGCATTTAAAATTGCAGATAAAGGATTTGATAAGACTAATGAAGGTACTTGGTCCATGCAATTACAAGATGTATTAGATAAGGAACATTTTATTCCTTGGTCTAAATATTCGTCAGGAGGCGATAAACCAGTAGAATGAGAATAGACATTAGAGCAACAGACGATGATGGGATTCAAACATCAGCCTCATATGAAGGAGATTTTCAATATGAGGAAGATATACAGGGACTAGTAGTTCTATTGTTTAAATTTCTCGTAAAAAATGGTGCGGAAATACCAGAAGAACTGGTTGAAGAACTTGATAAACTGTAAATAAAGTATGAAGAAGGCAGATTTTATATTGACAAACAAACATGAGGTGTTACAATAATATTATGAATGATAAAGATTTAAATGATTGGATTAAAGGCCAATTAGGATTTGGTAGTTAATTATGAGAAGTATTTGGGTAACATTTAGTAAAGAGGGCATACACTTTTATCCTGGAGCAGACACAAACCCTGCTACAGCAACAGGTGATGAGTATGACGTAAGTTTTTTAGGGTATAAACACAGACATATATTCCACTTTAAGGTGTGGATAGAAGTGTTTCATGATGACAGAGACATTGAGTTTATACAGTTTAAAAGATGGCTTGAAAGTTTATACAACGAAGACGTTGTACAACTTAATAACAAGTCATGCGAGATGATCGCAGACAATTTGGCGGCAGAGATACAAACAAGGTATCCAGGTCGTTATGTAAAAATTTCAGTAGCCGAAGATAATGAAAACGGTTGCGAAATGGACTATCCAGTAAACAATTAAGGAGATATACATGGAAACACATTTACAGTTAAAGGTAGCATTTGAAACATATTTGGCAGAGCATGAAAAGTTCGAAGTCAACGGTGTTAAGGCTAGTTCAACAAGAGCCAGAAAGGCACTTATGGAATTAACCAAACTTGCTAAAGCAAGAAGAACAGAGATTCAAGATAAAAGAAACTCAATGTAATGACAGAACAAAACAATAAAAGTAATACTGCTACCCAGCCTAATAAAATTAGTAAGGAAGAAGCAGACAGAAAGCAGGACTTTGCACAAGGTCTAGATGATGTAATTACTGATGTTGTTGATTATGGAGACTTAGGAGATGAGTAAATTAATTTATGTGCCACTAGAGCATATTGAAGGTAGATACACTATTCATATGGATGCCGCTATTGAGGAATACCTTACTCGCGAAAACATTGAGTATATTAAGATTATGCCTACATATGATACTCCTCCGTTGCCTGCAGGACAGTTTTTAAACTCTGCTTTTACAAGTAAGTTTAAGGCTTTACAAATGGCAGAAATATCAGACTTAATAGAACGAGGTGTCATTGAAGATGGAGACACCTTATTCTTTAGTGATATATGGTTCCCAGGAATTGAAAGTATTGCTTACATGAAATATTTTAACAAGATGGATAATCTTAAAATTACAGGCATGATACATGCAGGTAGTTTTACTGATACAGATTTTGTTAGAGATATGGAACGTTGGGCAAATAAATTTGAAGATATTATATTTGATATTAGTGATACAATTTATTGTGCAAGTAACTTTATTAAAAATGATATTGTAAAGAAAAGAGTTGTAGATCCTAACAAGTTAGTTGTGTCAGGTTTGCCTGTAGACTATACAGGTTTAGATCCACATAAAGGACAAATTAAGAAAAACATTGTAATCTTTAATGGCAGGATTTGTGATGAAAAGCAACCTTGGTTATTTAAAGAACTAGGCAAGCAAGTTAATGCAAAAGTTTCTGAACATGTTGAGTTTATTAGAACGCAAGATATGAATTTAAGTAAGGAAGAATATTACAGCCTACTTGGTAAAAGTAAAGCAGTAGTAAGTTACGCCCTACAAGAAAACTTTGGCTTTGGTGTTGCAGAAGCCGTATACTTAGGTTGTACTCCGGTACTGCCTAACAGATTAGTTTATCCAGAACTATATCCAAACACAAAACTATTTGATAGATTTGATGAAAGTGTTGATATGGTTGTTGATGCTATAAACAATTATCAAGAGCAACAAATAGTACTAGATACAGACAAGGTTATGGAAACCTGGTTTAGTGGTACAGTAAAAACAGGCGAAAGAAATGAGTAGTAATGAAGATAAAACAATACTTGTAACGGGTGGAAGTGGATTTATAGGTAGTGTTACTTGTAAACTACTTGTTGATTCCGGTTACAACGTTATTAATGTAGACAGGGTTAAACGAGTAATTGAAGGTGTAACCCAATATCCATTTGATATCAACAACTCTCAAATCAAAGGCGTCATTGAAATGACTAAGCCTGATGCAATTATACATTTAGCCGCACTTCATAGTGTTCCTAAAAGTATTGCAGAAGCAAAACAATACTATGTAAACAATGTAGAGAATTCAATTAAATTGTTAGATCATGCGATTGATGGTGGTGTTAAGCACATAGTATTCAGTAGTTCAAGTTCTGTTTATGGCGACTCAGAAAACTTATTGAACTCAGAAATAGATTCTATTAGTCCTAAAACACCTTATGGTAGAACTAAGGCTATGGTAGAAACTATTTTAGAAGACCTATCAGCAGTACATGACTTTACTTTTAATAGTTTAAGATATTTTTGTGCCGCAGGTAGTTACGAAGGATTCGGATATCAATTAGATCCAAAAGAACACATCATGCCTATCTTAGTAGACAAGGCACTTAATGGAGGTCAGTTTGTTGTAAACGGAGACGATTATAATACAATAGACGGAACCTGTATTAGGGATTATACTCATGTACTAGATATAGCAACGGCTCATTTAGCGTCACTAAACTATCTGTTTGATGGTGGTGAGAGCGGTATTTTTAATATCGGAGCAGGATCACCTAAAAGTATAAAACAAGTCATAGCAGAAGTTGAAGCACAAACTGGTAATACAGTTGATGTGGAATACGGTCCTAAAAGAGAAGGCGATACCGCAAAAACGGATGCAAATATTTCTAAAGCAATGGATTTATTTGGATGGGAACCTATTAACTCTTTAGAGGACATTGTGAGGACAGAAATTGAGTATCAAAAATCTAAGAAAAAATAACTTGACTTAATACTCTTTTCTGCTATAATAACATTATGGCAAAACTATACTATTCTAACAAAGATCTTAAAAACGATCTTACCGAAATAACAAGACAAATCCACGTAAGTGGTTTTAAACCAGACGTAGTAATTGGGCCTGGCAGAGGTGCCTATGTAATGGGCGTAATGCTAAGTCATTACTTCGAGGTTCCTTTTCATGGATTTGAATGGCAAACTAGAGATCATGAAATGATCAAGGAATCTACTAGGTTAGAAACTATTTTGTCTAAATACAGTAGTGAAGATATTTTACTTGTTGACGATATAAATGATTCAGGACATACTTTAAATGGTATTAAGGGTGTAGTTGATGAATGGGACTCACAAGAAAATAATAACCTTTTGGTATTGCATGAAGGCATAAAGTATGCTACACTATTTGATAAAGAGAGTAGTGACTTCCCTCATGTAAGTTTTACAGGTAATGTAGTTACTCCAGAAGAAGAAAAATGGATTGTATTCCCTTATGAGGAGTGGTGGAAATGAGTACTGTAGAGAGTTTAAGCAATCACTTAAAACACTTAGAAGACATACACCGAGAACTAGATGAAAAGATTACAAGGCATTGGGCTCATCATGATAGTGATGACAAAGTACGAAAAGAAAAGTTTGAGAAACTTGCTCTTAAAAGAGAAATAGAAGATTTAAAGATGCAAATCAAGGAAATGGCAAATAATGAAGACTAGCGATAAAATTACACAAAGGATTAAAGAAGCAGGTGCTAAGTATTGGGCGAGCGATAATGTAGCAGAGTTTATGGACGAAGGTGATGACCAAGCACTTATTGAAGAACTTGTTCCTCATTTTGAAGGTGTATTAGATACTTTACTTATTGATAGAATTAATGATCCCAACAGTCAAGGTACTGCTAGACGTCTTGCTAAGATGTATATCAATGAGCTTATGTGGGGCAGATATAATGACATGCCTAATGCTACAGCATTTCCTAATGATATAGAAGAAGGTTATAAAGGTATGTTGGTTGTAAGAAGTGAAATACAAAGTATGTGTTCACACCATCATCAGCCTGTTAAAGGTATTGCCTATATAGGTATTATTGCAGGAGAAACTCTTATCGGGCTTTCTAAGTACACTAGAATAGCACAATGGTGTGCTAGGCGTGGTACATTGCAAGAAGAACTTGCAAATGATATATCTAAAGAGATAATGAAAGCAACAGGCAGTAAGAACTTAGGAGTCTACATACAAGCAACACATGGTTGCGTAGAGAACAGAGGTGTGTTAGCACACAGTAGTTTAACACAAACAACTGTATTAGAAGGTAGATTTATAGAAGATCAGAGTACTAAGAAAGAATTTTTTGATAATATTAAACTACAGCAACAACATTCTTGTGGTACATAAATAATGATAGGCACTCGTAACGGACATTTAGTTGTAGGCAAACATGCTGTTCCTGTAAGGGAAGTAACATCTGCTGTCTGTGATAGAATGGATATGGAATGGTTATGTAATAGGTATCCATTACAATATCATGAGGTTATTGAGTGCGTAGATTGTATAGCAGACTTAGATAAGATAGATGCTGGAACACATTTATCACTTACAAATAGCAGTAGTGATATTGGTAAAGTTACAATAGAAACAAGTATGATGTCAGATACATTTTTTTTAAAAGCAATACAATATGGTAAAGTATTTTTTCCTGATGTAAATGATTTTAATGATCTATATGATAAAGGTTTTAGAATGTGTGCTATTGAGTCATTTGAAGATGACTTAAATGGTAGTATAGGTTATGAGAGTAGTGACTTGCATATTATAGTATATAATGCTATAATGGATATTGTAGATACAGAATTTGATAAACAGGAATTTGTAAATTTCTTAAAGGGAGAAGATGAGTCTCAAGTATAGCGAAACATTTTATTCAGCACAAGGCGAAGGCCAGTATGTTGGTATACCCAGTCTGTGGATGAGATTCTTTTTATGTAATCTACAATGTAATGGCTTTGGGCAGAAAGACCCAACAGATGTCAGTACATATGAGTTACCGTACGAAACAATTGATATAACAAACATAGACAATGTG
>TARA_R110001592_G_scaffold8040_4_pt1 | contig 11676 bp, 10 predicted proteins | sample TARA_R110001592 | Tara Oceans TARA_R110001592 (sample SAMEA4398387) | marine metagenome | biome: Polar Biome; feature: [SRF] surface water layer (ENVO:00010504); material: water (ENVO:00002006), including particulate matter (ENVO:01000060) such as... | depth 5 m | reverse complement strand
TCTTCTGTGTTTACTTTTCTTGCCATATTATATCCCTATTAAGAGTTAAACAAACTATCGAATGCAGTGTTAATATCACCCGTACCTTGTGTGTTAGTCGTCGCTGATGGAGCGCTTGTAGTGGTAGCTTGTGTAGGTTCCCCTTCACTTTCTCCACCTTCTAACCACGTCTGTAAATGACCTTTAAGTTCATCATAAGATACTTTCTTAAATATAGTAAAGATATCTGTTTGACCAGTCATAATCTTATCAGCTATTGCTTTATCTTCAGTAGCTGGTACTTGATTTGGTTTAACTCTAATTCCAGTTTTAGGGAAGTTTCCTACACCTTCAGCCGGAGTATATTCTACTGTGATATCTCTACCACTAACTAGATCTGTGATGTCTCCATAATCTGGGTCTGCTACAAATCCTAATAATTCTGTGTAAACTTGTTTACCGAATCCCCATAATTTAACTCCGTCAGCTTCTTGTCCACGTACTATTACTGGTACATAAACTCTCATCTTAGGACTTAATTTTTTAGACAACTTCCAGTCGTCCGACTTTCCTGTTGCTTTTAGTTGTTGTGAGAATTCCTCAACCGGATCAGCTTCACCATATGTTACTGGAGAAAGATAATTCTTCTTTCCGATATCATAATGAAAATACATTTCTAGGAATGGATTGTCTTTGTTATACTGATAAGGTACGATTCTGATTTGATTCTTACCTGGTTCTGGTTTCCAAAGGGTATTAGTTTTACCCGTTTGTGTTTGTAAGCCTGCTAGCTTTCTTCTGATTGCATCTAAGTCTAATGCCATAATTTTTGCTCTTTAATTTATTATTTATTATTTTTAATTTCTTGCACTTTTTTTCTAAGATCTTGTGCTTGACCTTTTACATCTTGCATTGCCTTTCTAATTCGAGTTCCAGCTGCTGAGTTACCTTTGTTGAACTTCTCAACATCAGTGGCTAGATCGGTTAGAATGCTTTGCATGTTTTCGATTGAAATCATAGTTCTCTCCTTTTGTTATTATTAATTATTATTACATACAATATACGAAAAATATTTCATATACACAACACTACTTCCAAAATATTTGAATTGATACTAATGTTGTTGCCAACACTAATGATATGGCTGTCTTTGTTGTTATACCTTCTCCCATAAATAACCATGTAAGTATAACGAATGATATCATCCCCGTCCCGAACGCTATAAATCTACCAGGCCATAATAGCCCATCAAAATGAACCACAATAAACTTTGTAGCAAATATGAATATATAAGATATCAGTGTTCCAAATAGTACAGATAATAAGAGGGGGTTTTTGTCAAACCATTTCCAGAGAAACTGGCCGTTGGTTTGGATCCAGATTAGTGATTGTCCAAGTGTGAACAATACTATTGCTAGTGTTAATTGATTCATTCTTTACTTCTTAATTGTTATTAATTATTATATAGTATAAATATAAGGAAAAAAACTTTAATACGCAACTAAATACGATTAATTCTTTGTTTTTATTCTTATTATTTCTTTGATCTTTGTGTCTATTCTATTAAGACCTTGATCGTTTGTTAGTAGGATACAATCTCTGTATATGTCCCAATCCAATTGGTACGTTTTATCTAGTACTCCGTTGTTGTGTATCTTGATGGTTTCATTCAAAGCATTGATTGTATATATTGTATTGGTATGCTTTTTTCTGTGTAAAGATATTGTGTTTGGTACTTTGTTTGTTGAAGGACCTGCTTCTATATTGTAAGTGCATACAAGTTCTGTTTCACTATTGATATTCTCTAGTACAAACATCTTTCCATAAATCACATCATATACATCAACTATACTATCTACCGTAACAGACAGTTTAGGGATTGTTGTGAATGTACAAAGTAGTTGAGTTCTCATTACACCTCAATCTGGAAAGTAGCCCCTTGTGACCCCGCTCCTGATGTAAAACTTGGATACCCTCCAATTCTAACCCAACCTACTGGATCCATTTGTTTGGATACATACTTCATCTTACCACTTCTATCGAGTATTATAAGATGATCGAAACCTTCTATGGTAAAGTAATACTTCATAGCGGCTCTGAAAAAGTCTTCGTTGAATTTAGATGTAGCTTTTACTTGTCCGTTTGCACCTATATGCTTCTTGACCCAAGATACATCCATGTTGTGATAAACAGCCTTTAGTGCTTCTGCCCAAACATCTGCTATATCTTTAACTTTACAAACTTTCTTTTTTATCAATAATGGAGCTGTATTGTTGAATATGTTACTCTTCATTTTGTTGGGAGAAATTTGATAGCTATTTGTTCCCATTGCTGGTACCTTGTCTGCTTTCATTGGACGATCTTTCTCATCTAATGCCGTAATCCATTTCTTAAGATTTTTAGATAATATTGCACTTGCTGCAGTTCCCATTGAGTATCCCTTCTGACCTTTTATTCTTCCACCGGATCCTTTTACTTCAACTTCTTTTCCATCTATAAGAACATCACCTTTTCCTCCTGCTTTGTTTCCTCCTTTACATAGTATGGATAATGCTATCTCACCAGATCCAATCGCAGGTGTTGCTGCATAAGTAAAATTATTTAACCAATCTAAAAACGATCCATTGATTCCAGTTTTACTAAATAAAGATTTCATACTAGTCGCTGATTTCAAAGCACCCATTCCAATCGATCTATTCTTTAGGTATTCAACTATAACCTTAACTTCTTGTTCTGAGTATGAAAATATTTTATCGGTTATTGTTTTTGAATGTGATGACCCTATTCCAAACGATGATATTCTATCTAAGGTATCGTTATACTCTTCCTCATCTCTTTGAACCAATTTCAGAATGTAATCTATAGTGTCTGAGCTAAATAATTTCTCACTTGTTAAGAATGCAACAATGTCAGCAATCTTACTCTTAACTGCTTTCATAGCAATTTCGTTGATTGGAGTTTTAGACATATTATCTATAAGTTCAGATATTACTGGTTCTCCAATTTTCTGCTCTCTTAGTATATCTCTAAGGATATTTTTGTCTGATGGGCTTGTTATGTTTGGAGTGCCGTTTGTAACTCTGTATGACCACTCTCTAACTATATTTTCGAAATTCATTTATACCTTGCTCTATATTATTATATTATATAAATATACAACTACCCAGTATAGTTCATCATATTTCCGTAGTTCTTCCCTATATGTACCGATGTTGGATATTCCAATACTTTTTGTATATCTTTGATTAATTTCTTACCATCATTAGGATTAATGTCAAACAAGAATGAATCGTACGTGTAAAGTATCATCTTGCTATCCTTACCTTCAAGTAGTTGAAACAATTCCTTTAGTTTTGTTGCGTTCATCTCAGTCTCGTAAGCTTGAATCATATAATTAAATAGTTTCTGAGAATTCATCTTATCGAAGTTCTTTTTCCATAGCTTACGTTTGAATATAGGTGTTTCGATATATCCATCATCTTTAAATTTAATCCATTGATTATCTATATATTCCTTAACAGAACTGAAGTATGGCACCGATTCTAATTCCTTTGGTACACCTCCATACAATATTCTGAATGTTATCTTTTTTGACTCTTCGTATTGATCTGGAGTTATCGATTTTGTATCAAAGTATATCTCACCTAGATGCTTATGGAAGCTTTCCGTAGGTGGTTTATAATCTATAAGATTACATATTAGTCTCAGATGATATGCATCGAAATCAAAGTCAGCCAATATCCCACCAGGGAATCTACTAATAAATCTATCTCTACTACCATCATCCTTATTCAATGCGGCATAGTTTATTCCTTTGTTAGAGTTACTTGGTCTTCCAGTTCTAGTGAATGGATTGTATTTTGTAAACTCTAATCCTGATGAAGTTTGAAGTCCCGCTTCCTCTATCTTTCTGAATTGGTTTATTATATTGTTTGTGTAATTGTCAACATCGTGCTTAGTTATATGTTCAGATATAAGATGTTGAATGTCTTTGGATAGCTCTCTGTGTTTACACTTAGGAATTATATCCATAATATCAGGTCTATCACCATACATTCTAAACAGATGTTGATGAGCTTTAGTATAGATGGTATCCATATCTAAAGGTTTATTGTTGTCCAAGTAATACTTGATCTGAGTAGTTCGGTATTCTGTTTGCATATAACTATTATTTTTCTTTTAATTAAATATAACGAAAAAAAACCGATTACACAACATTATCCCATAAAGTATTGTAGATAATTTCTCATGAGTAATTGCTTTAGGAATTCGTTTTTAATCCTCCCAACAGTAAACTTGTTTCTGTCATTGGCGGTGGGAGACATCATCCCCAATTCAATTGGTTCATTGGAATAGTTGGTAATGAACCATTGTATAGTAAACCTATCATATATCTTTGGAAGCTTCTTACCATTATCAGCCATCCATTTCTTACTAACCTCAGTTGTTGATGTACCATCATATTTGACTATGAAGTATCTTTTTATGTATCCCCTATTGTAATCCCTTTCTTTCGGTTGAATGAAAGCGTGTTTGGGAGTAGGAGTTGGCTCATCATGAATTATCCCACCAGACTTTTCATACTCAGCCATGATATCAAAATCATTCTGGTATCCAAAATTTTTCTCGTCTCTTGCTGCAGCACCTTTTGAGTTAGATGGTGATTGAGTTCCTGTTTTATACTTAGGAGCATCGTGCAGATTCTTGCTTGATATGTTTTCATTTTTAGCCATACTATACTACGTTGTTAGCTCTTAGATGAATTTTTCTTCCTAAGAATTTACCTGCATTCTCAGCTGCTTCTGTAAGTGTTGGCAATCCATCTTTACCGAATTTTTCTATGTGACCTGGATCCCAACCCATTATTTTGTTTGAAGAAGGAGTACCTTCGAAGTCGTAATACGCACTACCATTCTTACCAAATTTACCTCCCCATCTAAATCCATAATCATCTTCAGCAATTCTCCCCAAGTCTCCCCAGAATGCTCTCGCTTTATCTTCTGTTGCTTTCTTACCAATCTCTCTTATAGATTTTGGATGATTTCCGTATGAGTATCTTGCATCAATCACATCCAATGCTTGTGAAGCTCTACTTCCATCTGCAGCTAAACAACCGTGGTATCCGTAACCAACTTTAGATAAACCTTTTGCTAATTTTTCACCTTGTTCTTCTATTGAACGGAAAGCTGTGATTACTCTTGGCTGCCATCCTAATTCTCTCAGATCATCAACGATATCTTCCCAATCAGCTAGAACTTCTGGATGTAAAGCACTTATTGCTCTACTAGACGGAGGACCATTACCACCTGGTGTTGGTGTTGGAGCTTGTTCTTCTACTATAGTTTGAGCTTTTCTTTTAGGTGGATTCGCTTTTTCTCTTTCGACTTCAATCTTGGTTAGTTTTCTCATCATGCAAGTAATATCTGTATCCCATCCACCCGCATTAACTGTGTGTGAAACTTGTGTTACTTGAAAAGCAGTGGTACCAAAATATCTATCAGGAAGAACTCCTCCCTCTGAAATTGTATCCATCATAATGGCATTCCCCATATAAATACCAGATAATCCATCTATACTGAAACTCAACTCTAATGGTATTGGAGGTGCTAATGAAGGATTGCTTTCATTCTTTTGAAATATTTCTTTGTCAACATATTCTTTCATTTTGTTTTGTGCTGTTCCAACATCTTTACCAAAAACTATAGACTTCCAAGCCGCCATCATCATATCATTTTCTGGAGACACTTGAGTTAATTTGTTTACATTTTTTTCACCTTCTTCTAGAAACTCGTTTGCATCTATATCTTTTGCATTTCGCTTGGAGATATAATCATATATACTATACAATTGATCACTTCCTGGTTCTTTTATAGTACCATATAAATTCATACCGGTTCCTCCTTTATAATCTCCTGCATTGGCTGCAGATGCTGCTACGAATGCTGAAGAAGCAATAGCTTTTGGAAGTTTGGATCTCATTGTGATGTTTCTAAGTATTCCTAGATTAGTTTTGAATTTGTATACGAAATTGTTGTCTCTATCAGCTCTTATTCCTTCTGCTACAGCTTCATCGATATGGTTTAAATCAACAACAGCCATTTTTTGAGGATCGTTAGGATTATTTTGAATATGAAAATCCCATGGACTACCACACGCTGAGTTAACTCCATCTAGTACTGCATATAGAAATTTATTAAATTCAGACTTATTCGATTTGTATTTCTGAAGGATGAAGTCTACGTTTATCATTATCCCATCTAATGAACCACCAGTACCATCACCATTGTGAAAATGTTTTGCAAACTTATTGAATTCTTCTTCGTTGGTTACAAATTGGTTTCCCCTTAGAACACTAAATCTTTCTTTGTTTGTCCATGTTGGGAAAAAGTCTGAGAACATTCCTGTTTCAAAGTTAAATGGTAGAGTGTTATCCCCGACCAAGAAACATACACCTCTATTAACAGATGCTAATGTCTCACTAGAGAATATATTATTAGTATAGTATTTTCCATCTTTTGTATTGAGTGTTGTACTTTGAATCTTAACTAATTTCTTGTGTCCTTCACTATCGCCAGGCATCATGCTATTGATAAGCTCTTCTAGAAATGGATAAGTTATGAATGTAGATAATTTTGTTTTTTCAAAATCTACCCTATCGTCCTTACCGGTGCCGAATGTTTCGTTGTTTGGAACACGTGCAGTCATTCCAACAAGATGTCCTAATTTGTTTTTAATTATAGTGTATTCTTCATTCTTCTTTCCTGAGAATGAATATGGAATAGAATCAAGAAGTTCAGCATCAAATATTAATTCTGTCTTCTTGGATGTCTTTCTATCGATCTCAACATCAGCTTCATACTCTCTAGTTTCTTCTGCATCTTCTTCGGCTGAATTGTCTTCATCAGGTGATGGAGCTGGACCCATATCTTCTATTTGTCCTTCATCATTCTTTTTTAATCCTACTGACTTTTCTGACTGAGATACAGATGTACCCATTACAGATAAGTGTGTCAATAATCCTTCCAAATCTTCCATTGGTAGTACATTGATTGTTGTTTCTTTCTTTGTGTCCTTATCTACTCCTTCTCTTGAAGAATCATTCACTGTTGTTAAACTTTTAACTTTTATACCCAATTTGTTTGTTGACATATCAAATGTATTCATAACAGAGTTCGGACTAATTATATCTATAGTGAATCCGTATCCTTGTGGATTGTTGTTCCAATTGAATTTAGTTATTACTCCAAGCATGGCATCGTAAGTTCCAACATCCTTAACAGCACCTACTAATTGTGGTTCCATTCCGGCTTCCTTAACTTCTGTGAATTCATCTGTCTGTAATGCTTTTGATAGTATGGATGTTTGTATGTTTGGAGCTGTTGTATCTGTTGTGTAAACAATCGGTGCGATGTTGGTGTTACTATGACCCCACTCCAATAACAAAGTTATTCCAGGCATCATATATAATTTTTCCATCCAAACAAGATCTGTCTCAGCAAATATACTTCCTTTTATTTGTGCTGTTCTAATTGATCCCAATGCACCCTTATTACTAACTGTAATACTTTCTATTACTGGAACAGGACGATTCAAATGATTTGATCCGTATAGTCCACCTCCTTCTTTCCATCCTTCTAATTTTTTATGTGATTTGGCTCCAGGTGAAGAATCTAAAAGATCCGCATACAATACGTAATCAGCTGCAACCGGAAAGCCAGGTTCTCTACTTGCCGCGTTGGATGTAAGTTTGATCCATGGAATTTGTTGTTCTTCTAACTTATAAGTTCTTTGTACATCACCTGCATTGGCATGCAAAAGATCTAACTTCTTTCTGATGTTAGGATGAACTTTATCTAAGAATACTCCTCTATAACCCATATCAATTATCTTTTGTTGTTACGTTCTAATCCTTCATGGTATGCCATTATGTCCATAGGTATTCTTAACCTTAATCCTGGTTCAATAATAGTTGTGCCTTTACCAAGATTGTTAGCGATTGCTATAATCCACCATTTGGATATGTCATTGTAATATTTGTTTGCTAATATATCTAAACGATCTCCCTCCCTAGATATTATGTATATATCATCTCTTGATGGTGGGATTACTGGGTACACAGTAGAACTTCTATATCTGTATCCATTATCGTCCTTTAATTGTCTTGCGTGTTTATATCTATCCATTTACTACCTCTTGTCCCCAAAGCCATTCAGCTGGACCTATATATGGTCTTGTTCTTCCATCGACCTTATGTTCTCCTAATTGAGATGGCAATTCGTTTTCTATTGGTTGGAACGATACAGATATTTTGAATCCTTTTGGAAGAGACATATTTCCCTCTGGAAAGTATGCTCTTACTAAGTCATCAGTATCTCCTGCATCCTCTTCTTTTGGAGCTGTGTTATCTTTCTTTTGAAATGCTGCTTTCAGTTTAGCTAAACCTCCTGCTAATCCTAACTTTTCTTTTAGTGTATAAGATGATCCGTCTGCTCTACTTACACCAAGCTCCCACGGCATATCCATTATAGGTGACACAGTTATACTACTTATGTATCCATCTTCTCCATTAAAGTATGATCCAACAGACATTTGTGCTAATGGTGCTATCATTCTTTTTTGTCCATCATATATCGGTGCTGTCATACTAGCCAACATATTTACTTTTTGATACATACCTTTCAATCCAAAATAGCTGATTGCATATACATCAAAAGATACAGTGATTGCTCCTCTTGAAAAACCTCCGTATGTGTGAAATGAATCTGGTCTTCCAACATACTTTTTCGTACTCCATTCAGCTTGGAAGGCAGAATCTAATCCTCCTAAGTTGATCCCTCTGAATTGTATTCTGTCTGTTATACCATCAATCTGTGAGAATGTGATTGGTATCATTGCTTCTTTAGCTACCGACGAAAACAAAGCATCGTCTGCTTGATTGTAATCGTCTGCTCTTTTTAAATCGTATCCTCCTAACCCAAACACTTCATCCATAGACCATACACCAGCATAGTTTTTAGCTTTCTTTGTTTCCGTTAATATCTTAGCGATCTCTTTAGGACTTCCTCCATCTTTGAAAGCTTTGATAAGTCTTTTCATGAAAGGCTGTTTGTTACTGATGAAAGAATACTCTAGCTTCACATACATATTCAGTAGTAGTTGTGTTCCTATGAATACTAAACCTTTTGGAGATATTAACGATTTAGCTAATCTAACTATTCCAGATATCTCTCTGTCTATTCGTATTGCGATAGGACCAAGTATTGGATTGGATCCAAGAGCTTCGGTACCCCACATTTGTGGTTTCTTTTTACCTCTTCTTTTTCTTTGAATACCTCTCAATACAAATGGCTCAGGAATAGTGTAAAACATTTTTATTTGAGATGAGTCAGTTCTAAGATTAAATTTGGAATAGAAGTCTACTAATTTTTTTTCACTAATGTCTCCTAACCTACCTTTTACTTCCCCTGCTCTTGAGTATTGTTTGTCTCCGTATCTATTACCTATGTTCCAAGTCTTTCCGCTGAAGCTCCATAATGCACCACCAAATTCATCTATGTGTGTTTCATTTGCAACTGGGATATTTACTTTTTCTTTGTTGGCTTCATAATAGTCAACTAATGCTGTTGGATTGAATGGTCGTAATGTTTTCATTAAGCAACTCCCACATCTAAATTATTAAGTGATAATGCTTGTGCTACTTTGACACCATCCATTTCAATTGTTTTACCTTCCATCATAAGTTGTATCAATGTATCTAGTCTTTCTACTATTTTTGAATCCTGGTCACCTCCTCCTAAGTTGGTACCACCTATAATTATATCATCTTTTCTAAACTTGGTTAGTTTGTTGTCTTGTACAATAAAGTCTTCAGCATTACCATTATCGTCTGGTAGTAACCCTTCAATAAATGGAGCTAGTTTATCTTGAACAGCAGGCATACTACCTACCCAGTTTCCTAACAAACTTCCTCCAATGGATCCAAGGAATGTACCCGCCGGTCCTAGTAGTGAACCTAATCCACCTCCCATCACCGAACCAATAACAGAAGATCCAGCTCTTACTAATTCTCTAGATTTTTCTCTCTTCGGCATATCTGTTGCCATAATCATTCCAACTTCTGCTAGTTCCAATAACACATTCAATATACCAGAACCTTTCAAGAATTTTTTTATTACTCCAAATGTTTTACCTTTGAATAAGTTTCCAAACATTTTTTTAGGAGATAAGTCTTTTACTTTCTGAATTACTTGTCCTCCTTTCTTCTTAGCAAAATCAACTCCTTGTTTAATTTTTCCTCCTGCTTTATTAGCTAGATTCTTTGCACCCTTAACCGTTCTAGCTATGAACCCAGGTTTAGAAGCTGTTTTTGCTGCTCCTTTGCTTAGACTAGATAATGCTGATCCGACAACAGATGCTGTTTTAGCTCCCGTCTTAGTAACAACTTTAGTTATAACTTTACTACTATTTTTTACCACCTTACTAACTCCAGGAGTAACCTTTTTGAATACCTTACCAAGTCCTTTCATTCCTCTTCCAAAACTTTTCCCAAGTCTTCCAATTGCTCCTACTACATTAGCTGCTGCTATAATTAATAATGTTGCTGCGATACCCATTAGTATTACATCTAGGTGTCTTAACACAAAATCCATAATGGCTTGGAATACTGGATGGGCTATTATTTTATCTAATGCTGCAGAAATTTTCTGCAGGAAGTTATCTTTTATTTGTTGTAAAAGGGATTTCATTTGTGTTGTTGCTTTGGCAGCCTTCAGTAATTTTCCCTTGTCTTTGTCTTCAGATTTCTGAGCGGTTCCTTGTAATTCTCCAACAGACAATCCACTTGCTGCCGCTAACGACTCCAACTGGATCATATCCATTCCTTCTAACGATCCAATCTGATCTGTTATTGCTTTAGTAGCTGCAGCTGAGTCTCCTTGTAATGCTAATTGTCGAGCAGCATCAAAGTTTAAATCTTTTCCAGTTAATAATTGTGCAGTCATCTCAGCTTCAATAGATGATTCTATATCCAACAATCCTTTAGACACCTGCATAGTCTTTTCTAGAGATAGGTTCATGTCTTTAGCCATTTTGGCTTGCTTAACCATCTCTTTTGTTCTTCCCACAAAATGTCCAACTGTATCTTTTGATAGGGAAGCTATTTCTTTTAGTATATCTAGTTCACCGGTAGTCTCAGATGCAAACTCTCCTGCCATCTTCGCAACTTCAGCGAAGTCGGATCCGATCAATGCTGCATTACCTGCGATCTTACCTAGATCACCATTCGCCATACTAGCGTGATCCATAAATACACCCATTGCATCTGCAGATTCTTGAGACAATCTTGTATTGAATCCTAACTGCTCTTTCATTGCAGTCATTGCTTCGATACCTTTTTCTCCATTGAATGTACCGAATTGTGCTTGTAGTCTTGCTCCTTCGTCAGCAGCAACACCTAATTGTTTACTGAACTTTCTTGCTTGATCGGTTGCCTTGATGGCATGTTTGATTATCATTACAATCGCAGCTACTAACAAAGCAATCAATGCTAATGGTCCCATTGCGGCTCGAACAGCCATACCCAATCCTCTCATGGCAATACCTCCTGCTTTGGCGTATGCTTGTATTCCTCCTTCTCCATCCTTGAATGATTGGTTTAATGATGCAGTTACTTTTTTCTGAGTTTGCTCCATCAACCCA
>TARA_R110001592_G_scaffold142133_5_pt1 | contig 11676 bp, 8 predicted proteins | sample TARA_R110001592 | Tara Oceans TARA_R110001592 (sample SAMEA4398387) | marine metagenome | biome: Polar Biome; feature: [SRF] surface water layer (ENVO:00010504); material: water (ENVO:00002006), including particulate matter (ENVO:01000060) such as... | depth 5 m | reverse complement strand
TAAATTTATCTATTGTTTCTATTTTTAATAAAGGTGAACATCCATTTACTTTTATAACGTATTTAAAGGGTAATTTATTATGCCACTCATATATTTTCTGAAGACTATTATCATTATTAGCGGACTCATAACTTCTGTTGTATATGTTTACATTTAAACTGTTGGCTATTTGTTTTAATTCATCCTCATATACTGAAGCTATAATGTTTTGTTGAGGTATGATTTCTGATTTAAGTAACTTACTTAATGTTAATTTAAATAAATTAGTATCAGCAAAGGGCCTTAACATTTTGTTAGGGATTCTTTGTGAATTTGTTCTTGCTTGAACAATTACCGCTATGTCTTTAATATTTTTCATATTTTTCACTAATAGGTGTTATCATGTTGTAGGGTTTGCCCTTTCCTAAATTGTATATAGGAATATTATAATGGTGACCTATTGTGTATAGTCTTTCTCCAAATTCTTCATAAGATTTTTTAAATATATTATAATTTTTCTCGTGTTTTAATAATAATAAAGAATGTTCTTCTTTTGATAATAAAGGTTTAAATGGATTTGAAAAAGGCCATATATTAAGTTTTTTATCAGAAATATTATTATTGTCACTATATTTAAAATAATTTGGTGGATCTTCTTTAATATTTTTACTATACCCATCTATACCACATATTGTAAGGGATTTAGGTTTAGCCATTAAAACTGGATAACATACCCTAGATCCTATTCCCGCCTTGTGACCACATTTATCATTAAATGTTTGGTAATATACTATTCTATCTTTGTATTTTTCTTTAAAATCTATAAGATCAATAAAAAAACGAGACTGCTTATTTGGGGGGATTAATGAATATCTTTCCATAAGACCCGTGTGTACGTTTTTTGTTCTTTGGTAGATTTTTTCTTGGAATCCTATAGTACAGTTTGGATTATTATCTAAATAATTCAAAAATTTTTTATTCTTTAAATCTACTGTGTTTGATACAGATACATGGGTTGGTTTTTGTTCTAATATTTCAGGTACTTTATAAAAGTGGCTTGTAGTTACTAAAACATCCCATTCTTTTGATTGCCAATCTGTTTCTACAGCTGAGGGTCCTGACCCCAAGACTAATACCTTTTTGTTTTTTAAGTTATCTAGAAAGGAAGTTGTTAATGATTTACAATAGTATAAATTACATGAATCTATAACTTTATTACCTATTTTAGGTATAGATTTTATAGATATTTCTTTAAGATTTTTCATATTTTTTACTAATAGGTGTTATCATGTTGTAGGGTTTATCTTTTCCTAAGTTATGTATAGGGATATTATGGTGAAGCCCCACTTTATATAATCTTTCTCCAAATTCTTCAAAATCGTTTCTAAATACATCATAGTTTTTAACCATTTGTTCAATAGCCATGTTATAATTTTCTTCTGATAATGATAATTCGTTAAATTTATCTTTAGCTAAATGTTTTCTTTCTTCAAATGACCTATAAATAATAGGAGGTGCCTTTAAATCTTTTTTATATCTAAAATAATTTGGAGGATCTAATTTTGGATTTTTACTAAACCCATCTATACCACAGATTGTAAGAGATTTGGGTTTAGCCATTAAGGTGGGGTAACACAATCTAGCTCCTACTCCTACTTTTTTAGCCTCTTCATCTATAAAGGTTTGATAATATATAATTCTATCTTTATATTTTTCTTTAAACTTTGTAATTAAAAGGAAACTGTCGTTAAAACTATTAAAATTTAAACTATTAAAATTACAATTATATTGAAAGAACTTAAGATTTTCAAATCCTATAGTACATTTGGGGTTATTGTCTAAATAATCTAAAAGTCTTTTGTCTCCTAAATCAATTTGGTTAGATAAAGTTACGTGTATAGGTTTCTGTTCTATAATTTCAGGAACTAAATAAAAATAACTTGTAGTTACTAATACATCCCAATCTTTATTAGCCCAATCTATTTCTGTTGCTGAGGGTCCAGATCCTAAAACTAATACTTTTTTATCCTTAATATTATCTAGAAAAGAAGTTGTATTAGATCTACAGTAAGATAAATTAAATGAGTCTATAATTTTATTACCTGTTTTATTCAGGTATAAAGGCTTAAGATTTTTCATATTTTTCACTAATAGGTGTTATCATGTTGTAGGGTTTGCCCTTTCCTAAATTGTATATAGGAATATTATATTTATGACCTATTGTATATAGTTTTTCTCCAAACCCCTCAAAATCTAATTTATAATTACTATAATTATGGGTCCCCCTAGGACGATTAAATGTATCATTATTTTTTCCCCAGTCAGGAGTTCCACAGTATCCTCTAAAATAATTAGGGGGGTCTTTTTCTGGAGTTTTACTTACACCATCTATACCACAGATTGTAAGGGATTTAGGTTTTGCTGATAATACTGCCCAACATAATCTACCTGCTGTGCCCTCATGTCTGGTTAAATAATTCCATTCTAATTTATCTTTTTTACTTTTTATATTATTATACGCCCTTGTAATACGATAATTTACAATTCTATCTTTATATCTTTTTTCAAAATTTAAATATAATTCTGAGGAAAAGAAAAAATCTTTTAAAGGACCTACTTTACCACTTACTTCAAGTTCAAAACCTATAGTACAATGGGGATTGTTATCTAAATAATCTAAAAGTCTTTTATCTTCTAAATTTACTATATTAGATAAAGTTATATGGACGGGTTTTTGTTCTAAAATTTCAGGGACTAAATAAAAAAAACTTGTAGTTACTAATATATCCCAATCTTTATTAGCCCAATCTATTTCTGTTGCTGAGGGTCCAGATCCTAAAACTAATACTTTTTTATCCTTAATATTATCTAGAAAAGAAGTTGTATTAGATACACAATAAGATAGAAAAGGAAGTTTGATTATACTTAAAGATAATGAATTTACCCCCCCGGGAATATGAAGAAAATCCTTCCACATAATCTATCCTCTTAGTTTTTTTCTTACTGGTATTTCTGATTTAGTTACTGTTATTTCCCCATCACCGAATGCTTTTTCTAATTCTCTAACACCTGATACTAATTTAAATAATCCATGGGGTGTAACAGAACCTGAATGATCTGATCCTTCCATATTTCTATCTAATGTAATATGTCTTTCAAGGATTGTTGCTCCTAATAATACAGACGATACTGTTGTTCCCAGAGTCATTTCATGTCCTGAGTATCCTACTTCACATTTAAAGCGGTCTTTTAATGTTTTAATTGCAGATAAATTTAATTCATTTAATGGTGCTGGGTATGTTGAATTACAATGTAAAACTGCAAAATTATCGTTTAATTTTTCACCGAAATTAAAAGGTCTTAAAGTTTTAGCTGTGTTACCTGGTAATTTTAATATAACTATTGCTCTTTCAACTTCACTAAATGTACTCATACCTGTACTTATAATAACTTTTTTACCTGTTCTTTTAGATGCAAACATTAAATCTTCGTTTGTAATCATCGCTGAAGGTATTTTAATAAAAGGTATATCATATTGTGCTAAAAATTCTAATGAATCTAAATCCCATGGACTAGCTGACCATGCTATGTTTTGTTGTTTACAATAACGATCTATTTCATCATATTCCTCTTTACCAAATTCAATTTTGTGTTTATATTCAAGATATGTCATGTCCTCACCTTGCCAACTTCTAGGTTTTGATTTTTGTTCTTCAGGGACACAAACGTCTGGATTTCGTTTTTGGAATTTAACCGCATCACATCCTGCTGCCGCAGCTATATCAATAAGTCTTTTAGCTATATTAATATCACCTTGATGGTTAATTCCTATTTCTGCTATAATGTATGTTTGTTTCATTATTTATGTTCTTTAGTTATACGTCCAAATTGGCTTATTTCTGGGTAATCTTCCGCTAAATTAATAATATTAAAATTAAATTCTTTTTGTAGTTCTAAGAGATATTTATAAAACCAAAAGTAATGTATCTCCATATGACCATAAAGAACACTACTATTATCAACAGGGGTTTTTGCGTTATGGGGTAGTTTATTTACTTCAAATGAGTGGTTATTTGTACCATCAGGATCATATCCATCAATTCCTGCTATGTATATATTTTTAGCCCCTGAGTATATAGCTGATATAATCATTCTTATTCCACAACCTAATATACTATCTAATCTATAAAACCCCCAATATGTGTTTTCTTTTTTTATTATATCTTGAGTATAAAACATAGTAGAAAAGTCTTCTAATTTATAATTATATTTATCTAAGAATAAACTATGAGTAAAAGAGTGTTCACAAAATATTATATTATTTACTTTTTTTAAAAAATTTATATATTTTTTATCTTTTATGATATGGGGATAAAGATTAATATATCTTGAAGCAAAATATGTGTCTATAGGGGGTAGATTTTTATTAAGATAACATTTATTAATAGACCAAACATAATCATAAGAAATTTCATCTAATTTATCTAAAATAATATTGGTAGTGGGCCCTCCTCCTAATACTAATATTGATTTATTTTTATATTGATCTTTTTTATTAAAATTAGTTATTAAATCATTATAATAATTTATATTTTGATTACCTAAATTTTTAAAAAAGTTAAGTAATTTACTTTTTTTTAATTTAAAAGAAAAATCATTTCTATCTTCTGTAAGGAAAAAGTTATGACTTAATTTAAATTTTTTAAGATCAAATTCAGATTCATCTCCATCTATATTTACATAATTAAATTGTTTAGCTAAAATAGAGTCTGGTACGTTAAAATCAATCATATTAATGATTAGGGTTATTAGGGATTATTGAAGATGCAGGATCCATTAAATAAGTTTGATGGTTCCATCCATTGCCTGTGTTTTCTCTAGAAAGGATTGGTGTTAGTTTTTTATTAATAGGTTGAAATGTTAAAGTCATTGCATACCTAAAGTTTATTGAAGGATCTCCATCTGCAAAGGGAATAGTGCCCTTATGAATGCAGTTATTATCAAATAATATAGAAGTGCCTGAGGGGCCTTTTACTTCTACTTCTTTACAATTATGTTCTTCTATAAAATTAGATATTATATTATTTGGTACCCTACTTGATAACCATTTTTTATTAAACTTTCTAAAAACTATAGACCTAACAATTTTATCTGGAAACCATTTATAAAGATCCCGTTTAGTTGTTTCTAATTTTATTCCTTTATTATCTTTTGATAGATATTTAAAAGGACCATTATCATTAACATCATTAATATAAATCATAACCTTTATTTGTTCTTTAGGTTGATTATCTATATGCCATAACCAAGATGAAATTTCTTTTGTTATATTTGGTACCGTTTTGTATATTTTTATATTTTGACATTGAACATAACAACCAAATACATTTTTTTCTAAATGGGGAACTAAATAGTTTTCTATTATAGTTTTTAATTCTTTTTTAAAAGGAAAAATATCATTTATACAAAATGCTATATCTCTATTATTAAAATATTTTGTTTTGTCTTGGTATAAAATATCTAGTTGATTTCGAATTGATGAAATTTGGTCAAAGTATATTTGATCTGTGGGGAAAGGATCTGTTTGGATTAATAAATCATAGATACTTACACCAGAATTGTCTTGTTTTGTTTCTTTATTGTAGGTATTTTTACATTCTAAGTAATATTCTTCCCATGTTTTCATAAACCTTTATTTTATTATACATACTAAAATTTAATATTTTCAGTAATTACATCAATACCTAATACCTTTTCTGCTAATAGCCTAATGTCTTTGGCTGTGATTTTTATATCTTTGATTGGTTTTGTTTCTTTGTATGTCTTACCTTTAACTTTACAAATAAGTTTGATGAGTTTTATTTTATCATCATCTTCCCATTGTTGCCAAGATTCATTTTCTAAATCTCCTGCTGCTCTTGTGACTAATGTAACATCATCCCATGTGTAACGAGGAATTAAATGGTCATTTGAATTTGGTCGTATATTAGGGGCGGCATTCCATTTAAAAGTAACATCTATACCATTGATGTTTCTTCTATCCCATTCTATTTTTATACCCCCATTTTTACCTTTACCTCCCATATATTATCCACAGTGGTAAGTACAACCTACAAATGCTCTTTTATAACTAACACCTTCATAAGTAAAAGGAATAATAATATATTCTTCTTCATTAAAATTACAATCATGAGTTATTTTAGATACAGTATAATTATGTAATAAATCATCATCTTGTTTCATTCCTAATCCTGTTATAGGTGATGAAGTTATATAATCTCCATTTTCTAAATTACCATTATAATTTGTAACCCACATAGCTCCCTCCCCAAGTGAGTTAATTTGTAATCTATCATCTCCTTCTACTTTTCGTTTAGTTGAAATAAAATTTCCTTGAGTATATGTATGTTCTTCTGATGATGGAGATTCTATAGCTGAAACTACTCCTATTACTCTTTTATCGTTTGCTTTATCAGATAATACTACTTGAGGTAAAGATTCCATTATATTAGGAGAATCTAAATCTTTACTTGGTTCTCTTAATGAGGGTATATTAGCAATTTGACCATTAGACACTACTATATAACCTATTTTATCTACATAATCAAACACATCAGTTTCAGGTTTAAGCATGTGAGTTCCTGTAAAATCAATTACACTTACATCCGTATCACCATATATATACCCCATTGAAGTACCATCATCTGATATAAATTGTAATGAAGGAGCATGTCCTGTTTGAGCTACATGTGTTGGTTCTACATTTGATCTAACACATATACTAACAAAAACTGAGTCACTTGTTCCATTAAATATTCTTTGTTGTTGAGAAGTTTCTGTTGATCCCCCCTTAAAATCATGTCGAGCCCAAGTAGTTACATTAGTACTAATCCTAAGTTTATCACTACCATTTGAAACAAGATCAAAAGTTCCATCTGACACCCAATCAAGTCCTGTGTCACCATCTCCAAGAGCTATGTCTATACTAGGAGCGGATGTTGATGTTGTAAAAGATGATGGTCCTGCAACATATAATTGACCATCAACAAATGAAGCTGCTGTTGATACCCTAAATCTAGAATCATTCCCTACTACAATGTCTGCTGAATCTGTTTTCATTCTAAAGTAATTACTTTCAGATTTCTTTCTTAAAATTAAATCTCCATCAAAAGAACGAACTTCATTTTCATCTACGATTAGTTTTTTATTGAAATAATAAGAAGGTCCATCTGTGTAGAAATGGGCATGACTTGAACTTTGACGACCTATTTCTAGATACCCATCCTCTCCTTGTATTTTTAACGAAGTGTTTGATCCCTTTCCTAATCTTACTTCAGTAGCTGATGCTCCTCCGGGGGCTGTAGTAAGTCGTGCATAATCCATATACATGTAACCAGTAGATACTACATTTCCACTTACGTGTAATTTATGTGATGGTGCTACTCCAATACCTAATCCAGTAGCATTTAATGTCATTTTAGTAGCGTTGTTTTCTCTAAAATACATGTTTTCACCTGTAGATACATTTAGGAAAAGATTTCCAGCACTACCTCCTAACATCATATAATTACCGGTACTATTGTTTCCTTCATAAGTTATAGCTGCATAACCTGTATGGGTAGTACTTCCTATCTGAGTATTAAGACCTGGGCCTCCTTTTGAAGTTCCATCATTGTTAATTAGAAAGGTAGTTGTATTAGCTGAATTTCTAAAATAATGGTGGTCTCCTGCAACTACTGTTCTATATTTTATACCATCGGTATCTGCAATAATTCTAGCATATACGGTTGAATCCATTGAAAAGGCAAGTCCTCTATTCCAACTTTGTGCAGTTGTTCCATTTATACGTAATCTATCTGTTCCTGAAGTACCCCCAATTGTATTAAATCCATCTCCACCTAGAGTAAGTGAATTAATAGCTGTTCCATTAACTCTTGTTCTAAAACGTATGTCTGCAGCTGATCCATCATAAATGTTGTCAAATCTAGTTATACCGGTTGCATTTTCATATACAATAAAATGCCCTTCAGTTTCACCAGGACCTGTAAATTTGATTGTTGGGTTTGCTGAAGTAGAACTTCCTGGACTTATTTTTAGAGTAGGATCAGTACCATCATCAATATGTAGTTTTTCTGATGGAGATGATGTTCCTATACCAACGTTACCACCATCTTGAATAAATACTTCAGTTGTACTTCCACCATCGGTAGAAAATGCAATCCCTTCAGTTGAAGAATTTGGGTTTGAAAAAATACCTAAAGTTTGATTAGTTGGTCCAATTATATTTCTTTGTGCTCCATCACTTAGTCTTATATTACCTGCTACTTGTAGTTTTTCTACAGGTGAATTTGTTCCAATACCAACATCACCACCTGATTCAATTGTTAATCTAGCTGAATTATTTGTTACTAAAGCTATAGGGTGGGATGTACTACTTCCTACATAAAGTGAATTACTTAATGTGTCTGTTGCTGCATTAGCTTCTGGATCGTCATCCACTGATCCAATAGTACCTAAATAAAATTTACCTGCTGAATTATCCTGTGTTAGTTTAATATATGCATTATGGCTCTCACTACCTGCATCATCTGTATCTGCTTCTAACCATATAGCTGCATCCAAATTAGATGCAATATGTAAATTTTTAGATGGATTATTTGTTCCTATACCAATATTACCTGCTTCAGAAATACGCATAGCTTCAACTGATGATAATGCGTCAGTTGTTTGACCAGCTGTTCCAAAAGAAATACCATGATTATTATCTCCATTAAATTGAATGTAACCACCCCAAGTTGAATCTATTTTTGATTGTATACGAGTACCTGCTGTTTGCCAATCTGGTCCATTACTAGTACGAAGTGCTGTAAAAAGTAATTGAGAATCATTAGTACTGTCAAATCCTAATCTTACCATTTGGATTTCATCTCCTGCTACACTTCCTAAATCGTCTGGTCCTTCAATGTCTAAGGAGAAGGTAGTGTTTGGAGATCCTAAGCTAGTTGATCCATCTTCAGATACTGTAAATAAAGCTGTACCCCCATTAAATGTTGCTGCATTTTTTCTAATTTGGAATTTTGCATCAGTACTATTATTATCAGCATCTATATTCATATAGATACTACCTGAAGCTGCAATTAAAGCATTTTCTTGGAACATTATGTCTGGATAATTAGCAATATCATCGTCTCCAAATAAAGTTATGGCAGGTACACCTGTTGTAGCATTATCTACTGTTATTCTTCCTATTACGTCTAATTGAGATCTTGGTGTGGTTGTTTTTATACCAACTTTACCTGCATTTAGATCAAATCTTATTACTTCAACATCTGTATCTGTTTCAAAAAATGAAACTCGATTGTCTGATCCTATTTTTATTTCATTACCATTTGCATCCAATTGTTTAATGTATGCTTCAGAATTTGGTGTAGTACTAAAAAGTAATCCATCTGCAAGTATGTTACCTTCTACCTGTAATTTTTCACTTGGTGCATCTGTTCCTATACCAACATTCCCTGATCCATTTAAAACTAAAGTATTGGATGGGTTTCCTCCTACTATTTTAAGTGGTGTTTTAGCTTCATTAACATCATATACTTCAAATTGGTCAGAATCTCCTCTACTTATCCATTGGAAAGCAGCATTGGTGGAGGTTAAATTTAATATAGCATTACCTGTTGTAGTTTCGACTTTTATTCTTGTAGCTGCTGTTGTTCCTTTTACGTGTAATTTTTCTGATGCATTAGTTAGTCCTACACCTAAGTTTGTACCATCAAATTGTAAAAACTCTTCTGCACTTAATGTACTATTACCATTTGCTGTGACTATTCTATTGTCACCATCATTTAAAGTTGTAACAGTTGCAGCTGTTTGTAATCCTGTTAATCCTGAACCGTCTCCTTTAAAGAAAGAGGCTGTTACTGGTACTGAAAATTCTACTCCTTCAGTGTCTCCTCCCGTGTCATTTCCTGCGTGGAATGTTGCAAATGTTTTTGCTGAAGGGGTACCTGGATTAGCTGATGTTCTTCTTATTTTGTAATTTTCAGCGTTTGAATATATATTCCATGTAGCATTATTATTTACATAATAATGTTGATTTGCTTGAGTGGAAGCTTGACTTGTAAATGTAAAATAATTATTATTTGCATCATCTACATCTAATCTTACAGTACCCTTTACATGTAATGTGTTTAAAGGACTAGCTGTTCCTATACCAATATTACCATTAGCTCTTAAGTATAGTTGGTTTGTATTTGCTGTTTCTGTATCATCACTGTATGTGAATATGTTTAAATCTCCTCCTGAGGATGCATTGCTTCCTCTTGTTATTGCTTGGATTTGGGAAATTGTATGTTCACCAGATGTTGCTTCGAATTTTATGTTGTTTTTATTTAAATCTGCTGTTCCTAAGTCTCTTAAAATTAAGATATCTTGTTCAAGTATACCTCCTCCTCCTTCAATTATCATCATTGGAACTGAACCATCAGTAAGTCCTAGTACGTGTAAGTTAGATTCTGGGGTTTGTGTTCCTAAACCAATTCTACCATTAGAATCTATCATTAAAGCAAAACTTGGGGAACCTCCTTCTAATTTAAAAGGTGTGTTTGTTGAGTTTGCATCGTATATTGTAAATTGATTTGAGACCCCATTACCTACTAAAGAAAATTGTGAAACAGATGTTTGAACCTTAAATATAGCATTACCTGTTGTAGTTTGAATTAATGTTTGAGTAGGTAATGTTGTTCCTTTTACGTGGAGTTTTTGAGTTGGATTAGATAATCCTATACCAACCATACCACTACTATCCAGATATAAAGTATTTGTTGGTGTATTATGTTCTATTTGGAGTGGGTTATTACCTATATGATCTTTTATTTGGAATTTATCTATTCCCCCATTATAATATAAATCAAATCCAGTGTTGTTAGATTGTCTTAATTTTATAATACTGTCGTTAGTAATACCATCAGATGTTAGTCTCATTGTAGCATTTCCTTCACCTAATGCTTGAATGTGTAATTGTTCACCTGTAGCAGCAGTACCTGAATCCCAACCACTACCTATACCAAGACTACCTGAAATGTAAACTTGAGGTGAATCACCATTATGGCCTGAAGATGTCATGTGTAATATTTCTTGGCCATCGTTGTTGAAAAATACTCTTCCTGCAGATGTACCAAAAATAAGTGTATTTGTTGATGGAATAGCTGATGTAGATCCTGCTAGGGTTTCTATTAATTTAATAGATGAAGTAACATCTTGACTAGCTCCTTCAAACATTACATCAGAAAGAGAACCTGAGGCATAATAAACAGGATAATTATCGTCATTATAAGCTGATATTGGGCTTTGTAAAGCTTCTGCTACGTTCCCCACAGATAAGTTAGCCGCCATTGTAAGGTTACCTGTTAGGCCTAAAGTTCCCCCAATTTCAAAACTACCCATTACTGTAGTAACGTCAGTAATTAATCCATTATTATGGACTCCATCATTGTTTAAAAATATGATTGATTCGAATAAGTTTGCGAAATCTTGATCTGTAGGTCTATCTCCTGCTTCGAACCTTCCTAATATGTAGGTTCTTGGTTTTTGTTGTGCCATTCTTTATTGTTTTTTAGATAAGTCTATTCGAGTATAAATATAAAAAAAAGACCCAAACTTGGGTCTTTTTAATTATTATATGTTAAGTGTTATTAA
>TARA_R110001592_G_scaffold361992_1_pt1 | contig 11682 bp, 12 predicted proteins | sample TARA_R110001592 | Tara Oceans TARA_R110001592 (sample SAMEA4398387) | marine metagenome | biome: Polar Biome; feature: [SRF] surface water layer (ENVO:00010504); material: water (ENVO:00002006), including particulate matter (ENVO:01000060) such as... | depth 5 m | reverse complement strand
GCAGCTGATTCAGAGTTTACTGCAGCTGATTCAGAGTTTACTGCAGCAACAGCTTCAGTCTCTACCACAGCTTGCGCAGAAAATGCGTTAAGACTAAAAATCACTGCTACAAGGATACAAAAACTTATAGATTTCATTATAAAAACACCCAATTTTTTTGGAAATATACACTAGCTGTATTGTTATGTAAATACTTAATGACGGTTAAATGACAGATGCCATTATTTTGGTTGTTTGTAGTGATCACGCTTAACAGAACGTAGTAAACCTGTAGGATAATGATCGGTGACGAAATCTGTATTTATACCGTTATCAAAACGTGTACTACATGCCATACGTAAACGTTCATCACCTAACATCGATGTCCTATGCAAAGTAAATATATCCATCAAAACAACATCGCCGGCTTTACAAGTTAAAGTAATAAATGCATTTTTGTCATAATACTCTGGCTTTGTTGCAAATACATGACCTTTATCTTCGAGTGGAAACAAGCCTGATTGATGACTTTTGCGCAAAACTTGTAAAGGAAACATATTAATTTCAATATCGACTAATGGTACCCAACACACGACACTTTCTTTACTTCCTTGCGTTGTAGCGTAGTCTTGATGAGGTTCAAAACCAAAATAGCCGTTAGGTATTTTTAAGCGATTGGACATAGTATTTATGACCGTTGCACCCGGTAGGTAAATATTGTCAAATGCAAACATCGACTTGATCATATTCAACATAGCAGGTTGATACAAGAATTCTTGTAATGCAAGTAAACGCGATAGAGAAGATAATACTTTGATATATGCATCTTTATCATGAATTAACAGCTGATACATTTTGTTATGCAGGTCTAACTCCTCATGGGCAATTGAGAGAACCTCTAAGCTCTGTGTAAAAACAGCATCTAAAGTATCAGTGAGTGTCTGTATTGATGATTTGGGGAGTACGTCTTTTACCACTGTATAGCCATACTCTTTATATTCTAAAATATGATTTTTTTTCATTCTTTTATTCTTTTATTGTTATATTAAGTTCAACTCTGGATGTGTTACTTAAATACTGTCAGTAGCAATTAAGCATCTCAATTTTCTGTCATCCACCACATTAGATATGGAATAAAATGACATTAAAAATATCCCTAAACTATTAATGAATTCCTGTATTAATGATTTGGATATAATGTTTTTATTGTCATAACCAAATCAACTTTGGATGTGTTTTTTGATTACTGTTAGTAGCAATAAGGCACGTCGCTTTTCTATCATCGACCACATTGGATATAGGATATGATGACATTCGAAACATTCCTAAACCAAAAAATCCGTCTGCCCAGTATAATAATGTACCTGCAAAATAATCAAGGTAAGTTTCTCCTTCTATTTTACCCGGTATACGTTTGGAGGGATACCAACGTTGCAGAACAAATTCACCTTGTTGTGCTTGCTGTAAAGCCTTCAACCATGTTTCTGAATCACTCAATGCCCCTGCGACTATAAATTCGCTTTTACCCAAAGTTCTTGGTTTTAAAATCCAGTTTTCTCGATGGTGGTACGCATCTTCCCAATGAACGGGTGCCTGCTTGGGTAAATATGTTTCTGCAAACACCGACTTTATAAATACACTTTCATCTTTGGTAAAACAACGCTGGGTCAGTGCCTCAATATTCACTAAACTAAAGAAAGCTTTATCGTGCACTGTAAAAATAAGTCTTGGATCATTTAAAAAGGGTTGCTGCAACATGGCAACCACCATTTCATGAGGTAAGGTTAACCACTCTTCAAAGGTTAACTCTGCCATGATTGCTGAATTTGAGGCATGCTCAGTCCACTGCGCCACCCACTCATCCAACGAAAAGACCCATACATCTATATCGGTATTGGCCAATAACTCTGGTATAAACAAAGATTCATTACCTTTTTTCACTCCACCTTGAATGATACAAAGTCTCTTGTGACCACCTAACCATTCATGCAGCTTGTTACATAGTCCCAAATGTAAATCACTTGTCTTAATATTATGCTGTTTTTCAAAAGCAGGAGTATCAATCATCCTATTCATTCCCGCTGATCTATAATACCCATTTAACGGGAATCGACAGGTTACTTCAATCAGCTTTAAATCATTAGACTCGCCAATTACAAAATCTGTTCTAAAAGTGCCAGGCTGAAAAGGAATGTCTTGTAAAGAGGATAAAAATACCTTTACCTCATCTGAGTGGGGCAGTAAATCCATCACATCGCTGTAATTTTCGGCAATATAAGTCATCAGTTTTAACATGCATCGATGTGCATATTGCATCGACTCTACACGCGCTGCGTCGACCATAATAGGATCTGTGAATGTCCAATCTTGATATATTTTAACCATGCTTGGCGCAAATGCTGACAATGCAGATTCTAAGGCGTGTTTAGTGTTACTCAAGGGTATTTCCTTATAATAAGATGATGGCTATAAACATAATAGTTTTTGAGTGTTTGCAACCCCATTTACCATCAACACATCGATAATTGACGCATATTGCGCAGCTCCTCCTAGATGAGGTCGATGGCCAGATAAGTTAGGATGTAAAAACTCCAACTGTAATTTATACTGAAAAAACATACTTTCATCATATAGGCGCTGTCCGCCTGGTGGATTCACATACGTTTTTGCGTCGTGTAAATCACATAAATCAAAAACGCGCTGCGAAGATATTGGGATATCAGGTTTTACAACATTCAATACGGTTAAATCCTGTTCAATGTTAGACCAGGCTTGCTCATAATCAATAGGGAGTAGCAATTCTGTTTGTATTCCTAACAATTGGCATATTGCCTGAATAGTGGACGTATTAAAAGATAAAATATCCATAGGCGGTTGCAAAATTGTTGATTCCAACACCGGGTAAATTTCAGAAAAATAAGGAGATTTCGCATACTGATGATGTATCTGTTTACATAATTTCACTTTGCATGTTGTATCAGACAATTGAATGTCTTTAATAGGGGTACCCAGTGGCTGCTTGTTAGTTTTTATACTAATTGGCAGGATGTCATCCTTGACCGTGACAATATGATTTCTAGTAATGAAGCTCCTCCGCCTAAAATCAACATGTCCATACAATGCAAATTGATCAACATAATTGATGAGTTGAAAATATCCTAAATAAGGAAAAAAATAAGGCTGCATAATAGCGAGTTTTGACATAATAAGTCCGATTGTAAGAGAATACCTTAGTGGTGAATGACTTGAATATTAGTAAAGAGTCGTATAATGGCTTGGTCACTTTTTGTTTTGTATAAAAAACGCAGCACAAGGGGTATGAGTGGTAAAGAACATTTGGTCTTAATATACTACTAGCTTACTTTGTGATCAAAGTTAATTTGTATAATTTTTATATTGCATTCGAAATTACACAAGAACTTAAAGTCGAATCGCTGAGCACCTTATCGAATTATTATTCTTTTGATGTGATGGACACCTTAGCACCCAAGTTTGGATTTTTGAATCATACTTAAGATTGATGTTAAATCTAATGAGGTCATTCATCATGAATATTAAAATAGTCGGTATTGATTTAGCTAAGAATGTTTTTCAAATATGCGTTTTATTGAAAGATAATACAATTCAACGTAATTATAAGGTTTCCATAGCTAAGTTTCTACACAGCATAAACAGTTACCCGCAGAAATTTTAATTGCAATGGAGACATGTGGTACATCTCATTATTGGTCTCGCTTATTTCGAGCGCTAGGTCATATAGTTAAACTTATATCTGCACAGCATGTAAAACCATTCGCAACGAATCAAAAAAACGATGCTAATGATGCGCTTGCTATATGTGAGGCCGCTTTTCGACCAGAGATACATTTTTTTCCCGTAACAAAGTATTGAACAACAAGGCATAAAAGCATTACGTTGCGTGCGGACGCGTCTTGTTCAAAACCGTACAGCAACCGTAAATCTGATACAGAGCCTTGCGGCTGAATATGGCGTTACATTTCCTCTAGGGCGAGTGAAGCTAAATGCTAGATTAAAAGATGTTTTAGAAGATGCCACTAATCGGCTTTATTTTGTACTGTGGGGGATTATTACAATAAGACCAGGCCACATACGTACAACAGTGGAATAAGCCCAAATGAATCAGAGCGAAGATACAGATTAAGCTACAAAACTGTGGCCAATTTTACTTGACCACTTCACTGTTTATATCAAAAAATCTTTTAGCTTTTACGACCTCATTCGCTGTGGAAGAAAATAATAGATCAAGGTCAATACTACCCATGACGTTGCGAACTAGATCTGTATAGTAAGTTGGCGTAAACCATAAGTCTGAGTTTCGCTGTTTAGCCAGTGATTTAGCTCAAATATATGCTAGCATTTCTTTATTGGCTTTCACGTACTCACTCGCTCAAAATGAGCATCATAGATCGTTTTAGATGTCAGATGTCAGATGTCAGATGTCAGTAAAAGTGTAAAGCATTTAGCTGCTTTATGAAGTGTTTTTACATAAAAAATTATCTTGATAAATAGCATCTTTTATAGAATAGGTAAAAGAGTAATGAATCTTTTATATAGTTAGGTGTAAAAATTTTGATTATTATGGGTTCACTCACTCACCATTTTTTGTTTTTTTATTCGGTATAAACAGTAAATTATAGCGCACGAAATATATTGTCATTTAAACTAAACACTGTACTCTTAGCCGACTCGCGCACTTCGTCATTTGTCTTAAGAGACTTGGCTCCGCGCCTACCTAGGCAGCACAATGACAAACCTTCGCTACAGTTATCAAACCATCGAGTTTGGTAACACTGATATCCATCTTTGTACCTTACGTGATAAACAAGAATTTTATGACCCTGAAGACATCGCCCAAAACTTAGGCATTTCATCGGCAACTTGGTCTTTATTTGGTGTTATTTGGTGTTATTTGGCCATCAAGCTTAGTGCTGGCACATTTTATCTCGCAATACCCAGTTGGCACAAAACGGGTATTAGAAGTAGGCTGTGGTATAGCACTTAGTAGCTTACTATTAAACAAAAAAAAAGCGGATATAACCGCAACAGATTACCACCCCGAAGTAGGAAAGTTTTTACTGAGAAACACCCTGCTTAATCAAGACGGTCCGATTAACTATGAGCAAACTAATTGGTCAAATAAACAGGATAGCTTAGGACTTTTTGATTTAATCATAGGGAGTGACCTACTATATGAAAATGAACATATTGAATTGCTTGCAAATTTCATCCAAGCCCATGCAAACAAGAGTTGTGAAGTTATTCTTGTTGATCCGGGTCGCGGGCGCAAAACTAAATTAAGTACAAAAATGCTAGATTTTGGTTTTAGCTCTACCCATATTAAACCTGAGCATACCGATTACATTAAACAAGACTTCAAAGGTCATATTCTTAAATTTAAAAGATAGAAGCTTAGCCGCTTGTTAACTCGTATATTAACAAGCGGCTAAGGCATTGCTCTAAATACCTAAAAATTTTATTACAGCTACGCGTTGCGTAACCAGCCTTTTTCTACGGCAAACTCAATTTGCTCAGCAACATAAGTCCATAGTTTTGGGGCTAAACCATCTAAGAGATTGTTACGTGCAATAACTTCAGTTCGGCTAACATTATGCTTAGCCCAACTCCCTCCGTCATTTTTCATATTTTGCAGTAAAGGTAAGACCCGATCCATTGCTTTGGCAAATTTAGCATCGGTTGTTTCTGCCGCTTCAAACTCTAGCCACAAGTTTAACATTTCTGAGCATTGCTTTTCAGGCAGCAAACCAAAAATACGCTTTGCCGCTTCAAGCTCTTTTGCTTCTTGCGCATCAAGTTCAGTTTGTGCTGCAAAGGCAAAAGTATCGCCGGCATCTATTTCTACTATGTCATGAATAAGCAACATGCTAGTGACTCGAGCAACATTGACCGGCTCAGCGGCATAAACATGTAAGGTTTGCGCCATCATGGCAATATGCCAGCTATGCTCTGCACTGTTTTCTGGTCTATTTTTATCCGACTTTACCATCACTTTTCCGAGCCCGATGAAAAGTATGTCGAACCATTAATGCTTTTTTAGTTCGGTAGACAACTAATCGTAAATGCTCTTTGCCTTTAACGCGATATTCGGTATCTTTGTCATCAATACGCATTGCCGCATCAAATGCTTTCTTATTAAATTCAATGTCGTGAAACATAATAACCTCTTCAAAATAAAATATTTAGAAGGGCATTAAACATCCCTGACACTAGTAAAACTGCTGTAATGGGTGAAAAAAGGATAGATAAAATGGATAAACGTTCGAATATGAATACCCGTGAAAAAATATTTCACAGAGTCACGGGAGAAGAAAAGTTAAATAAATTGATATTATTGCTTTTAGGTTTATCTGATACGTCGATTAAGTCCTTAGACAATACTTTTGGTGAGCAGGAGAAAGTTAAAATAGATAAGAGGTTCGTCTTATCTTTTGAAGAAGACCACCTTAAGCAGATACCAGATATAGTGGTAAATACTGAAGAGAGCTTCGAAGCGAATGCAACTTGGATGCTCAAAAGTGAAATTCGTAACAACAAACCAAAAATGAGAAAGCAAGCACTAGCAAAGGCAAAAAAACAAAGTTTAGAAGAATTTAATAAACTAGAAGAGCAATATAAGTTTGACGATATGTTTGAAAAAACAGATCTAAATTCTGAAGAAAGACTCATACCATCAGATTTTGATAACTATACCAATCAAATTCAAAAGGCCGCTGATACTATTTACCCACTTAGCAGTGAATCAGATACAGACTTAATACCAATAACCATATTACTCCCAAGTTCTACAGAACAAGAAGGGGATTCACTTATCGGTAAAACATCATCATGGAAATTTATTACAATAAAAAATACAGATTCAGATGATAAAAAAAAGCTTGGTTTTAATAAGCTAGCAGAGAATGTAGATTTATTTTTTGGTCTTAGGTTATTTTTAGTAATGAAAGCTATCGGGTTAACAAGTACTAATAGTTCGGAAAATAACGGGTCAAAAGTCTTTATTGATCTATTAAATTCCACTTCGTTGGCAAAACATTTCAACTTATTAAATGCTGATAAAGTACGGCAGTATATAAAGCTTACTACTAAACTTGCTTCTTTAAAAAGAAAGTTAGATGGACTGGATAGGACTAAAAAAGAAAGTATAAAAAAAATCAACGAATCCATCACATCCATCTCAAATATATTAAATGATATGTCTTTAGTCGCAACCCCTAGGGAGGTGAAATCAGGCGTATACTTTGCTTTGCCAGTAAAAAACATCACAGACATTGAAAAGTTAGATGATGAAAATAATATAGAAGATATTGATCCAGATGAGCAATACGTCTTACCAACACTGAATACCTCACTAAGATCAGATGTTTTCACAACCAATAAATTAGGTGTCGATAAAAATAACGGTAAACCCGAGCTTAGAATTATTAAGAGAATGCGCTATATGTTAGCAAATTTACTTCCATTTACTTCTGGTACAGCAATCACTTTTTATATAAAAAAAGAAAATGAAAAACAAGAAATCAGAGCACCACTTTTGATACTTCCTAAAGAGTGGGATAGTCTAGCTGCAGCATTAAAAACGCATCATCCACTAGAGGAATTACCCGAATATAGCGAAGATGATGAAAAGAAATTTAGAAATGATTGTTTAAAAGCGTTATACCCCCACCCAGATAGAGATAGTGATGAGAAAGATGAATACGCTCGATTTGTACCCGTCATATCTGATGTATCTGGTGAGGATATAAAATCAATAAAATACTTAAAGCCTGGAACTAAAACCCATTTTAAAGGCGGAGAGCCTAGCTCACCTATTCAATACACGACACACGTTCAAGCGTTAAAACCTAGAAAGAAATAAACAGTAGAAAGTGATAGCCATGATTGCTATCACTTTTTAAAAATAGAGATCAGTTACCCTATAAATGATAGGCGTGTCATGTACTAATTATTTAATCCGACGACCTGACAATTCGACGCAGTATTTATTTTCGCGTCGGTTCGACAAGTCGTCAGGTGTTATTTTTTAATCATCAAAGATGAAACCTACGATACCACCAACAGCAACGCCAATTGCTATGCCCCGTGGGCCAAACCTAGCGCCCTTTGAAAGAATTGGCTAACAAATACAGTTAGCCTCAACCTTTAGTTCTAACCTGTAAGCGAAATATCATTAATAGTTTAAAGTTCAGCTTTTCACCTACACAGTACCATTATTAAGAATACCGCCATAAAGTACATCAACTGCTATACCTTATGGCCTAAGCCCAAGAGACTTTATGCTGTCAAACGACGAATTGTGATTAACATTAACAATGTGATAATTATTACCGATGTACTACCACCAGATGATTTCTCAGGTGGAGTTACGACAGCTGGCGGAGCAACATAGAGTACTGTAATACTTACTTCAACAGTTGCTGTGGTATATTCATCCGATACCGTTACTGTGTAAGTAAAGGTTTCGTTAGCTGAAACAGATGCAGGGACAGAGAATACACCATCTACTAACGCATTAGTTGTTCCACCTGTTTGTTCCCAAATAGTTGTAGTTGGAGTACCCGTTATTGTGACGTCTAATGTAATATCAGATGAACCCATATTAACATTAGCAACAGTTGCTATTGAAACGCTTACAGCTTCAGTTACTTCAACATCTAATACACCTGAAGTTGAATATACGTCGTTACCAATAAACGTTGCATTGGTAAAATTGATATCACCATATGTATAGGTATTACCAATAGCACTACCTTCAGATGTATAAATAGCACCTGAATTGAATGCACCAGCCGTGTTTTGATCGAACACCGTATCAGTTATAGTAAAACTAGCAATAATTTCCTGACCTGCATATGCAGAACAATCAACTTCCGAGTTAGAGTGACCGTTACTTACAGAACATGTTCCGTCAGAAGAAATAGCGCCACCAACACCAGATGCAGTGTTTTTAGTAAACTCAGTGTTAGAGATACTTAACGTATTCGCGTACACGTCATTAAAGAATATAGCACCACCATCACCTGTACAATACTGGCGTTCAACAGTATCAACGTCTAGACAATATTCAGTGCTAAAGCCTACCGCTGAATTATTAGTAAACACTGTATCAGTAATTGTTGTTTCACCAGTCGTGTCAATAGCACCACCTATACCTTTAAGTGATTTATTACCATCGAATAGAGAACCTGAAATACTCATAGAGCAATTTTTGTATTGACGAATTGCACCACCCAAACTCCAAGATCTTGAATGACCGGTAGCTACGTTGTTAGTAAAAGTACTATTAACAACATTTGTCCACATTTCAGTTTTATCACCGTAAGACATACAATGGTTAGTGAACGCTGCACCACTAGCACCAGCTGTATTATCAGTAAAAGTACTATCTTTGATATCAACAATCATTTCAGCGCTAAACGTACCAAAGTCTCTGGTAGTTTTGTTGTTGCTGGCGTTAACGTTATCAAGCACTATTGAGAACGTACTGAATATACCATACGAGCTACTGTTGTTAGTAACATCAACATTAGTCATCGACACTTGGAACATAAGTAGTTCAGCTGCGGTTACGTTGTCTTCAAAGTTTTCATAGAATGGTACATAACCATTTGTAAATGTCATATTCTCAATAACTAACAATGGTTGGTAGTTATACGCTACTTCCCATTTATTAGCTGACATTGTATCGACGATTAAGTCTTGGTCAGCGTCAATGATTGTTTCAGTACGACCTGCACCTAGAAGTGTAATTTTATCGTTATTAGCAATAGTAGGGAATACAATTGTTCCTGTGTATGTTGCTGCGCTCAATGTGATGGTGTCATCTTCACTGTTAAGCACCGATGTGTTAATTGCTTCGTTCAGCTCAGCCATGTTAGATGGAGTAAAGTTTTCAGCGTTAGCGGTTCCTGCTAAGCAGCACAGTAAAATAAGCTTTTTCATATTAATATTCCTTTTATATTTCGCTTTTATTATTATCAGTAGGTGTGTTGATTTATTTTCTCGCAAGAAAGCAACTTGAATGATTGATGGAATAATGACTATGAAATTCCTGTCACCCTCAAAGCTAAAGTCTTGATTAATTATGTATTTTTACAGAGCTTACAACAATTAATGCAAATTTATAAGTTCTCATTTGTGATGATCGGCTAACCAATAAAGTTAGCCTGTGTTTTATATTTAATTAATCATCTAAGATAAACCCGACAATACCGCCAATAGCAGCACCAACTACTATGCCTTGCGGGCCAAATCGTGCGCCTATCAATGCACCAGTCGTTGCTCCTTTCATAGCGCTATTTGAAATATTGTTACTCATTCAATTATTTTCCTTAGTTTTTTATGACTCATACCGACAGCCGTATATTTAATTCGTCTGTCAGTGAAGTGTGTTTGTGGTCAGCAAGCCATCACGCAATGCTGTACTTGGCGTAATGGCTTACTCTTTTGAATGACGTGCTTGGGCAAAGGTCTTCCTGTTCATAAAAGGGCGTTCTGCTAATTGAATGTGACAGAAACACTAAAAACCCCCGTTTCGACATAACAAATAAAGTTATTCAGAAATAACTCGATAAGTTCATCACCATCTTGCTTGTTTAATTTACCGCCGTATAAGCTATACACTTGTCCGCTCTGGTAACAAATGTCGATTTCCTTAACCAACTCAGGGTAAGGGCAACCCTGAAAGCTAAAGTCGGTTATGTAATCAAATTGCCATTGATTGTTATGTTTAATAATTCGGATCTCAACGGGATGATACCCACCAGTCTCAGCGCTATAATCGGGGTCTCTAAAATTCAAAGTAATCCCTAAGCTATCTGACGAGGGGGCTGTTACCTTTGAAAGTTCAGTACTCAAAATGCCGTAGAGTTTATCAGGCACACAAAAGCACTGACTTTGGTTAAAAGTCTGTTTCATTATGGTTTCCTAAATTTGATTCGTTGAAAGGAGTTAGCGGTAGCTCGATGTATGAGCGTTACTAATTCGCTAGGCTTTGCTAGAAGTTCGTAGTGGTTTGAGTTTTGATAAGCGGTCGCGTTGATTGATTAATAACGGGTTCACCACATGAAGAAATTGACTTTTTTCTGACTTTAAAATCAAAGCAATCTCTTCACTGCGAAGTGCGGCAGATAAGAAGCTAACGTTATTAGCCGAGCCGCCTTTAATTATTGATTTGAACACTGACGATTTAAATGGCTTATCAGCTTCTATAGTTTCTAGGAACACATATAAATCATCGAGCTTTACCCACTCTTTACTAAATAAACCGCCAGAATCATTACTGGTTAATCGAATATAACGATATTTATCATCTGTATTCAATGCGACTTCATAACCAATTAACCCCCGTGATTTACTTGATAGTTTTGGTGCATGACCAACAAGCAATGTTTTGAAGTGACTTTCAGTATCTTCTATAGGTTCATCGACCGTAACCAATGCTTCCAAATTGTCGGTATCTGAACTTTCGTTCTTTTCATCAAGGTTAGTGTTGATTTCAGTGCTAACTTTGCTATTTTCAGTAATATTATCGAATACTTCTTTCTTTATTTTGGTGCTCATAGGTACTCCTTTAAGTATTTTATTCATTAAGTTAATTGGTTTAATAACATCTGCACATCTTGGCGAAGTGTTATAGGTAAGTCTGCATTGCAGATAATGTTG
>TARA_R110001592_G_scaffold9344_1_pt1 | contig 11684 bp, 7 predicted proteins | sample TARA_R110001592 | Tara Oceans TARA_R110001592 (sample SAMEA4398387) | marine metagenome | biome: Polar Biome; feature: [SRF] surface water layer (ENVO:00010504); material: water (ENVO:00002006), including particulate matter (ENVO:01000060) such as... | depth 5 m | reverse complement strand
CTACATCAGCGGCGGCTCCAGCGCCGGCTCCTCGGTTTCTGTCGCCAAGGGCCTGGCCACCTTCAGCCTGGGTACCGATACCGCCGGCTCAGGCCGAGTACCCGCGTGCTTTAATAACCTGGTAGGACTGAAACCCACACGTGGTCTACTGTCGGCCAGCGGGCTGGTACCGGCGTGCCGCAGCCTGGATTGCATCAGCATCTTTGCGCTGAACAGTGATGACGCCAACAGCGTTCTGGCCTGCGCCGAAGGTTTCGATAGCCGCGACGGTTATAGCCGCGCTAATCCGTTCAACAATCAGAACCGCCAATACGGTCGCCGTGGTGGTGCGCTAAAAATCGGTGTGCTGACCGAGGAGCATTTACAGTTCTTCGGTGACCAGGCCTACGCCGCCACCTATGCCGCGACCCTGGAAAAGCTCGCCGCTACCGGTATCGAGCTGGTCACCATCGACTACACACCCTTCAACGAAGCCGCCCTGCTGCTGTACGAAGGCCCTTGGGTCACCGAACGTTACCTGGCTGCACAGCCGCTGATCGACGACAACCCCGAGGCCATCTTCCCGGTGGTTCGCGAGATCATAGCGCCCGGTGGCAAGCCACCCGCTACCGCGCTGTTCAAGGCGCAGTACCGACTGGAGGAGTTGAAAAAGGCCTGTCATGATCAGCTCAAGGGGCTCGACTGCCTGCTGACGCCGACCGCTGGCCGCCTGTTTACCATCGCCGAAATGCTCGAAGAGCCGATTCTGCGCAACAGCCAGTTGGGCTACTACACCAATTACATGAACCTGGTCGACATGACCTCGGTCGCGGTACCCACGGCATTCACCGAAGCCGGCCTGCCCTTCGGCATCACCCTGGTCGGCCCAGCGTTCAGCGACCGTGCGCTGCTGTCCATCGCCAACCGCATACAGCAGACGCTACCCTTGCCCCAGGGTGCGCTGGATCTGCCACAACCGGCCCTTAGCGGCCAGGCAGTCGGCAACCCCGACAGCATCGACGTGCTGGTCTGCGGTGCGCACCTTGAAGGGCTGCCGCTGAACTGGCAGTTACTGGAGCGCGGTGCGGTACTCAAACAACATACCCAAACATCCCCCCACTACCTGATGTATGCGCTAGCCGGCGGCCCACCGCTGCGTCCCGGATTGATTCGCGATGAAGCGGCAGGCGTGGCCATTGAGGTGGAAATATGGTCTATGCCGAAGAGCGAGTTCGGCAGCTTTGTCGCTGGCATTCCGGCACCGCTGGGCATCGGCAAGGTGCAGATTGCCGACGGTAGCTGGGTCTGCGGCTTTATCTGTGAACCCTACGGGCTCGAAGGCAGCAGCGATATTTCTGCCCTGGGTGGCTGGCGCGCTTATATGGCACAACGCTGAACAAGGGATAAAAAGGGGAAACGAGACTTTTACCAACGCAACACATAAACTGATTTCAGACCAAGTAGTCGATCTGGGTGCAGTTTATGGAAAAGCGGAAGTTCCCTCGCCAGATATGTAACGTTGATGCCGTGCTCTCGGTGGCGGAAGGAGACAGTCACCACTGCACCATCGTCGAGTACAGTCAGGGCGGCCTGCAGGTTAGCTTTGATGCCGCCATCGCCGGCGGCATCATCAACAGTCTCAGGCGCGTGGCGGCAGACCATAGTAATGCCAGCATCAGTTTCCGCCAGGCGCAACAATATCTGCGCTTACCCGTTGCTATTGTTCGCCTGACCCCACAAGGCGCTGGCCTGCACGTTCCCAACCCCGATCCCGCCGTCTACCGAGTATTGCAGCATCTCTCGGTCGCGCAGGCGCAAGAGAACAAACAATCCACCAGCCTGGCCAGCAGTCAGCCGGCACTCAGCGAGCGACACAAAAAGAGCCTAATGCAGTCCGCCTGTCGGGTGCTGCACGACTTTTTGCGGCAACAGTACGCAGGGTTTTGCCATCAACTCGAGCATGAACTCTTCGCCGCCGCAGACCAGCAACACGACACCAGTGCGCAGCAGCACTTTCTTATTGCCACCAAACAGTTTCGCAAGGACCGCCAGCGCATTTTTGCTAGCCTCAGCCAATGCATCATTGCTGACGCCATGGCACTCAGCAAAGGCATTTACCCGCTAGCGGGCATATCCGCGGCTGACCAAAGCAAGAGAGCTTCGCCACTGGAGCTGATCACCAAGGACGACTTTGAAGACTGGCTACTGGTGAGGGTTGCCATCTCCAAGGCTGAATTGAAACAACGTGACGCACTGATAGAGCTGCAGGTTCGTATCGATGCAGCCTTTGGCAAACGCGATGGTCAGCGCCCGCCCAACCCTTTTTCCCCGGCGGCGCTATGTAACGGTTTTTTTGAACAAATTCACCACCTGCAGTTGCCGCACGCCCAGTTACAGGTGGTTTATGCCGTATTGCAGAAAACCCTGCTCGGCGAACTCCAGGCTTTCTACCAGCAACTGAATCAAGTGTTTATTGATGCCGACATTCTGCCGGACATTGACATAGCCCAGTATCTGGCCGAACAGGCGCTGCTGAATCGCCCCGAGTCAGCAGCTGAGGCCGAAGAAAGCAGCAAGGCTACCGCGCCGCCCAGCAGATCACTGGCGGCAGAAGAAAACGTCACCGGCACGCTGGAGAAAGAGTCGGATACAGCGGCGTCTGCCGAGCCGCCTTCAGCCTACGGCACTGTTAGTCAGCTGATGGGCCTGCGCCGCCAAGCGACAGGTGAAACGGTCGCTGCCAGCGATAGCGATGGACACCACAGCCAAGCCACCGCACAACAACTTGGCCAATTGCAGGAAAGCCTGATTAGAGGTGATGTGCAGCTAGTGCAGACTGGCGCACTGAAAGAACTACTGCGGCAAGCCAAGGGCAGCGCTCAACCGCTATCCGAGCAGGAACAGGACGCCGCCGATACCATCGAAGGTTTATTCGACAGTATCCTGCAGAGCGACCGCATCAACGCCGATCTGCGTGATGAATTCCGCAAGCTGCAGGTGCCGCTGCTACGCGCCATTTTGCAGGACCCTGAGCTGTTTTCAGCCGAAGCTCATCCCGCCCGTCAGGCACTGAATTACATTGCCCTGCTGGCCGATAAAGGCAGCAGCAATCTAGCCGCCAATACCCCTGCTATTCGCGAGGCCATCGGCGGGATTCTGGCGGACAAAACCGACGGTAAAGGCTTCAGCCAAAGCATCGAAAGACTGGATCAACTGGTCGGCCGCGAAAAACGCCTGATCGAACGTAACCTGCAGCGCATTCGTCAGGGCTGCGATGGGCAGCAACGGCTGCGCCATGCCAATAGGCAGATTCAATGCGAGCTGGAGCGCGTCCTGACTGCCCCCATACCGCAACCGGTTATCTCGCTTCTGGAAAATGGCTGGCGCGACCTGATGCGTCTGAGTTACCTGCGTGAAGGGATGTCCAGCCGCTCCTGGGAAATAACGCTGCAGGTCATTGAGCAACTGGCGGCCAACCGCGATAGCACCCGTTTAACCTCAATGGAAAAACCGCTCGGCGAAGAGAACTTGCTGCTGCTGGTCGAAAGAGGGCTTTCCAAGATACCGGAAGGCCAGTTGAGCCACCGCGAACTGGTGGCGCAGGTCAGGCAGATGCTGGATACCGACCCCAACGACATCAGCATCGGCACCTATCAGGACCCGCTGGGAGCAGAACCCAGCTTGCAGGACCGCCTGGATGCCTTGCCCGATGGCGGGCTATCACTGCAACGCTGGATCAAACGCGCGCGTGGCCTGAAAGTATCCCAGTGGTTTGAACTGAGTCACGGCCAACTACAGGAAAAACTGGTGCAACTGGCCTGGACTGCCGATGACCACAGCCACTATGTATTTGCCAATCACCAGGGCACACAAAAACTCGAACTGCCGCTGGAGCGAGTGGCCACCCTGCTGCGCGACGGTAACCTGGTACTGCTCAGTGATGCGGCACTGCCCGCCGTTGAGCAAGGGTTCGATGCGCTGGTGCAGAAAGTCTACGACAAGCTGGCCTTCGACTCCTGTCACGATCCTCTTACCGGATTTCTAACCCGCAAAGAATTCTGCCGAACACTGGCACAAACTGTAGCTGGCGCTAACGAGGAGACCGAGCGGTTCAGCCTTATTTTTATCGACATAATGCAGTTCAAGGTGATCAACAACACCTGCGGCTACGAAGCCGGGGATCGCTTTCTCAGCACGCTTGCACAGCGCCTGCGCAGCTTTCTCAAGCAGGGTAGTCTGGTTGGTCGCATGGGGGCTGACCAGTTCGCCATATTACTGCAGGAAGATGCCGAAACCCTTGGCTACAGCAGCGCACGCGAACTCAAGGGCGTCGTCGAAGAAAAGCGTTTTGAGTACGAAGAGCATAGTTTTGTTATCAAGACCGCGCTGGCACTGGTCGGCTTGAACCGCAGCAACCACAAGGTCATGGAGTTATTACGTGCAGTCGAGTCGGCGACCAGCCTGTCCAAGAAAACCGGTTATAAAGACGTGCAGGTAGTGCGGCCGGGCGACCAGCGGCTGGAAGCTCTGGACGAGGTAATGGCCTGGGTCACCCGCATCAATCGTGCACTGGACAACGATAACCTGAAGCTACGCTGCCAGAAGATCGCGCCGATCAACGGCAGCGCGCGCACCCTAGCGCACTACGAAGTACTGCTCACCGTGCTGGATGAACATGGTGAAGACTCGCCACCCGCCGAGTTCATCAAGTTTGCCGAGGAGTACAACCGCATGGCCGCGGTAGATCGCTGGGTGATCGAGCATGTATTGCAGTGGATGTACGACCACCTGGACGAACTGCACCTGTTTGGTGGCTTTTCGGTCAACCTGTCGGGCCACAGCATGAACGATGAAACCTTCCTGGATTTCATTTTTGACGCGCTGGTGCGCTACCCGGTCCCGCGCAACAAGCTGGTATTCGAGATAACCGAAACCACAGCGGTCACCAACCTCGACGACGCTGCTGATTTCATCAAGGAAATGCGCAGCATCGGTTGTCGCTTCTCGCTCGACGACTTCGGTGTAGGCCAATCGTCCTACTCTTACTTAAAGCGCCTGCCAGTGGACTTCATCAAGATCGACGGTGCATTTGTGCGCGATATCAATACCAACGATGTCGACTACGCTCTGGTCAAATCCATCACCGAGATGGGCCATTACCTGAAGAAAAAGGTTATCGCCGAGTATGTCAGCAGTGAAGCGATTCTCAACACCGTGACGCATATCGGCGTGGATTATGCGCAAGGCTACCAGTTTGGTATGCCAGTAATGCTTGATCAACTGGATCTGCGCAGCAATCCACGCTTCTGAGAAACCGCCTAAATAATCCGCCCAACGCTAAGGGTCCCTGACACATCCCCGAGTGCGCAGGTCACTGCCGGAATCAGCTATCGGCCGGTGGATTAGCAGCAACGGCACAGCAGGCGCAGATTATTACCCGGATCGTCGCGCATAAAGCCTTGTCGACTTGCGTCATACCAGAGACAGAATAGGCGCTTAAAAAGCTGAAGATGCCCGAGCTTCGGGGGGCGACAGCCGATGCATTTGTGTCCTGTCGATTGTGTATACCGCGCGGATCAGGGAAAATGGCCACCACTTTTCGCTTAAAGCCGCCCGCCACGCCAATCAGGCTGCGCCGGCAGCAAAAAATCTGGAATACCTCTGCTGATGTCGAACGCTCCAATCGCACAGGAAGTCGGTAAACGCCGCACTTTCGCCATTATCTCTCACCCTGACGCTGGTAAGACCACCATCACCGAGCGCTTGCTGCTGATGGGGCAAGCGATCAGCGTAGCCGGCACCGTCAAGTCGCGGAAATCCGACCGCCATGCTACGTCCGACTGGATGGCAATGGAGAAGGAACGGGGTATCTCGGTGACCACCTCGGTGATGCAGTTCCCTTATCGTGACGGCATGATCAACCTGCTCGATACCCCCGGCCACGAAGACTTCTCGGAAGATACCTACCGCACCCTGACCGCCGTCGACTCGGCGCTCATGGTACTCGACGGCGGTAAAGGGGTTGAGCCACGCACCATCGCCCTGATGGACGTATGCCGTCTGCGCGATACGCCCATCGTCAGTTTCGTCAACAAGCTCGACCGCGATATACGCGACCCGATTGAGCTGCTGGATGAAATCGAAGACGTGCTCAACATCAAGGCCGCGCCCATCACCTGGCCGATCGGTTGCTACCGCGACTTCAAGGGTGTGTATCACCTCAAGCGCGACTGCATCATCGTTTATGAGGCAGGGCATGGCCACGAGCGCACGGAAACCAAAACCATCGACCGGCTCGACTCGGACGAAGCGCGCGCTCACCTGGGCGACCTCTACGACGACTTTGTCGAGCAGCTGGAACTGGTGCAGGGCGCCTGCCACGAGTTTGACGAGCAAGCGTTTCTCAAAGGCGAAATGACCCCCGTATTCTTCGGCACCGCACTGGGTAACTTTGGCGTCGACCAGGTACTCGATGCCATCGTCGACTGGGCTCCACGACCACAACCTCGCGATAGCCACGAGCGTACAGTTCAGCCGACTGAAGCCTCGTTCAGCGGTTTCGTGTTCAAGATTCAAGCGAATATGGATCCCAAACACCGCGACCGTATCGCGTTTCTGCGTATCTGTTCCGGCCGTTACGAAAAAGGCATGAAGCTGCATCACGTGCGCACCGGCAAGGATGTACGTATCGCCGACGCCCTGACCTTCTTCGCTGCCGAGCGCGAGCATCTGGAAGAGGCTTGGGCTGGCGACATCATCGGCTTGCACAACCACGGCACCATTCAGATTGGTGACACCTTCACCGAGGGCGAGAAGATCGGGTTCACCGGCATCCCGCACTTCGCACCTGAGCTGTTTCGCCGCGTGCGCCTAAAGGACCCGCTGAAATCCAAGCAGTTGCGTCAGGGCCTGCAGGAGCTGGCTGAGGAAGGCGCCACCCAGGTATTCTTCCCGGAGCGCAACAACGACATCATCCTTGGCGCCGTTGGTGTGCTTCAGTTCGATGTAGTTGCCTCACGGTTGCAACAGGAATACAAGGTCGAGTGTATTTATGAGCCAATCAATGTCTGGTCAGCGCGTTGGGTCGAGTCCAGTGATCGCAAGAAACTGGAAGAATTCAGCAACAAGGCCACCGACAACCTGGCGATTGACGGCGGCGGCCACCTGACCTATCTGGCCCCTACCCGCGTTAACCTCAGCCTGACCGAAGAACGCTGGCCCGACATCGCCTTCCGCGCAACCCGCGAGCATCACTGACGCGCTACGCTACGCGCAGCTGCAAGCTGCAAGCTGCAAGCTGCAAGCTGCAAGCGATTAGAAGCCCGTTCCAGTGTTTGGGTTCGGGCTTTTCGCTTGAAGCTTGAAGCTTGAAGCTTGAAGCTTGAAGTCTGCGGCTTGCGGCTTGCGGCTTGCCAGCGTAGCGTTAACCAATGCGCTACATAGACACCCATACCCACCTGGACTTCGCCGCCTTTGACCCCGACCGTGACGCGGTGCTGGATGATTGCTTGCAGCTGGGTGTCGAGCGACTGGTAGTACTGGGGGTGGCTGCCAGCAACTGGCAAAAAGTATGGCAACTGACTCAGCAGCAGCCCATGTTGCACGCAGCCTTCGGCCTGCACCCGATGTTCTGTGCCGAGCATCAGCCGCAGCACCTGGATCAACTGCGCCAACAACTGCAGAACTGCAGCGGCCACCGCCAACTCTGTGCCGTAGGCGAGTTTGGTCTGGACTTCTACCTCGACAATACCGACCGCGACGCCCAACAACAGCTGTTTGAACAGCAGTTGGCACTGGCGGCCGACTTCTCGCTACCCGTGCTGCTGCACGTGCGTCGCGCACATGCGCAATGTATTGCTACCTTAAAGCGATTCAAACTCCAGCGCAGCGGCATCATCCACGCCTTTTCTGGCAGCCTGGAAGAAGCGCAGGAGTATCTCAAGCTGGGCTTCAAACTCGGTATTGGCGGAGCCGCAACATGGCCCCAGGCCAAACGAATGCATCGCACTATCGCCCAACTGCCTGCCAATAGCATCGTATTGGAAACCGACTCACCCGATATGCCGCCCAGCTTCGCGGTGTCGCAACGTAATAGCCCGCAAAATATTCCTGCGATCGCCAGGCACTTGGCTGAGCTGCGCAAACAACCAGTGCAGCAGTTCGCCGAGCAGTGCTGGCATAACAGCTGTGAATTATTCGACTGGGCCACCACGCCAGTGTCTTGAGCAGGGCGGTCTGTTACAGTCGAGAGTCTTTCCAAGTGGCAAACCGAGGAGAAACCCCATGCCTTTTCTAGGCGTTGCCATTTTTCTGGTCTGGCTGGTTCTACTGTTGCGCTTCCCCAGGGTGATGCTGCCGGTAAGCGGCGTGCTGGCGGGTCTGGGCCTGCTGCTGGGCCTGGTCATGGGCCTGCTGCAGTGGCAACAAGCCCAGCGAGTAGAGCAACTGGCTTTCGACCTCGCCTACCAGCCTGAGCAATGTGAGTTTGGCAAACCACTGGTGGTGCGTATAAGCAACCAGAGTGACTCAGCGGTGCAGCACATTCACTGGCAGCTGGTGGCTAGCCAACCGGGCTACAACACCAATTTGCTGGATGCTGGCGTGGCGCTGGACTTCAGCAGCCCTACTCGCCTGGCACCCGGTGAGCAGGTAAAGCTGTGTTTCAGCGTGCCGCGCCTGCGACGCGGCTACCGCGAAGCCGAGCTGGACTACCAGGCCGATGAGGTCAGCGCAGAATTCATCAACTAACCAACAAGGATAATAAAAGATGCCACAAGAAGTCGCGTTGATCACAGGCTGTTCCACCGGTATCGGTCAAGCACTGGCCCATTGCTGCCTGGATGCCGGTTATCAGGTCTGGGCCACGGCCCGCAATCCGGAAACACTGGCACCGCTGGTCGCTCGGGGCGCCATTGCCGTGCAGTTGGATGTTAATAACGCAGAGCAGCGGCAAGCCTGCGCAGAGCGCCTGCGCACCGAGGCCGGCCGCCTGGACCTGCTGATCAATAACGCTGGCTACGGTGCCATGGGGCCGATCATGGATGCTGATCGCGACACCCTGCTCAAGCAATTCGACACCAATGTCTTTGCGCCGCTGCAACTGGTGCGCGACACCGCAGACTTACTGCGCGACAGCAAAGGCCTGATCGTCAATATCGGTAGCGTTTCTGGCGTAACCACGACGCCGTTTTCCGGCGTGTACTGCGCCTCCAAGGCCGCGCTTCACGCGATTTCCGATGCCCTGCGGATGGAGCTGCACCCCTTTGGTGTTCAGGTACTGACGGTGCTGCCGGGCGCTATTGCTTCGGACTTCGGTAATAACGCCAGCGCCGCCATCACCATGGCAGAAACATCCTGGTTCAAGCCTTGGGAAAAAGCCGTGCAAGCACGCGCCAAGGCGTCGCAGAACGCCCAATCCACCAGTGCTGCAGACTTTGCCAAGGAGTTGCTGGGTTACGTGAAGAATCCGGTCCGCCCGGAACAGGCGCTGATTGGCCACAGCGCACGCAGCATGGTGCGCCTGAAGCGTTGGTTGCCGCTGTCCATGCTCGACAAACGCATGCGCAAACGCTTCAAGCTGGAATAATGCGCTGTTACTGAGCTGACGCCTTAACCCGAGGCGTCAGGATAGATTATGCGCTCTGCCTGGCGATCAGCGACTTCTGCCGGCGAGCGCCCTTCGCTTTGACTCTGCGTAAAGATGCTATCCAGCCGCTCACCTATGGCCTTGACCCGTGCCGCTATTTCGCCGTGCGCCACACCTCGATGCGTCAACGCCACATGTAACAAGCCGCCGGCATTGATCACGTAATCCGGCGCATAGAGAATGCCACGCGCATCAAGTTGATCGGCCATATCAATGTCTATCAGCTGATTGTTGGCTGCGCCCGCCACCGCAGCGCAGCGCAATAACGAGATGCTGCGCTGATTGATCGCACCACCGAGTCCACAGGGTGAAAAGATATCGCAAGGCGCTTCGTATACCGCATCCAGTGCCAGCGGCTGCGCATCCAGTTCCTCTTCAGCCAAGCGTACCTTACCCTGATCCAGGTCACTGACCATCAACTCGGCTCCCTCAGCGCGCAGTAGCTGGGCCAGCGCATAACCCACATTGCCCAGCCCCTGCACAGTTATACGAACGCCACTGAGGCTTTCCTGCCCCAGGCGCGCCCGCACGGCAGCCCTTATGCCAGCCAATACACCCAGGGCGGTGTGGGGTGAGGGATCACCCGCTTCGGTAGTACTGGTTACATGGCCCGTTTGCTGGGCAATGCAGTCCATATCAGCGCTGCTGGTACCGCTGTCCATGGCGGTGATATAGCCACCGCGCAAGGATTCGACACAGCGGCCAAAGGCCTCAAAGAGAGCCGCGCGATTGGCAACGTGGGGCTGTCGCAAGATGACGGCTTTGCCCCCGCCCTGTTCAAGCCCAGCAAGCGCGGCTTTGTAACTCATCCCACGTGCCAAACGCATGGCGTCGGCAACCGCCTCATCAAGGCTATTGTAAGGAAGGTAACGGCAGCCACCCAGCGCCGGCCCAAGGTGAGTGTTGTGGATAGCAACGATAGCCTCCAGCCCGCTTGCCTGGTCTGAAAAGAAATGCAGCCCCTGCATACGCTCCGCCCGCATTGCTGTGAACATTTAGGCCTCTCCTGCTTTGCTGGTTGTCTGAAACAACAATACACACTAATCCTATTCGTTACCCGTGACGCTTTGGCAAACTGGTAGTCCTTTTATTCGGAGAAGTAAAACATGCGCTGGCTAATGCCGTTTCTAACTGTTTTGTTGATGATCACCGTTAGCGTTCCCGACGCCGAAGCCCGTCGCATGGGCGGTGGTAAAAGCTTCGGCAGCACCCCAAGCCATCAAAGCCAGCCAGCTCAGCGCCAGCAGGCGCCGCGCGATCAGCAAGCCGCACCAGGCAAACAACCGGGCGCGGCCGCAGCCAGTTCCGGTGCCAACCGCTGGCTCGGCCCCCTGGCCGGTATTGCTGCCGGCGGATTATTAGCATCCATGTTTTTCGGCGATGGCTTCGAAGGCTTTCAGCTATTCGACATTCTGATCCTCGGATTGATTGCTTTCATGTTGTTCAAATTGTTCAGCCGCCGCCCGCAGCCACAGTTACAGCCGGCCGGTGGCGCACCCGTGCAGCGCGAGGCAACGCCGCAGTACAAGGCAGCGTCAGCCGCCAGCACTCAGTTTCGTGCTGACCCCGCCCAACAGGACGCGCCGGCCTGGTTTGACGCGGAGCTGTTTCTGCGTGCAGCCACAGAGCACTTTTACACCCTGCAGCGTCATTGGCGCGATGGCGACACTGCCGGCATGGCCGAATATCTCAACCCGCAGCTGCTGACACAACTGATGCAGGCACGCGAGGAGCAACCACCTACCGCGAACGGCTTTGTCGACGACCTCGACGTTCGCTTGGATGGGATTACCCAGACCCAGGGCCGCACACTGGTCACGGTTAGCTTTACCGGCCTGGACCGCGATAGTGCTGAAGACCCCGGACATCGGTTTGACGAAAGCTGGGCGCTAGAACGCGCCGACGGTGAAGGTCAACCATGGATCATTACCGGGATCAGGCAGAACTGAGCGCGCCGCGGGCGCGTTCGTATCAAGCTAGAAGCTAGAAGTTAGAAGTTAGAAGTTAGAAGTTAGAAACAGTGAGAAGCCCGTGCCGGAGATCGGCTCGGGCTTTTTTT
>TARA_R110001592_G_scaffold73078_1_pt1 | contig 11693 bp, 16 predicted proteins | sample TARA_R110001592 | Tara Oceans TARA_R110001592 (sample SAMEA4398387) | marine metagenome | biome: Polar Biome; feature: [SRF] surface water layer (ENVO:00010504); material: water (ENVO:00002006), including particulate matter (ENVO:01000060) such as... | depth 5 m | reverse complement strand
CTCGTGGATCTCAGCGACGATGGGTCGATGGTAGTTTACACAAAGGGGACGGGCACCGAGACGTACGCGGCGCATCCCAACGGTCTCGCGTCTAAATATCTAGACGGCTTTAAATTGGACGGTGGTGTGTATAAACACGCGCTGGTCATACCGAACATACCCACGGCGTCCACTAAACAAGTCTTCCTCGCGGGTGACAAATCTAAGGTTTTAGTGCAGTGCGGTACCGACACGTCCGTCTTCGACGTGACACAGTCGGTGTTCAACCCGGTCATCACCCTTACACAGGATGACGGTGCCGATCCTTTGATTGTGAGTAGTTACACCGAACAAGGTGCCACGTCATCGGATGGGACGGCGGTTCAGATCGGCGGCGATTCGGTTATTTCGACCCCGGGAAATTATAGAGTGCAGTACAGTACTTCGACCAGCGGTTTCAGAATTCGGACGGTAAAAATTATAGCCTAGGGAAATGGATATCAGGGGGTTGGACATCCATCTCTCAGTATGACGACTGAAACCTCCTTCCTCCTCTCCAAGCTTGAAGACATCTACACCACGATGATTGACATCGGATGGACTGAGATGGCCGAAAAGATCAAGGCCGCCGACGAGCAGGCGGCAAATCTAGATTCGATGCACGACTCTTACGTGTCCCTCTCGGAGCTCTCCGTTTTATTCAAAAACCTTTCTGAAATTCAGGATAACGAATACAAGGAGAAGGCTTTCAAGAACGTTTCGACCACCTTCAAGCGATACAAGAACAAATGGATAAAAAGCTCTGACGAGGTTTCACATTACAAAGGGATAGGACGAAGCATTTCAAGCATTATCGACGAGTACATTGAAACTCGTAGGTCTGGTGACTGGTGACAGAGGCTTACTCGTTAAAACGCGATTCTCCATCGACTCATTGTCGTTCAACAGACTTTGTAGAAATTTTGTATCCAGAACATCAAAGTCTCCTGTTTCAAGTAGCGCGTAGCGCTTGTCAATTTCTTCATATATCAGTTTAATTAAATCGTCAGTCTCTGATTTCTTCATCGTTTGAATCCAGTACGCCCACTCGGGATAAAAGAGGGGTTTATTTCTCAGGTCTTTAATCGCCGAAATGAACGCGTTTAAACCGCGCGGTGTTAGCATGTTGATATCCCTGAGACATATTTTTTTGACCTTGTCGCGCCACTCGGGCGTGCCAGCAAGTGAAGATGGGGCGTCATTTTCTGACATTTCGACAACGTAGCGCGCGTCGGCGTAGATACAGGATACGTTTCCAGGGGTCGCTTTTGCTTGTTGTGGGAGTCGGTTCGGCGGCTCCGTGGGGGTGCGTGCTCGCCGCGCGCGGGAAAATATGCTCATGGGCCTTTAAAATTTTCGTAGATATCTTTATGGTCCCGCTGTCGATTGCAAAAATATCCCTTTGTTTTCAGTCGCTCCTGACTGTGATTGTATGGATCGATAATCTGAAAGAGCTTAAAAGGTTGCGATGTACTTAAGAACAGTAGTATGGTATACATACAGGCTATATGCCAAAATTTCACCAGTATGGGACCGCAGTACCTAGGTTCTATTTTTCGTTGGGTAAAGGCTGCACTATACGATGCACCCCTCCGATTATTTTTAGATATCGAACTTGAAGTACAGGCGATCGAACGGAAAGCCTAGGGAAATACCATCACACCTTTTTGATGATGCTCGTCACGGACGAATTCAGAATCGCTTTCTTGCGTGCCACGTCAGTCCTGCCCGCGGATACTCAGCGTATAATCTGGGAGGCGGTGCAAACTGACGCGGATCCCGAGCAACCACCTGTACCCAAGAAGTTATGTTCAGACTCCGAGAAATCTTCCAGGCGGTGGTCGGATTCCCATCCCCCAAGAAGAAAACTATTTTGAACCACAACGTGATCAAAGCGAAAAATGACTGCGGCGAAGATCGCTTCATCGCGGTTGAAAAACAATATCAGAACGAAGATATAAACATCCTCGTCACAAAGGTCAGAAGACTCCTGTCCTTTGTGGAAAGTGATCCAGTGCTCGAGAGGAGATACGCGCCGATGCTCATCGATTTCGGACAGGAAATTGAGAACTGCGTTCGTTACAACTACAACCTCGAATCACTGTTTCTGAAATACGATACCATCAAGAAACGTGTGAGGGGGGTCAACTCTACATCGACGAATAATATTGTTTGTAAATAGTATCATGATTAACATCAGTAAGAAATCAACTCTGGGTAAAATACTCGCTAAGAACAAACGTCTCAAGAACGCGATGACCCTACGCCCCCGTGTCCAGCAGCGAAAGTTGAGTGTGTACGTGAGCCGCGTTAACAAGGTCGCGACCGGTGGACCCCGTGCAATCAAGGATATGGTCAATGACGTGGAGAAGAAGCACCTCCCAAACGTGGCGAAGGCGCATAAGGAGTTGCAACTTCTCAACAACGCGTTTTCTCATTACAACGCGGTGTCTCGGATCAATCATAATTACGTCTCCAACCGAATTCAAAACCTCGGTGCGAAGACGGGTGAACTTCGGCGGCTTCAGAGTAACGCGAGGAAAAGGCGGGTTCGCATCACTAAGAATGTCACAGGGAAACGCGTGTACAAAACCAAAGATGAACTCAGAAGAAATCTCAGTGTTATTATAAGAAGACAACGTCGATGAGTTTGAATGTTGACAGGGTCAATCGCGTTCTTAAAAATAAAGCTAGGTACAACTCCAGGTTGAGAAGACGAATGAAAGAGCATCTCACACGTATTCACAACATGAAGGGGAACACCGCGAGGTATAAAAAATATTTCCAGGAAGTTCGTAATGAAGCTACACGTAAAAAGACGAGTGGTATAAACCTGCGTAGGGGAAAGAAAGAGTTGGAAACCCTTCAGAAAGTGTTCACCACCGTGTACCCACTCGTTCAGGATCAATATCAGATAAACACTCAGAATAAAGTGTTTAGTTTCCACGTTGACAAGATCTCTAAGGAGGTGAGAAATGTAGAGAGGATACAGCGTCGTATTTATGATGTGCACAAACCCATAATTTTTACAACGAAAGATGCGAGATACAGGTCACTCCGCGACGCGAAGAAAGAATTGAGTGCGATGAAAAGAAAGTATAATCTACAAAGTTGGAACCTTCAAAATAAAATGAGTAGCATCACAGAAAATCACCAAAAGGCTTTGTGGAAATTTCAAAAGACAGGTGACAGAAATCAGACGATCAGAAAACTGGAGGGTGTGAAACAGAGGCTGGAGAGTAAATTGAAAAACCTAGGGAAAAGAAATACTACTAAAAAGTAGAATGGATCTCTTTCACCAACTCCAGGATTTAATTGATAAGAACACAGAATCAATACCCGAGAATGACTACATAGCGATGTGCGAGGTCATTATGAACATCAGAAATATGGTGAAGCCCCCGAGGTTTCTGTTGAATCAAAATGTTCCGATGCAGATGCCAGAACTTATACCCCCTTTCATGCCATCTCGTGATGCCATCGAAGAGAGTAGTAGTGAGGAAGAGACAGAGGAGGAGATGGAGGAGGAAGAGATGGAGGATGGAATAACGTCAAGAACACACTTCCACCATAGCGACGACGATGAGCTTATAGAATCATTCATCGACGAGTAAATCAATCTGACTTTCAAACGTGCCTGACATTAAAATATTTTTCAAGTCCCGTGAAAATGTAATAAAATTCTTAGGAATATCACCCCATAATCTCTCGTTGGATACGAACGCATCCACGTTTCCCTCTCTCAGTAGTGGTTCGAGCAGAATCCAGTTCGGTTCGTTGTAGCGGATCTTCTTGCATCCTCGTGCAAATTTTCGAGAGTAGATGTACCACGCGGCGATAGATTTATATATGTGAATCGGTCGCTTCCCCTGTTCTAGACAGGCTTTCAGGGATGGAACTACAAAAGTGTGAAACTTTGTGAATCCGTCCATACAAATCCTATCTAATTCATCGTGGTTCAGTTCCGACGAAAGTCTCTCTTCTATCTGATCGTAGTACTCATCGATATCAAAAGGTAAATCTATGTCGATAGAAGGAATGATCTCTTCGGTTTGAAGTAGTTTGAAATGTTTCCGATGCGCCTGATTGGACATGACCTCGTCAAACCGATTGTAGCCCGAGAGCACACCTATGTACGCTAGAGATGTGTGACCCCCGTTTAAGATTCTGACCTTGGCAACTTCGTATGGTTCTAAATTATCCGTGATCGTCACACCAACCTCACAGAGGTCGGGAAACTGACACGCGAATTTATCTTCAATTACCCATTGTGAAAACTCTTCGGTCTGTATCGCGTTGTACCCATAGCCCGGAAATAACTCTTCAATTTCCTCTCGTAGAACGTGGGTCGTCCTAGGTGTGATTCTGTCGACCATGCAAGAGGGGAACTTCACGTTATCCTTTACCCATTCCGCCAGTTCATACTGCGCCGTCTGATAGAGATACGCGAAAAACGAGTGTTCTAACATCGCACCGTTCTGACAGATGTTGTCGCAAGACATAATGGTTATGGGACTTTTTCGGTTTCTCAGACCACACGCCAGATACTCATAAAGCGGTGACCCAGCGTTGTAACCACTTTCCGTCACGGTTATAGTTACAAGGTGGACACTGGGAAGAGCGAGCATGTGCTTCGCGACGGTCCTATTTTTAGTCCAGTCAATGTAGTCGAGGTGGGAACGGACAAGGCGGTGCGACGTCGGAGTTCTGAGAATATAGTCCTCTATCTCCCGGAACCCTTCGTTCCTTAGGTTTACCGCGACCACACCCCATCGGAGGTCACCGGTTTTCTCCATGTAGTCATCCAAATACACGGCCTGATGGGCACGGTGAAACGCCCCATAACCTATATGTATCACACCTGTCTGACATTCATGTCGATTATAGGTGGTGCTATACATTTTTGAAGTTAGCAAAGAAAAAACTGAGTTCAGAATATCTCATGACTTTTTTTTTCAAAATTTTTTGAAAAGTATTCTCGATTTGAGAAACTAATTTTTATATTCCTCGACGTATAAAATTATCCTGTCTTGATCAGATTGGTTTTCGGCCCAGTGTAGTTCGCGAGCATCCATGAAAATATGCTTCCCATTCTCTTCGGTGATATCACCTTGCACTGAGTGGTGTAATATGCAACCACTGGGACATTTCAAACCGAGGTGATATGTATTTTTGTAGTTTTCAGTCACATTATCGACGTGTTCCGTCAATCGCACGCCACCTTTCATCAACGAAAACCCTGCAACTTCTATTCCATCAATACGTGAGAGGAGATCGCATGTTTTTGGGCATTTCATAGAGTTTCCATAAACCACCTGACCGCCCCAAACCAGTGGCCAGCTAACCCATTCTTCTTGGACGTGTGTCTGACCGCCTTTTAACCAACCGAATCTTCCATTGGTGTAATCGTTCACAATTTTTTGGATGATAGGTGAACCCTGCCATGCACCAGTTGGTCTCGGTTCATCCGATATGAATACATCCATTGGGAGACTGTCGAGCTCGTCTCTTATAACTTTCCAGCTATCTTTCAACTCCTTAATATGCATTCTATAATCCAACTGATAAAAAAGATACGCGATATTGACGTACTTAGAAAATACGACCGTGACACTGGTAACGGATAATGGACGATCTACTCAAATGTATGCAGATTATAGATAAGTATACGGAAAATATGAGCGAGATTGATTATTTGACCCTATGTAATTCACTCAGAGACGCGTATAACAAGAGGTCAGACCCGGTCTATTTATTCGACTACGATAACTTCAGTATCCCACCCGTCGGACCTGACAATCGGACCTTACAATATTTTTACGATCACTATTACGAAAAGGCGGTCGAATTGGATCTGGACCTGGTCAACCAACAGATGGCGTACCTACGTAGAGAGCTTGAAGTTAATAAACCACTCAAGCGAATCAGTCCAAAGATTAAAGAACAGGTTAAATACCACTTCTGCGCCCTGAGGGGTATTGAACCTGGTTCACTCAATGAGAATAATATTAATCATACCGAATTTAGAACGACTTGTCGTACGTTTCTTCAGTTAGAGAATGTATTTCGGGGTAAATATTGTGCGACCATAGAGAGAAAACTTATATGGCTCGTCGGTGGTATAGATGATCTCGAGACGGTGTGACGCTCGTGTCACTCCTACGCGCGCTCGACCGCAGCGACAGACACGCCCCAAGACATTTCACAAACACACGCGGTGAGTGCCCTAGAACGTGTCCCCCTGCTCTACCGACGCGACATCAAGCCTTTTTTTTCCGTGTTTCGCGATCGTCGCGCGTCCCGCGACGTCCCATGCCCGCGCCTTCCGCGCCGCCTTTTTTTTTAAAAACCTAACGGAAAACCCTAATCTACAGTCAACATGGCTCGTACCAAACAGACCGCCCGTAAGTCCACGGGGGGCAAGGCCCCTCGACATTTGCTCGCCACGAAGGCGGCTCGGAAAGCCGACCCCATCACCAGTGGCACGAAGCCGAAGCCCCACCGCTACAGGCCCGGTACCGTCGCTCTCCGCGAGATTCGCAAGTACCAGAAGTCCACCGAGCTCCTCATCCGCAAGCTCCCCTTCCAGCGCCTCGTCCGCGAGATCGCGCAAGACATCTGCAGATCGGAAAATAACATGGACTTTGTCCGGTTCCAGAGCCACGCCATCCTCGCCCTCCAGGAGGCGGCCGAGGCCTTCCTCGTCGGCCTCTTCGAGGACACCAATCTCTGCGCGCTCCACGCCAAGCGAATCACCATCATGCCCAAGGACGTCCAGCTCGCTCGCAGAATCCGTGGTGAGCGTGCATAATTTCTAACCCTAGGGAAATGATTAAATTTGTAATCTCATCTAAAAAAAATGGAACACCTCACTGAGCTTATGGCTATCGTAGACTCTCAGTCGGATATTATGACTGAGGGTACATACATTCAGATGTGTAATTGCCTTAAGAAAGTGCACGATCATTTGGTAAATCCTATGCAAGACAGTGACGATGAATTTAATATCGAATTTATCCGTCCGAGAGTAGACGAAATCATCCGAGATATTGATAGGGTCGAATTGGAAATTGTATATTTGGACCAGGATTTGAAAGTAACTGAAAGGAGTCTGAAGAAATTGAAGCTGATAAATCGTATTACGTCAAAGGTGAAACAGGCGGCCGTAGAGGATCTATGCAACTCAGATCGCCGCTTAGTGGGCGGTGGGAATTGGACATTCGAAAACCTGGCGCAAAATTACACCAACGTTTTCTGGTTTCAAACTGAGGCTGAGCGCACACATTTCGTGTCTACCTTGAACGAGGCGAGACTGTATCAGTCTTACAAGGAAAAATTCAATGAGAGAGTCTCCGTGTTGATTGGCGAGGCCCAGTACGCGAAACTGGACATAGAGGTTGAAAGACACAAGTTGGTCGATCAACATAATCGATTGACCGACAGCCTACCCACAGATGAGGAAGCCATTTATCGCGCCATGGAATCATTTGGCCCGAATTTCGACTGGGACTCCATACGATCTCGTCCAGTTTCTTTTTTGAGGCAAATGAATCCCGCCGGGTTTTGATACGTTGTGCGACACCACCAAGAATTCCCACCCGAATATTCAAATAGGATATGAATAAGCGCGCCCGCTAAGAGGTGTAGAACGGGTGTATCCAATGTAATTTTAAATTTAGATATTCCCCAAATAAGAAAGGCGTTCATTATACCGATTACCATAGCTTCTGTTAAGACTGTAAGTGTAGATCGCATCGTGACTTACTTTATTACCAGGAAAAAAATGTAATTCTATACTAGATGATTATCGTAGTTTTCCTACTGATGATCTCAGTGGTGGCCCTGGGTCTGTTGTTGTTTTGGTACAGTCGCCAACAGTCCAAACCCGATACTTTTATTCCCACCCCGAAATTTCCTTCCATACGAGACCTTCACGGGGAGTGTATAGACAATCCGTTGAGCTGTGAGGTCGATGTAGTTAAGACCACCATAGAAACCGAAGATGGTCCACACTTTGAGGATGAGTACGGTTTTAAAACTACGTTGCATCAAAACCCTGAGAAGAAGGAGGAGGCTGCCAAGATAAGCATGGAGGCCCTGACTGAGAGTATGGAGCACTGTAAGTTGCGTATACCGAATGATAGACTGGGGAGGAAAAAATTCGATATAAACGGTGATGTCATCTTTCGAGAACCCATAGCTACACATATGCACCGGAATGAGCTCATCAACTACGCTGAAGCGAGTCTGGATGGATTTATCAAAGATTTAGAAGAGGATGCTTCTTCGCGTGAGGATGTCCTCAAAAAATACAGCCAGTTCCTGGAAATGTACGGGCCCGATCCTACAGGTGGAGTTAACAAAGGTGGTGGAGCGACCAAGTGCGACTTTTACGTCGAGCCGTGTGCGTTGGGATCGGATCTTTGCCACCCGGATGCGATCAAAAAATATAAGAAATACAAGAGACCCCCTATAGTAGAAATGTCTGAAGAGGATTATCGGAAAGAACTGTTTAAAGCTGGACTGGATATGGGCGAAGATGGTGTTGTTGAAGTTACTATAAAAAACCAAAAGATTGTGACGGGCCTTTCACAGGCTGAGAAGGACGAACAAGTGGCGGCGTACGACCGAGCGAGAGAGGCCGCAGCTAGCTGGGCGAGCAGGTGACAAATAAAATAAACTCTTATAACAAAACAAATCAGGATGAATGTACTCTTGGTACTTTTAGCAGTTATTATTGGAAAGCTTTTGTGCTCACTTCTTAGTTGAGGCAACCAAGTGGCATGTGAATGATCGAGTTTGTGTTTTTATCTCGGAACGCATTGGCTGCTTCGAGAGCTACATCCTCAATGCGAATTTTCTTACTCTTTGGTGAGTAACCAAGTCCGGGTGGGGGTTGGGTAGGCTTGGTTGGGGAGTAAAGAAACTCGTCGGCCATCAAGCATTTGGTGTCTGGTTCGACATTCTCTTTCAGTGTTGCCAGACCTGCGTCGATCAATTCTTCCGTTTTTTCTTTGACCTTCGATTCTACCAGGTCAACGAGCAAACTCTTGTGAATACCTTCTCCACATGTTGGGATTGGCATTTGGTATACACCGCTGCGCCTGAGGATTTCAATCAGTTCTTCCTTCTTTTTCATCTTGTAGTTGATAGCCTTGGGGGGCTTCTTTTGCTTTTCGGTCAGTGCAACATCATTTCTTGGTGCAAAATCTCCGATTTCAATTGCATTTTCCTGGTGCATCTCCTTGACAAAGGACATAATCCTTGTGTACATAGTGTTAAGCTGTTTCATGGACCAGCATCGCGTGATATGAACCACACCGTTCGTCGTCATCAGAATAGGCCAGCGCCCCGGTCCTTTCTTATTGGTGGCAAAATTTTTGCATTGCGTGTTTTCAAAGAGACCTGGGTCGATTCCATCAAGTTTCTTGATGTAGTAGCAGGGAGAGAGTTCCGGCTCAACGGCCAGGATTTCAGGAAATGTTCCAGCGGCAAGGTCGTACGATTTTACGCTGCCATTGAACTGAAATCTTGCTTTGATCGTATCCAGTTTAAGTTCGGCAGTCTCCACCTCGATTGCCGGGTATCGGTTTAGTCCATCTTCTGAAATTTTCTGCGGGTTCAGAAAAATGAACATCACCATTGTGACGGCAAAAGGTAAGGGCTGGAAATATTTATCCCCGCTAACTCCATCGAAGATGAAGCTACTGGCCTCGATACTGGGAGCGTTGAGCTTTGAGAGGTTCCCGAGTCCCATCCTGAAATTACCATTGCGATAAATCTGGAAATCGAGATTTGTTTGGGAAATCTGTTTGCCGGTGTCTTTCTCATGGAGGGAGATTCGCGCGCTGATTCGAAAGTTATTGAATCCAAAGTCCTTGTCATTTAATTCCGTACTCACGCCATTTGCAAAGGTTGCCAGAAACCTGACATCTTTGAAGCTTCCGCCAGCAAGACCTTTCATTTCTCTGATTTGAATGCGAGCATGATAGCCTTCCAAGCACTCGCACAAAAGCGGTAAGCCTGACTTATTGGGTTCTTCCTTGAGTTTCAAAGCCGCGTCGATGAATGTGAACCAATCCAACTTGACTTCTTTGGTGGGTCTTGCAGAGGCCGTAAATTGGTAAACCTCCATTGGAGTGAATTTGAGTTGTTCCTCCATCTACAATTTTGAAATTTTGGGCGGGAAAATTCAAATTTTTTTCGGTCCTGCAGCGGGGTGCAGGTGCTGCATGGGAGGTGTCCCGCATCGAGTCGCCCGTGAAAAGCGGAAGCTCGCGCTTAAGTATGTCTACCATGGGTGTGATAGGCGTAGACTCACCGAGTATGGGGGTTCTTGGTTCACGTTTGCGATATTGTGTTCTGTGTGGTAGCGACCGGGCGCGCAAGAAGAGTGAGCCATGATATTTAAAGATTACACTGTAAAAACAAACAAAATGTTAGCCCTGGCTAAACCAATCCACATTCAAAAGACCCCTAAATTACCGGTTAATAAAGTGAGATTTCGTCGTCCAATTCGTTCGACTACACGTTCTGCGCTTCCGAGTCAGGATTTGGTCAATTATGCCGAGTTTCAACTGGTGACCTGGGTTCTACCTATGGTGATTGCCGGTAGATTACTTAAGGTTGAATACCCTAGTTTATTCATCGGTCTTTGTGTGATGACTGCTGCAAAACTGTCTCTCGCTGCTAATGGTATAATTCAATATTAAGATATTTCATATCAATTACGAATGAGGATTTCAAAACGCGTGATGATTTCTTACGCGTTTTGATGACCATGAACGTCACAACCGAGGCGCGGCTCTCCCAGTACACACGACGTCGATCGACGACCTCTTACGACACCTGCTTTTGAGGTGTTAAAACGTATCCTCCTGCTACCCCGACACCACCCCCGTCGACGCACAATGGTGTCACAAATCTGCGAGCACGGTCGTCAGCGCCGTCGATGCAAGGAGTGCGGTGGGTCTGCATTCTGCGAGCATGGTCGTCATCGCTATCGGTGCAAAGATTGTGGTGGGGGATCAATCTGCGAGCACGGTCGTCTGCGCACTGTATGCAAAGATTGCGGTGGGTCACAAATATGTGAGCACGGACGTCAGCGCTATAATTGCAAGGAGTGCGGTGGGAAGGGAATATGCGAGCACGGTCGTCGGCGCTCTAGATGCAAAGATTGCGGTGGGAAGGGAATATGCGAGCACGGTCGTCGGCGCTCTAGATGCAAAGATTGCGGTGGGAAGGGAATCTGCGAGACGGTCTAATTAGGGTTTTGAGTTTTTAATAAAATGATTTTAAATCTATAAGCTGATAATCAAGTCCCGCGCCGCCATGGAGACCACAAACCGAGGCGCGGCTCCTCAGCACACACGACGTCGATCGACGACCTCTTACGACACCTGCTTTTGAGGTGTTAAAACGTATCCTCCTGCTACCCCGACACCACCCCCGTCGACCTCATCCTCCGTCGACGCACAATGGTGCACCTCGAGATCACCCCGTCCACTGAGAAGGACGCCGCGGACATGATCATACTTGAAACGGTAGACAGATTACTTGAACAGTCTAAAAAAAAGAAAAAATTTGACCACAAAAAAATTGACCGTTTGTTAACCAAACTAGAGAAAACCATAGACGACCCAGATTGTAATTAGGGTTTTGAATTTTTAATAAAA
>TARA_R110001592_G_scaffold211141_7_pt1 | contig 11701 bp, 9 predicted proteins | sample TARA_R110001592 | Tara Oceans TARA_R110001592 (sample SAMEA4398387) | marine metagenome | biome: Polar Biome; feature: [SRF] surface water layer (ENVO:00010504); material: water (ENVO:00002006), including particulate matter (ENVO:01000060) such as... | depth 5 m | reverse complement strand
GTGAGTCAATCATCAATAATAGTTTATTGTCAGCTGCTATCGCGTATGCACCCTCTTTATTAACGTTGATATCGTAGATGTTAAGGTATTTATTCTTTAATTCGACAGAAATGAGCGTGTTGTCATCGGTGTTATAGATCCACAGTCCTCGACCAAGTGTTGTAACAAAGTAGTTATTTGTATCTTTCGGGACTATTGTGTAGATATAACTTAAGGTTTTTCCTAATGAATCATTGATAGGTTCAAACTTTTTACTGCTTGGATAAAATATGAATAAACCGTAAACACTGCCATATAGATAATTTTCTCCAATATTCTGAATACAACGTCCAGCACCAATGTTTTTGTCAGTAAAAAGTTGTACAGAAGAATTATCTGTCATTTCACAGATGGCTAGCCCTTCATTACAGGCAGCAAAGATTTTTAGCTGTTTGTCTTGGTAAATATCCCAACAAGTTAAGTTTTTTAAGCTGCTTATTTCACTCTGTATCGCATCATTTTGCGATGAAAGTGAATAACTATGGCCTGTGCCTCCAATAAGAATGTCTTGTCCATTTTGAGCCAGTCGAAGCGTTAGTATTGATGTAGCTTTTTTAGGTACAAACGTTCGAATATAGTCATTCAAAGCTGGATACTTAATTAATCCACTGAAGTCGGTAGTAGCCCAAAGATTGTTGAATGAATCGTAACAAAGATCGGTGATTTTTGCGGTGGTAAATAGCGTCTTTCCTTTTTTCCAAATGTAATCGTGCTTTATTAGTTCGTATACACAGGTTTTCTCTGCAATGATCATATGATTCGAATGAGGAAACAATATACGGACAATCGTTGACTCTATATCAGGGAGTTGGATATGCTCTTTAAGTTTTAAATCAAAATCTAAAATGATGATGCTCTTGTTATTAGCAATGAGAAAGCCTTGCGTCGATGCACTAATATGGTTCGCCGAGTTAAAGCTCTTGGTGTATTGATTAATAAGAGGTCGAATCATTTCATTTTGGTACACCCAAATGCCTGACTGTGACATTTGAATAAGAATAGTTTGATCTTTGCTTTTAACAATACTGAGTACGCCTTCGCCGGAAACGTCAAGGCTTACTTTGTTCAATTCATCTGACTTGCTATTCCATCGATATAGCCCTTTGGCGCATCCTAATAAATAGTGGTTGTTATCAATAGATATCGCGCATTGGCACCAACCAAGGCCAAGGTCAACTGTATTAAGATCAACGATGGATTGATGGGTTTCAGCGTTTATAATTGAAATGCCTAAATCTGAGCAGGCTAAAATAGTATCTCTATTTGAAGTAACTGAACGTTGACCGTGAGTTAAAAGTCCTGAATGTTGATTAAGAATTTCAACGTGTTCACCATCATATATAGCTAATCCATTAGGTGTGCTTAGCCAAAATTTTCGGTGAGAATAACACAGACTATGTATTTGTTGTGATGGCAGTCCTTCAAGGCGGGAGATATTCTCGATTATTAAAGAAGGCTTAAGGGGGAGACTATTCATAGAATGACCATAGTATATTTCAGATAAGCCTTATAACGTATTCTTTCAAAACCAGTAACAACGAAGTGAATCAACGAGTAATAAGATCAGTACCTGTAACAATAGTTTAAATTTTACTTTTTAGCATAGATAAGTTCATAAATTCAGTAGTTAAAGTAAATCAGTCAATTAATAATTACCTGATGGTTTGTGTATTTAAGATAAGTTTCAATTGAAATATGAATACCGCAGATATCGTTAATCAATACGCAAATGATTACGTAATAACATGTGTGTAAAAGATGTTTTTAAATAAAAGCCACGAGGCAGTGTTCGAAAGGGCTCGCCGTGTTTATTAAAGGCTTGTGTTTTAGCTTGGCTATTGGCCGCTTTGGGGCGAAGTTGTAACACTTGGCCATGTTTTCCTGAGATGTTTTCTACTTCACCTAATACAATCATATCGGTAAGCTCTTGCCAGTCTAGGGCGAGTAATTGTTCTTCTTCATAAGACGGGGACCAAATAAAAGGGGTGCCAACTATACGCTCGCCTATTGGTATATGTCGTTCAGAAATTACCGGTACCCATAAAACACGCGCCATTTTGTTGCGTATATGGCTGGTTTTCCAACTAGCCCCTACTAAGCCTGTCAAAGGTGCAACACATACAAATGTTGTCTCTAAAGGTTTGCCTTGCATGCTAATGGGTAACGATTTTAATTCAATACCTAAATGTGGAAAGTCAGGTTCAGGTTTTGACCCCGCACTAGCGCCAAGAACCTGCTCAAGTAAAAGACCTATCCAACCTTTTTCTCTCGTTAAATTCTCAGGGACTACTACGCCTGCTTGTTCAGCTATTTCAGCTAAATTAAGTCCAGCAAGCGCTTGCGCTCTTTTTAGTAAATCATCTTCGTTAGTAGGGATATTAATTTTAATGAGTAAACTCTTTAGTCGTGACTTTTCTTTACTCAGTATAAAGATTCATAACTTTTGACGCTATGGTCTAGATAAAATAAAAAATTAATTAATTGCCCGCAAGCCCATATTATGGAAGAATCAAGATATATTTTATGAAAGTTATTGGGAATTCCTTTGATAGATGCCGAAGGCTATAGAGCTAATGTCGGCATAGTCATAATCAATGATAGAGGACAAGTATTTTGGGCTAGGCGTTATGGTCAACACTCGTGGCAATATCCACAAGGGGGGGTTGATGAGGGAGAAACAGCAGAAGAAACCATGTACCGAGAATTACACGAAGAAGTGGGATTAAAACCGGAACATGTCAGTATTGTTGCTTCGACCAAACACTGGTTGAGATATAAATTACCAAAACGTTTAATTAGGCATGAAAGTAAACCTGTTTGTATTGGGCAAAAACAGAAATGGTTTTTACTTAAGCTAACTTCAGAAGAGTCTGCGGTTGATTTACTTCACTCTGATCATCCAGAGTTTGATGATTGGCGTTGGGTAAGTTACTGGTACCCAGTGCGTCAGGTAGTGTCTTTTAAACGTGAAGTTTACCGTAAAGTGATGAAGGAATTTGCTCAGGCGTCTATGCCTTCTTATCGCCATCAAAACCGTAAACGTCGTAGTTGATTATTATTATGTAGCAGTTTTATACGACAAAACACAAATGTATAATATACCCGTATCACTTAAAGATGACCCTATATCTTAAAGTGAACGGGCATTTTTATTTAAGGAGCCGTATGTTAACTATCCTACGGAGAATTGTTCTAGAATTTAGCCAAAACGCTGAACTCGACAGTGCATTACATCGTATGGTGGAACAAATAAAAGAAACGATGAATACTGACTGTTGTTCAATTTATCTTGCTGACCACCTCAAACAACATTTTTTATTGGTTGCCTCTGACGGTTTGGCAGAAGGTTCATTAGGTCAAACAACCATCGGTTTTACTGAAGGCTTAGTCGGTTTAGTGGGCCAGCGAGAAGAACCACTTAACATTGCTAATGCGCAAAACCATCCTCAATTTATTCATGCCCCTGAAGTTGAGGAAGACGAATTAAATGCCTTTCTGGGGACCCCCATTATTCATCGACGAAAAGTGCTGGGCATACTGGCGATTCAACAAAAAGAGGCTAGGCATTTTACCGAAAATGAAGAAGCATTCTTAGTTACCTTATCAGCCCAACTAGCTACTTCATTGGCCAATGCTGAAGCTAATGTGTTAATCACAGAGCAAGATGCTAATAGTCATTGGACTAAAGCATTACAGGGTGTTGCTGGCTCCTCAGGGGTAATGATTGGTGAAATGTTTGTTGTGTATCCAGCGGTAAGTTTAGCTTCTGTTTCTTTACAACGAACTAAAACCCCAACGCTAGAGTTACAATTTTTTGAAGAAGCCGTGGCGAAAACACGCATAGATTTTGATTTCATGGCCAGTAAGTTACAAGGGATTATTGCGGAGAGTACTTTAGATATTTTCGATATGTATAAGCAATTATTAAATAATGCAAATATTACTAAAGAAGTTACCCAGAAAATAATATCAGGTTGGACTGCTGAAAGTGCTTTAAAACAAATCATTGATAGCTATATTATTCAGTTTGAAGCCTTAGATGACCGTTATTTGCGTGAAAGGGCCAGTGATATACGCGATTTAGGTAATCGATTATTACTTAACTTAAAAAAACTAAATATAAAAGAGCAACAACTTCCACGAGAATTTATACTAGTTGCTGAAGAAGTAACGGCAGCTATGCTTGCACAATACCAGCACCAAGGCTTAAAAGGTGTAGTCTCGCTTCAGGGCTCCAATAATTCTCATGCTGCTATTTTAGCAAGAGCACTAGGTGTGCCAGCGGTAATGGGTATTGAGAAAATTTCGCTTAGTCGATTACACCAGAAGAACTGTATTGTAGATGGCTTTAGTGGTGAGCTTTTTGTTCAGCCTAATGAAGCCTTACAACGTGAATATCAACACTTAATCACTCAAGAGATATTACTCGCCGATAAGGTTAAAAAAGTAGCGCAATTGCCTGCTATTACCAAAGATGGTCAAACCATTGAGTTGCAACTTAATGCTGGGCTTTCATCAGGGTTTGAATATTCAAAAAATTCAGGTGCTGTAGGGATCGGTTTGTATCGTACTGAAATTCCTTTTATGAACCGCAGCTGCTTTCCCTCTGAGTCAGAACAAACTGAACTTTATCGTCAAGTATTAAGTGCTTTTCCTGATCAACCTGTAACTATGCGTACCTTAGATGTTGGTGGTGACAAGTCGTTACCCTATTTTCCGATAAATGAAGATAATCCATTTCTTGGTTGGCGTGGTATTCGCATTACACTTGATCATCCTGAAATTTTTCTCTTACAAGTACGAGCAATGTTGCGAGCGAATGTTGGCTTAAATAATTTAGAAATTATGTTGCCGATGATTTCAAGTACTTTAGAGGTAGACGAAGCAACTCGTTTAATCAATCAAGCTTATTATGAACTGTCTGGTGAACTTGATTTTATCGGTGAAGAAAAGCTCACTCGTCCAAAAGTTGGTATAATGATCGAAGTGCCAGGTATTATTTATCAATTGCCTGAATTAGCCAGTAAAGTTGATTTCTTTTCGGTGGGCAGTAATGATTTAACTCAATATTTATTAGCAGTTGACCGAAATAATGCCCGCGTATCAGCGTTATATAATTCATATCATCCAGCTGTTTTAAGAGCGCTTAACCATATTGCAGAACAATCAGCTCGCTCATTGGTACCCTTGAGCCTATGTGGCGAGCTAGCCAGTGAACCAGCAGGCGCTTTATTATTATTAGCGATGGGATATGACAAATTGAGTATGAACGCGCATAATATCGCAAAAATTAAATGGGTGATCCGCCATGTTGATTTTCATCAAGTAAAAATGATGTTGGCACATGTGTTAACCCTTTCAACATCCAAACAAGTACACAGTTATTTAAATGAACAACTTGAACAATTCGGTTTAAGTAGTTTCGTACGTGCCGGTAGGTAATGTATCCGGTTAATTTAACTTAAAAAGCAGTAAACAATGTTATTAAGTATCTTTCTAATTTGCGTGTTACTCGGCTCAGTGGTCGGTTTCTCTGCTGGTCTTTTAGGCATAGGTGGCGGGTTGATAATTGTACCCGCTTTGGTGTATTTATTACCGCAGCTAGGGATTGAACCGAACTTAGTTATGCCAATGGCGCTTGCGACCTCGTTAGCCACTATTGTTGTTACTTCACTTTCCGCGGCATTAGCTCATCACCGTAATAGCAATATACCTTGGCCACTTGCTAAGCAACTCATGATGGCGATTGCATTAGGATCGTTACTTGGCGGATTTATTGCTGATATGCTTTCTGTTGTTGCACTAAAAAATACTTTTGCTATTGCTGTTTTTTTACTTTCGTCTTATATGTTTATTGCTATAAACCGAGCGAAGAAAAATAAATTAATTAATCACAACGATGATGAAAAACTACCCAAAAATATCATTGTTAAAGGTATTGGCTTTTTTACTGGTATTTTAGCAAGTCTAATGGGCATTGCTGGTGGTGCTATTCTAGTCCCGATATTAAGTTACTTTAAAGTTCCTTTACGCCAATGTATTGGTGTTGCCACGGTCAGTGGTATGGTTGTGGCCATATTCGGTGTTAGCGGCTATGTGATTGCTGGTTGGGGAGAAGAGAACTTACCCAAATATAGCTTAGGCTATGTTTATTTACCTGCCTTGCTTGGTATCATTATTACGTCTTCTCTTTTTGCTCCAATAGGTGTTAAAGCGGCGAGTAAGTTACCGGTCGGTACTATCAAGAAAGCATTTGCGATATTTTTGATGCTAGTAGCAGTTAAAATGATATTAAGTTAGTACAATAGCGTTTGTTTAAAATTAAAATTTTTTAGAGAAGGAAAGACAGTGAAAGAATATTTAGATCTCATGCGACATGTTCGTGATAACGGCGTACAAAAATCAGACCGCACAGGTACAGGCACCAAAAGTATTTTTGGTTATCAAATGCGTTTTGACTTAGCAAAAGGCTTTCCACTGGTCACCACTAAAAAATGTCATCTAAAATCAATTATTCATGAATTATTATGGTTTATTAAAGGTGAGTCTAATATTGCTTACTTAAGTGAGAATGGCGTTAAAATTTGGGATGCTTGGGCAACAGAGTCGGGCGAACTAGGGCCTGTATATGGAGTACAGTGGCGTAATTGGCCATCAGCCAATGGCGAAACAATTGATCAACTTACACAATTGATTGATGATTTAAAAAATAACCCAGATTCACGACGTCATATTATTACCGCTTGGAATCCTGCATTATTACCTGATACATCTATAAGCCCTGCAGAGAATGCTGCACAGGGCAAGCAAGCATTACCCCCGTGCCATACGCTTTTTCAATTCTATGTACTCAATGGCAAGCTGTCGTGTCAATTATATCAACGCAGTGCCGACATCTTTCTAGGTGTACCCTTTAATATTGCAAGTTATGCACTATTTACCATGATGATCGCCCAAGTCTGTGATTTAGAGCTAGGTGATTTTGTTCATACTTTCGGAGATGCTCATTTATACTCAAACCATATGGAACAAGTTGATGAACAACTAAGTCGCACTCCGCTACCTTTGCCAACTATGAAAATTAATCCTGAAATAAAAAGTATTTTTGATTTTACTTTTGAAGACTTTGAATTAGTGAATTATCAATGCCACGCTCATATAAAAGCCGCTATATCTGTCTAAATACAAACTTAATCGACTGAGCAATTGCACGTTATTGTTTCAGTCGTAGTAGGTGCTGTTAACCATGCATAGCGATAAATTTAGCTAATAACGTTTGCTCATTTTCATTATGCTTTGGATCTTTTTTGATACAATCAATAGGACATACGCTAATACAAGTCGGCTTGTCATAATGGCCAACACATTCAGTACATTTATCCACGTCAATTTCATAAATCATGCTACCCAATGCAATGGCCTCATTAGGACATTCTAGATCACACATATCACAGTTAATACATGCATCTTCTATAATCAGTGCCATGGCCCTATTACGCTACTTGATTTTGTGTAAACGGTTGGCGTGTTGTGCCACCTTCATTAAGGTAGCGCATAATAATACCAAAAGTTAAATCGTGCTCGCTTACTAGCGAAATTGATACTTTATGACCGGACCCTTTTGCGTCAATAATAACTTCACCTTTGGCGTTCTCCATATGAGATAAAACAAAAGATGTATTACCTAGCGGTGTCATTAACTCTAAACGGTCACCGACTAGAAATTTATTTTTTACTTCTATTTCTACTAAACCTGTTATTTCGTTGCGGCCTAATATTTCACCAACAAATTGCTGAGTATCACTTTTTGAATAACCGTAATCAGAATTTTGTGTGTCACTATGGCGGTGACGTTTTAAGAAACCTTGGGTATAACCTCGGTGAGCAAGATGTTCTAAATCGGTATTTAAATTTTGATTAAAAGGTTTATTACTTAAAGCATCAGAAATAGCTTGGCCATAAATTTGTGCTGTTCGAGCACAGTAATAAAATGATTTAGTTCGACCTTCAATTTTTAATGAATGCACGCCTATTTTTATTAAACGTTCTACATGTTCAACGGCACGTAAATCCTTTGAATTCATTATATAAGTACCGTGCTCATCTTCAAATGCTGGCATATATTCACCGGGTCGACCTTGCTCTTGCAATAAAATAATATCCTCAATTGGTTGTTGCTCTGGAATAATGATTTTAGCTGAATCAGGGATAAATAGTTCTGGTTTTACTTTAGTGTCTGGCTGTACCGCTATTATATCACCGGTTTCGTTTTCTTTTGCTTGGTGGCTATCATATTTCCAACGACAAGCATTTGTACATGTTCCTTGATTTGGGTCGCGTTTATTAATGTAACCAGACAACAAGCAACGACCAGAATATGCCATGCATAAAGCACCATGAACAAAAACTTCTAATTCCATTTCAGGGCATCGAAAACGAATCTCTTCAATTTCATCAAGCGATAATTCACGTGATAAAATAACGCGCTCAACACCTTGTTGATACCAAAACTTTACGGTTGCCCAATTAACCGCATTAGCTTGCACAGATAGATGAATTGGCATATCAGGGAATTTTTCCCGTACCATCATGATAAGGCCGGGATCAGACATGATCAGGGCATCGGGCTGCATTGCTATAACGGGCGTAATATCTTTAATAAACGTTGTTAATTTACTGTTATGTGCAGCAATATTATTGACTAAGTAAAACTTTTTACCTAGGGAATGAGCTTCATTAATACCAATTTTCAGATTCTCTAAATTGAATTCATTATTTCTCACCCGTAAAGAGTAACGGGGTTGCCCTGCGTACACAGCATCAGCTCCGTAAGCAAAAGCATAACGCATATTTTTTAAGGTTCCAGCAGGCGATAATAATTCAGGTTTTAGCATAATGAACAACATAGATGATTTATATTAGCGGTATTATAAAAAGATCGTTTGTCATAGGTAAACAGCTTATCAGGCGGTTCTTTGATGAAAATCATATTAAGTGATTAAAAACTAGAATTTTAAATATTTGAGCATTTGTCTAATAAAGATACAGTATTGAAAAATTTACTAATATTTGACCTAAAATAATAATATAAGCAAAAAACTGTGCTACTTTTTAATGTAATACAATTGATAATTGACAAATGATAATAATAATTAAGGTGAGACTATGGGAACTGAAAATGCCCTTTATACAATTTTAGTAGAAAAAATTAAACAAGATGCGCTTGTACTTCCAACCTTGCCAGAAGTAGCACTGAAAGTGCGCCAAGCGGCGGATGACCCAAACATTAACTTAAAACAAATGAGTGATATTATCGGTCATGACCCTGCTTTATCTTTGGGTATGTTGAAAGTAGCGAATAGCGTTATTTTAGGACGTTCTGTTAAAGTTGAAACAGTCAACCAGGCTGTAACTCGCATTGGTTTGCGCCAAATCAAAAGTATCGCAACAGCGATGGCGTTAGAGCAAGTATTTGTTTCAAAAAATGAAATAGTTTCAATGTATTTGAAAAAGTCATGGAAAAAAACCGTCGATGTAGCCGCAGTTGCCATCAGTTTAATGACTTTTTATATCCAAGACCATAAACACACATCATTAACGTTAGACACCTTAACATTGGCGGCACTGGTTCATAATATAGGTGTTTTACCCATTTTAACTGAAGCTGAAAATCATCCTGATGTTTTCGCTAACCCGACTTTTTTACAGCAAGCTATTGCTAAGTTAGCTGCGGATATTGGTGGAGAAGTGACTAAAGCGTGGGGATTCTCAGATGAATTTGTCACTTTAGTAACCAGTTGGAGTGATTTAACGGTATTACCTTCTGAAACTCATTATTTGGACTTCATTCGTGCAGGTGCTATTCACAACGGTATTTTCAAGAATGTATCAACCTGTGAAGTGTTATTAAAAAGCTATGTGAATAAAGGTATTTTACCTGACGTGGACTTTATGAAAAGTGAAGAATTTCAACAGATGGTTACTGATGTAAAAACTATGTTTAGTTAATAACAATAAAGTTGTAGACAATAAAAAACCCTGAAATATCAGGGTTTTTTTATATCTATAACTTTTAAACCTACAATTAATACTTCACAAAGGAAGTTTAATAAGCTTACTTAGCGGCACTTAACCCTTGATTGATGTTGATTAAGTCTTGCTCACTGATTGTACCTGCCGCACGTTTTAACGATAAAATTGATTGTACATAATTATAGCGCGTTGATGATAAGTTACGTTTTGCGTTATATAAATTACGCGTGCTATCTAACACATCAACAATAGTACGAGTTCCTACTTCAAAACCAGCTTCCGTTGCTTTTAATGCACTATCAGCACTAACAACAGATTGCTCAAGGGCTTTGATTGCCGAAACAGCAGCAATAACGGTGTTGTAAGCATTACGTGTATTACGAACAACATTACGATAAGTTAACTCTAAATCTTGGCTGGCAGCAACATAGTTGCTCTGTGCTTCGCGAACAGCACTTGACGTAGCGCCACCAGAATAAATAGGTACGTTTAACGTTATGCCGATAGACTGACTATCTAAAGCAGGGTTTTCAAAAGTGGCATTGTTTACTTCGTTATCTTGATCTCTAGCACCATAACTGCCCGATAAACTTAATGTTGGATAATGACCAGATCTTGCGATATTAATATTTTCTTTAGCAACATCAACCGCTATTTTTTGGCTAATTAAATCTAAATTTTTTGCTTCTGCTGTTTGTTGCCATTCATTTGCACTGTCAGGTATCGGGCGTGAGGTACTGAAACGTTCAGTGTTTAAAACACTTAAGTCTCTTGGATACACATTGGTAATTACCCTTAACGCTTCTTCTGCAGTGTAAACACTGTTTTCAGCGCGAATTTCAGAAGTAACGGCATTATCGTATTGCGACTGTGCTTCATGCACGTCTGTTACTGCTTTTAGACCAACAGAGTAACGTTGTTTTGTCTGTTCTAATTGACGCTCAATAGCCGCTTTCTCAGCTTTAGCAAAATCTAAATCGTCTTTAGCACTTAAAACATCAAAATAAGCGGTCGTTACTCTAACAATCAATTCTTGTTTTGCTGCTTGATAAGAAACATCACTGCGGTGCGCGGCTTTTTTGGCATTATCTAATCTTAACCATGTACTATGATTGTATAATGACATACTTAAACTCAAGCCATAGCGCAAAGTATCAGATTTATTGGTCAATGTTCTATTTGATGATTGCCCATCATCCGATGTTGGAATAAATTGATCTTTACTCATTGTGTAGCTAGCTGAAGCACTGATCTCTGGTAATAAAACAGCTCTGGCTTGATCTATGCCTTCTTTTGATGCGTTAAATAAAGCCTTTGATCTCAATACGGTAGGATCATTTTTTTGTGCTTGTTGATAAACGCCCAATAAATCTTCAGCGTTAACTAACGTAGTATTAGTTACACAAACCAAACCAATGATCAGTGCCGTAATTGTTTTTTTCATGAGTGAGCTATTCCTTTGAGTGTGCCATGTACGCTATATTATTATGATACTATCGTATCTTGATTTTTGAATTAGCTAAATAAAATAAGTGTTTGCGAATGCATTCTAGTGTAACAAAATGTTTTATGCTAGTGCTCGCTTTATTATAGTATCTTCATTTATTTTAAATTTTTATATGGGAAATAA